>Ga0310690_10004753_pt1 | contig 18971 bp, 25 predicted proteins | sample AusTroGonzalo_MG_2_FD_207661 | JGI IMG/M metagenome (GOLD analysis project Ga0310690, IMG submission 207661) | Bovine rumen microbial communities from tropical cattle in Woodstock, Queensland, Australia - Gonzalo_04 (v2) (version 2) | ecosystem: Host-associated > Mammals > Digestive system >...
TGCGCCGTTGGAGCCTGCCGTGGCCGCGCCGCTGTCGCCTGCCGTGGCCGCGCCTCTGTAGCCTGCCGTGGCCGCGCCTCTGTAGCCTGCCGTGGCCGCGCCGTAGGAGCCTGCCATGGCCGCGCCGTAGGAGCCTGCCGTGGCCGCGCCGCTGTCGCCTGCCGTGGCCGCGCCTCTGGAGCCTGCCGTGGCCGCGCCTCTGTAGCCTGCCGTGGCCGCGCCGTAGGAGCCTGCCGTGGCCGGTTTGCCAGGCTCCGCATTTTGTTCGTTGGTGCACCGTCTCTTGACATACTCGAAATGGGCCTTGATGATTCCGGGCAGCCCGATCTCAGCGCCGATCTTGATAGTCTTGCCGACGCGCTTGCTGTCTTCCCCGCGCTCGTCGGTCACGTCATCCAGCTCCACCTCGCGGTAGATGCTATTCGCCGGGGCATAGTAGCCGAAACAGTCCAGCGGGTCCTCGCAGGCGTGGAAGCCGCTGCTGCACAGCTTCGCATCATCCTCGTGGTAGGTCTCGCCCTCCTTGAACTGGAAGCCGCGACATGTCATGTCCTTGTTAAATGCCTTGAATGCTTTCATTGGTTCCTCCTTAGTGTTTTTTCATTGGGTCGGCTCGGTGTTTTTAGAGACTTTGCTTGTAGGTGGTGTATTTACTCGTCCTCGGTTAGTTCATTGTCAGAATCCGTACTCGGCTCGGTGTTTTTTATCTTTGCCGGGTTGAAAATCCGTACCGCCGTTTTCGGTGCTGTGAATGTTGCCGCTATGTCCCGTCCGTTCTCGCTCCACTTCTTCGTTTCGCTCCACCCTTGCTTTCTGAATTTAAGAATGTGTGACGGGTAGCTTGTCCATGCGTGCCATGTCTGGGTGATTGGGTCATAGTTCAGAATCGTTTCCCGTTCTTCTTTCAGAAACATCGTTTCCTCCTTTGTTCCTTTTGTGTAACAGTTTGGGCATCAAAAAAGTTGGGCAACGTTCACGTTAAGTGCGTCTGCAAGAAGCATCAAGTTTCGACAAATAACGCCGTCAATGCCGCCAGTTTCTATTTTTGAAATAACTGCACGGGAAACACCGCTTTTTTCCGCTAATTGCTCCTGAGACATCTTCGCCTCACGCCTTAGCCGTTCAAGATTCGTCATGTTTGTGTCACCTCCTTTCTGTTACCTTCGTATAACATTGTACAACGTGAAAACCAAGTTGTAAACCCCTTCACGCACAATGTACTTGCATCTTTACATACTGTTAATATTTTGTTACAATACGGTACATGGAGGATAAACACATGGAATTAAGCGAAGCCGTAAAAGAATACCGCAAAGAACACAGATACAGTCTGCGGGAGTTTGCCGATTTGTGCGGCTTGTCCCATGTCCAGATATACCGCATAGAACAAGGCGTAAAGACGGACGGCAAGCCGTTTGAACCAAAGATTAAGACGCTGAAGAAACTGGCGGCTGGTATGGGCATCAGCCTTGACGAAATACTCATGTATTGCAAAGACTTAACGATACGTTTTGACAGGGACGATATGGAAGCAAAAGGCTCCCCGGCAAACAGAACATTGATGGCATGGGCGGCATCGTTACCTCCTGAACAAGCTGAAACGTGGTGCAAGGCGTTCGGCCTTGTGATAGTTGAATAATACCACCTATCCCATTTTATTTAAGGCCATAAAGGGGACTATATGAAAACAGCTTACGCATACGCACGGTTCTCATCCGATAACCAGAGAGAAGAAAGCATCGATGCCCAAGTCAGGGCCATCATGGAATACGCCGCCCGTGAGGATATACACGTTTTACGGGTATACAAGGACGAGGCGTTTTCGGCGAGGACGGATAGGAGGCCAGCGTTTCAAGAATTGTTCGGGATCATAAAAGAACACCCTGCCGACTTGCTGATAGTCCACAAATTAGACAGGTTCGCCAGGAACAGGGCAGATGCGGCCTTTTATCGGCAGAAACTGAAAGAAGCTGGTATGAAGTTGGTGTCCGTCCTTGAACGCTTAGACGATAGCCCGGAGAGCATCATCATGGAGGGGATATTGGAGAGCATGAACGAATACTATTCTGCCAACCTCGCCCGTGAGACAAAAAAAGGGATGCGTGAGAACGCCATGAAGGGCGTGAGGAACGGCGGGAAGGCTCCGATAGGGTATATGATAGAAAAACAGCACCTAATCCCAAACAAGGACGCTGATAAGGTCAAGGAGCTGTTTATGATGTACGCCGATGGAGCTTCATATAAAGAAATGACAGAATTTTCAGGGATAGACGCACGAAACATCTATAATATATTCAATAATCAGGTTTATTTAGGTCACCTCGTTTCGGGGGATATAATTTTCAAGAACGCTCATACTGCGCTTGTAGATCAGGAGACGTGGGATTTATGCCAAAAGAGATTGAAAGCGCACCTTAACGCCGCCAACCGTGCCAGAGTGAATTATCTTTTATCGGGTGTAATAATCTGCGGCTCCTGCGGCAAACGAATGCACGGGTACACATCGAACGGTCACTCATATTATGGGTGCAGGACAAGAGGTTGCAAGAATTATCGAAAGAAAGATTTAGAAGAACGGGTCATAAACGAGCTTCAAAAAGCGTTTGTCCCTACGGCTGAAATAAAGGCGAAATTTTACCGTCTTGTGTGCGACAAGGTAAATAATAGGGCAAAGATAGAAGAAGCAAATAAGGCCAATTCTGCGCTTTCTAAGCGTATATCTAAACTGCTGAACGCTGTTCAATACGCTGACGCTGAAAGTGCGGAATATCTGTTGAATCAGGTTAAAGATTTGAAGTCGCAGATGGTTAAAGTGCCGAAGCCAGTAGAAGTGTCAAAAGAGGCTTGCGATGCCCTGATAGATACGTTCTCCAATATATCCGAAATGTCGGATGAGGAAAAGAAGTCCATTCTGCGTCAGACTTTGGATTGTATCATCGTGAAAGAGGATAGCGTTGATTTAGTTATTAACAGGCACAGGGGACTATATGTGACTATAACTAAAGGCAGAATATAAAAAAGCCCTCCCCGAAGGGAGGGTGTATTGACAACGGGCAGGAGGGAACCCGTCACCAAACTGTCTTGATATATCTGCCGCACCTCGTCCCGCCTAAGAGAAGGGTCTGTGGCTGGTCTGGGTCTTGTGCCTGAGATGGAAGCAACATTTTACGCATGGCGTACCCGCTGTAAGATAGCCATGAACAGGCCGAAATGACGGTCATGGACTGCTGTTTGACTATGTTGGAGTGGATGTCAACCACTATCTTTGACGGCTTGCTTATCGTGCCTTTGTGCGTGTGGCCTACACATAGCACGTCCACGCCTTCAAGCACCATGCCAAAGCGTTCGTTGCGGTTGACTGTTGCGCCCGTGTATATCCCGCCGCCTGCGCCGTGCGTGACTGCTAAAACGTAGGTCTGTAATGGCACTATCTGCCCGCCCTTGTCACGGTTGCCGAAGCAGACTTTGACGAAAGCGCAATTCGGCCTATACACATCCTCCAAGTCCAGCTTGCAGGCCACGTCATAGAGCGGTTCGTCATCCACGTCCTTGTTTCGCTGTTCGTGGTTGCCGGGGACGATGCAGAGGATGCGTTCGGTGAGCTGCGACAATGCGCTCACGAGATACCGCTTCTGATCACGAGGCCGGAGCACTTCTTCATACACGTTCGAAACGCTTGTCTTGATGGCGTTGTTCATCATGTCGCCGAGAATGACTATATAGGCGTTCTTGTCTTGCAGAATTTTCTGCGTAAACTGCTCCCAGCCTTTGATATTCGCTTCAATGGCTCCAACGTGCAGGTCGCCGACAACGTACAGCCTCGCCTCCTTGCACTCAGGGAGGCGGTGGACGATCAGATCGAAATCAGTTTTCATCGAGCTTTTTGTTGTACGCCTTCCTCAACGCTTCAATGACAGCACCGAAAGCAACATTGAGGGCCGCAATCGTGGCGGCAATCTGGGTGGCGTGCGGCACATCCCAAGTGTCCGTCATGGCAATGAGGAAAGTACAAAGAGGTACAACGATAGCTTCAATCGTTCTCAGGGTATCAAAAGTCTTGTTGCTCATAAAAGCTCCTTTCACTTGATAGGCAAAGCTTTTACGCTTGCCATTATCGCGTCTAAAAAACCGTTGCCGTCAAGGTCTTCGTGGTAAATGGAGTGCATCTCCACCAAGTCCTCCAGCTCGTCCGTGCTGATAGAGCCACGCTCGATGTATGACTTCCCAAGATGCTTTATCCTGTCGTAAAGGAGCATCTTCATTCCAGCACGAACGCCATCGTTTCGCTTTTTCCTCGCCTGCCATACATTGAACAGCGCAGAAACGAGGGTGGACAGAGCACCACTTGAAATGATCGCAACAATGATTGTCTTATCCATTTCCCAGTTTTGTATACCTCGTCTTGTTCGTGATGTAGGCTTCGGGATAGTCGGTTTCTATCTTGTACCAGCCGGATGGAGCAATCTCAATGAGCGGGAACTCATCACCTTTATGAGCAGTGAATAGCTTCTTGCCTGCGGTGCTGTCCTTGTCCCTGACATGAACAGAGCCGCCGACAACGATGATTTTCTTGTCCGTGGGCGGTTCGGGGTCAGGCTTCAACGCTTTGAACCAGCCAAGCTTCTGCCAGTATGATTCTTTGTAATCAAGGCAGACAACGCCGTCTTTCCTGCCACGTGCCTCGTACTGCTTGCCGCCGAAGTAGATGCCAACGTGCGTTTCATCATTCGGGTCTTTCGGGTTCACTCGGAACAGGAGGCAGCCGTCTTCGGGAGTGTATATCTCCTGACACCTCGCAAAAAGGCCGTCACAATCCGTCCGGCCTTTGTAGGCTCCTGCTTTATTGAGGCACCAGCTCACGAAGCCGGAGCAGTCAAAGCACCTCGCAACATCACGATAGGGGGAGTTTTCGACTTCCTCCCAAGCCTTGACTGCTTCGTCTGGCTTTCGCCCATTCTCCTTGCGCCGGATCCATTCCTCGGACACCTCGCAGCATAGTTGGCCGGAACCGCCCCAAACGTAGATGGAATGGTTGTCCACCTCAGTCTGAGCGGCTTTGAGTAATTCTTCCAACATATCAGACCACCGTTGAAACCGTTGTCGGGAACTTAATGGCCGCCACAGCACATTTCTGCGCAAGGTAGCAGTTAGCGTCATCCACGCCTGTTGATGTTCCGTTCTCGCCGGGACTGTTAATATTCGTCACCCATGTTGCGGTCGGCCTCGTGGTTTCCTGTAAGATACCGTGCCACGGTTCGCCAGCGAGTTCCAGCAGCTTTAACGCAGAAACATAACTCGCCAAGAGAGACGGCAGCCCCGCCTGAAGGTGGCCGTCTCCGTCAGCGCACAGATGGCCAGAACTACCAATACTGTCAAGAGAAGTCCCTCTCGCATTTTGTACGGCAGTACCACAAGGGAAGAAGAAATCAATAGGCGTAGTGTTGAGGACATTCTGCACGCACTCCACCACTTTAGCGTAGGTAGTAGAGCCGATAATGCTATATCGAAGCTGCGGGAACATCCATCCGATTTTGACGGCCTTGCTGTGCAGAGTGGCGTTGTATGTCAGCACCTTGTTGATTAGCGTGTTAAGGTTGGAGAACGTGCTCCATGTTCCCTGATCAGATGATGCCTGCTGGAATACGATGATGTCCCACGGCTCGTCTGCGATACATTGTTTCAGCGTTTTGCTTGAGACACCAGTATTCCACTTCGGGAAAAGGCCGTGACGCTTGTAGTAAGTCAGCGTTGCCGTGTCGTTATCGAACCAGTTGACATAATTGTCAATAGACGCTCCGCTATAATAAGTTGTGCCAATTGTGAACGCAACGCCCTTCGAAAGCCCTTCGGCAATAAATGGAGCGTAATTCACGCAGTCATTGGTGTAGCTGTTGCCAATGAACAATGCACGAATGTGCTTTATCTGCGGCTTGACGATGAGCTCGACCTTCGTGTCTACGTTTGATATGGCCGTGCCGGACGGAACGATGATGCGGAACATCAGCCCGGTTGCATCGTCAGGGATTCGGATGAGGCGAGTGAATGCCGTGTACGTTAAGACATGAAGGGTAGTGGTCCCGCCGATGTAGTAGTACACCATGACGGACGCACCCACGGCCATGTTATCAATCTTGACGAGAACGTCATCACCGGGGTAGATGCCAGGTATCATCTGCTGACGGCTCACGATGAAGTTATAGAAAGACTCCGCAGAAGCCGTGCCGTTCATGTGGATGGTTGTATCGTCCACCCAAGAGTAGGTGATGCCGTTGTTGGTTTTCGTGTCCTTGTTTGACAGAATTGGCAGGATGTTCACCCCGTCAGGAAGCGTTCGCTTTAGGGACAGGATTTCGTCAGCAAGTGACGTTTTGGAAATAGTGTATTCAGCTCCGTACCCGCTTGAATTACTGTATGCACGGACAAGGTCACCAGAGTTTTCTTTAACTGCGCCCAAAGCGTCCGCCGTGTTGATAGACCATGCATTCGCACCGAAATACTTGTAGAACGGTGAAAAGAGCTTAATAGTGCTGTCATAGTTCGCCGTTGTGATGTCGGTGGCGTTATCAAGCATGATGTCCAAATACCCATCGTTTGAGATGAGTATAGTCCCGATCCCGTTGGCGGCAATCCAGCCAGTCGTCTGTGCGTATGCGGATGCCTTGCGAGTGGAAAACACGCCGATATAGATCTTCATGGTCGGGTTGATGTATGTTACATACTCGCCAGCCCGAACAGGAATCAATCTGCGAGTCCTGAGCCGCTTGCTGTTCGCCGCTTTTGAAGTGAAAGCCCAGTAGCCGCTCTCAAAGTCGTTTGACGAGAACGTATACTCGCCTTTTACGGCAAGCGAGTTGATAAGAATATCACTCTCGCCAAGATACGCTACATCATCAGTAAGCACAGCGTCTTCCCAGTGCGCCGCCGTGTAACTCTCCGGCGTGGTTATCTGCACAACGCACCGCTTCAATGCGCTGTTATACACAACATAGTCGCCGATGCTATAAGTCTTTGAGGACGAATACTGCGCCGTGACAACAGGGGAGATATAGTTCTTCATCAGTCCCCAGTTGATGCTCTTTGCCGTGGAGTTTTGCTCAATGACAAACAGGGAGCTGTCCGTCATCCCTGTCGCTGCTGTCAGTTGGTTTATAGTTTTGTCAGCCATTGTCTTCCTCCCATAATGGGCGTGTCAAAGCCACCCTGGAACAGGTTGTCTCGTTGACGATATATTCAAGTTTAGTAAAGCCTGTGAACCGTCTGGGCGGCACTTCTTCCTGTTCGTAGATGATAACGTCCGTGCCGGATGAGAAAGCGTTGTATGCTTCTCCGATGTCCATCTCAACGCTTATCATCATGATGCCACCTGACGTTATCCCGAAAAATACGGTTTCGTATTCTCGTCCGTCTGATAAAGTTACTTTGCCCATTTACCCTCCTAACTGCCGATATAGCACATGACATATCTGTCATATTGAGTAACATCAGAAGCCTTGCGCCATTGGCAGGCGTGGCTCTGATAGTTGATAGTTGTTGCGCTTAAATTCCCTATCGTTGAATACGAGAATTTACCATAGCTTGCTGTAACCGTGCCAGCGAACACATCCGCAGAGTAGTAGGCGTTTGACAGGCCAGTATTGATATATCCGTTAGTTTGGTCTGTCGTGATAGAATTGTCGGTGATTCCCTCGCCGTCCATCGTGCCACCGCCGCCGCCGTGCCGGATGTTCTTAGCGTCCACGGTCTTCTTCCACTCGTCATATGGATATTCGTGGTCAACGTCCCCCGAAGACGGAGCCGAAACGTCTGCGGCGAGTATCATGTCGCCCTTGATAGTCATTGAGGCAACAATGGAGTACACGTTCCCGACAGAGATAGTCTGCCCAAGCTCGATCGAAGGGTCGATAAGAGCGTCCTTGCAGTCGTATGGCTGGTAAACGTACCCGATCAATGCCGCAAGAAGGTTATTGGCTATGTCTTGCGTGCCGATGCCGCAATCCACTTCCATAGTCCTGCCCGTGGTCGTGCCTGCGGTGTATGTGTGCTTGTCGCCTTTGACGATAACCTGTGATATTGGTTCCCAAGGTTCGCCCTTGTCGATGGAGGCGCAATTCTGGCCGATGTTGTTAGACATTGATACCTCCCACAATTATCCTGTCGCTACCAAAGACGATAGCATCTCCGTCCTCGTTCACGAGCAGGAATGTTTCTGCGGGGATGACGAACCCAGCGAAGCCGAGCAAGCCGCCTTTGGTGATGTAGAAGCTCCCACCATAGGCCGCACCTATCATCTTCAGTATCTCCCGTGCGCTCCTGTTCTTAGTTATCTTTTGAGGCACGGAATACGCATTGACGATGGCTGAAGTAACGGACGAGTGAACGCTAACGCCGATAGCAGTTGCGATGGCGTTGACTACGTTTATATCAGTTCCGTTGGCTGGGCAGAGCTGCTCGCACTTCAACATTGCGTCATAGCAATGCACGGTCAAAGTGTTGTCAACGGGGTTGTACTTGCGTGTATCAATGAAGAACTCGCCCAGCATATTACCGATAAAACCCTGTATGACGGCGACTTCTATCCTCGCCATGCGGGGGATGGTGAAAGACGGCATGAAGAACGTTGCGGTTAGCTCGCCTGCGTTTGCCTGCCCTACAGTTGGCTTGTCGGAAAAGATGCTCCTCCGTATCTCAAACGAGACTATCTCCGTCCTATCTATCGAACCGACAAGAGTAGAGCCGTCGTATATATCGAACACATAGAACGGAGACGATTCAGTTGCGCTTTTCGTGCTCATAGCTGCTCCAATTCTATCTCGTCAAACTGGAACATCTCAGCCCCGCCGAATTTGCATCTTGAAAGATACTCCGCACTCATGCCGGACAGCTTCATGTCGAAATATCCGTCATTCGAATCGGAAGTCGTCAGCGAACGAAAGCTCACCTTGAACGCCGGATATGTGCAAAGCAATGTCACTAACTCGGTGGCCTGAGCGTAGGTCAGAGGGTTGAACCGAAAAGATAACGTCTGCCGCCTGCCTGTTGACGAGATATGCTCCCTGCCGTCAATGGTTGTTATGATGCGGGAGACACGGGGCGCAACGCCAGTCTTGACAGAATCCCTATCAATGAACGGGTTGAGGCTGTATATCGTGTCGTCCTGTTGAACCACGCCGATGTTGAACCATACATCAACCATGCGCCCGTGCCATCCTTTCCTGATATTGTGTCGTGCTCTCTGCAATGACACGTCCGTCAAGGACGCTCTGGACGGTCAGATAGATCGGAGCCGCCGCAGACGAGCCGTTGGTAAGCGGCTGCACCACGGCCTTGCCCTTGTCCATCGAAAGCAGCTCAGGCCCAGCCTCGCCCACGATAGCCGAACCCTGCGCCAAGACACCGCCGTTGGCCAGCATCGGGATATATCCTATCGTGCCGACATTGATGCCTGGTATCTTGTTAATCTTCGCGATCATGCCGTTGAACTTATCAATGGCCTTATTGATGAGCGAGATAATACCGTTCAGAGGGGCCTTAAACACGTTCAAAAGCGAGTTTGCGATGCCGGAGAATATCTCCTTCACACCAAGCCAAACACGCTCCCAGTCGCCTGTGAACACGCCACGGATAAAGTCGATTATCCCGTCAAAGACGAGCTTCAGGTTATCCCACATATTCTTAACTATGTCGAAGAACCCGTTTATCACGCCGCCAAGGACAGGCCCGAACAGCTCCGACCAGTCTTTTTCGAATACGCTTTGCAACCAATCGTCAAGGGCTTGCAATTTCGCCTGTATCTCGTCGCCCTTCGTGGCTATCAGCGCAACAAGCCCGACAATGGCACCGATGACCAGCGCTATCGGGTTAGCAGCCAGCCACGACATAGCCGTGCCGACTGTCGAAATCAATGTGGGGATTTTGGAGACAAGCCCCGCCACTTTTGCGATGCCGGATGCCAGAGGCGAGATAGCCGCCACCACCGCAAGAATCTTCATTATCGTTTCGACTTGTGCTGGAGTGAGCTCGCCTATCTTTGTCAACAGCCCGTTTAGAAGGTTTAGCACCTTTTCAAGGACAGGCGTTAGGACTTCAAGAGCCTTTGCGCCTGTCTCGGCAAGCCTGGCTGAAGCCGTTGCTTTTAGCTTATCAAGCGCATCGTTCGTCTTGTTGAGGGACTTAAGCGTGTCGCCGGACAGGATGAGGCCCATGTCCTCGGCTTCCTGCCCGTAGGCTTTCAGAGCCGCACCGCCATCGTCTATGATGCCAGCAAGGGAATCTGCGCCCCTGCCAAAAATGGCCATTGCGAGCGTGTCTCGCTCTGTCTCGTTCTGGATGCCGCCCAACGCTGAGAGGGTATCGTAGAATATCTCGTTGATGTCCCTGAACGTGCCGTCAGCGTTCTTTGTCTTTACGCCAAGCTGCGCAAGCTCTTTCGAATCACCAGAAACGGCCTTCTTTAACTTAGAAGCCGCACCCGTGATGTCGGACATGGACACATCAACAAGTTCTGAAGCGTACTTGAACTTCTGAAGCTCGTTAGTAGAAAAACCCGTCTGCTTCGCTAAAGTTACCAGCTCGTCAGCGTCCTTTGCCGCCTTGATACCCAAGCCAGCCAACGCAGTCAGGGCACCGCCAGCCGCCGCAGAGATGGCTTTCGTCTTGTCTGCGACTTTTTGTGCACCTTTTGATACCTTGTCGGCCACTTGCGCCACGGTGGACATGGCGTTTGCGGTTTCCTTCGAAGCGGCTTCAAGGTTCTTCACCTCACGTTCGGTGGAGATGATCTCCCTCTGCAAGGCCATGTACTGGTCGGAGTTCTTGTCTACTCCGTTCTTGTCCATCGTGGCCTGCGCTTCTTTGAGCTTCTTTAGCTTCTCGTTGGTGTTCTTTATCTGTTCGCCCAGAAGTTTCTGCTTCTGAGCCAATAGCTCCGTGTTCTTCGGGTCGAGTTTCAGGAGCCGTTCAACGTCCTTTAGCTGGGACTGCGTGTTTTTGACTTCTTTGTTTACGCCCTTCAAGGCCTGTTCAAGCCCCGAAGCGTCGCCGCCCAGCTCTATGGTTATTCCTCGGATTTTTTCTGCCATTTGCTCCCTCCGAAGAAAGAATAAATATCTTCCTGCGTTGCTTTGATAGGGTATTTGTGGTTGTCGTTCGCTTTCTCGGTGAACATATCAAACACCATACCCATTGACATATTTTGCAAGGCTTCGTCAGACAGTCCCAATTCAGCGCACCTCAGCATGAAGATTGCTCCATTGGCCTCACGGACAGTCTGCCTTATTTTTTTGTCGCCGTGGAAGTGGTCGCAAGCCCATCCGTCCAGAGTTCAAGTATCTGCGGCAGGACTTCGTAGATAGAAAACACGCCGTTGATAGAATCCAGCCACTCGTCAGGGCTGTCAGGGATAGAATTGTCGGCACTCTTCGCCATGCACCACGCCACGTTCTCAAAGATGGTTAAGTCGAGAATGGAGAACCTTGCCTCCTCCATCTCCTCGTCCGATGCGCCCTCCTGAATGGACATGGACTTTTTATAAGCCTTTTCAAGCTGCGCCATGTCCTTTATGAGGTCACGCCCAAACTTGAAGCGGTACATACGAGGAATGAGGGCCGAAGCCCTCATCCTCATAACTGCGCCGCCGATGTTAAGCGTGCGCTCCATAGCTTAGGACTCCTGGAACACAGAGGTGAACCAGCCCGTCTTCGTGGCGGTGGGAGTGTCGGCAGTAGTGCGTGCCAGCACCCGACCGTCAGCCAGGGGGATAGCGGAGATGTCGAAGGTCTGCGTCTTCGGCTCTTTGGATTCCTCATTGGTCTCGGAACCGATAGCCGGACGCTGGCCACTCACCTTGTAGAGGCAATAGTATTCGTTATCCGCATCGCCGTCCACCTGATACAGGAGGGCGAAGTTCTTCGGGTTGACGTTGGCGTTCTCGGTCAGAACCTTGGAAGTGGAGCCAAGGGTAAGCCCCCACACATCCTTCAGCATCGTGTCAGAGATGCGAGCCATCTCCAAGGAGCCGGAGTAGCCCTGATTTGCGATGCTCTGATAAAAAACGATGCCGTCCGCATAAAACGGAGAAGTGTCGCCTTCGGGGGACAGGTCAAGGGACACAGCACCCGCCACATGGACGGGAGTTGCCCAGGAGTAAGTCATGCCGCTCGTGGTCATGGTTTCGGTCAGAACGGCATAGTGAACATTTTTCAGGTTAAAGCGAACCTTGTTTTCTGCCATGATTACACCTCGATAGTATAGGTAATTTCGTAGATTTTTTCTGCGTCAAGAAAGTCGATGCTCTTCGTCCAGTACATACCAGTCAAGGCGGTTTCCACCTTCCCTTCAGACGTTTCGTCACGAGTGTCGGTGTACAGGCGCACGGTCATCACCTTTCTGGAATAGTAGACAACGCCGTCTGCGGCGAAGTTCCTGTCAGCGTCTTGAAAGAAGCAGATGTACGGCCTTGCGCTGTTCTGGTCTAACGGAACAGACGAGAAAGACACGGGAAGCCCCGTGCCAGTAAGAAGCGTTTTCAGTTCTGCAAGCGTCATAGCGTTTCCTTTATTTCACGCACAAGGTTTTCAACGGCCTTTTTTTCGACCTTCTCAATGTGCGGTATCGGGTCAACCCGTGTCCTGCCATTCTTCGCTCCGACCACCTTATGCCCTTTCTCCAATAGATGAGTGAGCCGGTAGTGGTCTTTGTTATAGACGGTCTTCTCATACGCCCATTTGTTCGTCAGCTTCGTCTTTTTAGATGTCCAACTTTTTGCGTATGCTCCTGACCGCCTCGGCGATGAGCCTTTCAGCTCACGGACGGCTTCTTTTGACACCTTATCAACGGCTGCTTTCATGCCGTCCACCGTCACGCCCTCGTACTCTGAAAGCGTCCTTTGGATGGCTTGTGCCAGCCCGTCAACCGTTGTTTTGCTCATCATTCGGCTCCGTTGGCGTTGTCGGTGTTGTTTCCGTTGGTGTTGTGGGAGTTGATGCCGTCCCAGCCGTGCCAGCCTCTCGCTGTGCGTATAGCTCCATCTTGTCAGAAGTCGCCCGGTAGATGCGATAGACGGAGAATCGGATGCCGTTATACTCGACTATCAGCTCGCCGTCATAGTCAGGGGCGAACATCGTGAACCTGATTTCAGGGTTCAAGCCTATCTGCGATGCGCTGAAATACTCGCTTGCGGAGATGCTCGTCACGTTGGCGTACACCTTGCGGAGGACTTCCGTTGACACCCACTCGCCGATGTCGTTCTGAGCCTTCGTCTCGTGGACGAGGTAAATAGGAGTAGATCTATCCATCCAGCCCGTACCCCGTTGCGCTGATGAGCTGCGCCTTCTGTTCGTCGTAAGACTTCTTCAGCCTGTCATAATCTTCAGGCTGTCCGAAATGGATCCTACAGTATGTGATGATTGCCATTGTAAGCAGAGCGTCAGTCGTTGTGCTTAAAGCTTCAACGCCGACAATGCCAAGGTCAGCGCACGCCGCAAGGATAATGTCGTTTATCTCGGTGTCGAAGTCATCCGTTGCAATTCGGAGCGCGAGTTTGACTTTGTTAAGCATCAGAGCTACCTCGAGTATTTTGATAGATTTCTTCGGTTATTGTGCAGAGGCCCACATGACCCACTTTTATCCTGCTGTCACAGTACATAGGAACGCCGAGCTGCTTTACCCGCCAGCAGAAGCTGATGTCTTCTCCGAACCCAAGCATCGGCGAGAACGGATAACCGAACTTCTCACCAACCCTGTTGATGAGGTCGGTGGTCATAAGAACGGCTCCGAAGCCACTGCCTTCTATCTCGAAGATGTCGTCCTGCGGATAGTCCAGATATGGTTCGAGCTTCATCTCAGGCTTGATGCCTTCGCATTTATATTCCAGGTTCTTGTAGATGACAGGCGTGAACGGCGGCTTTCTACGGAAGAACAGCCCACCAACAAATTCACGGCCTTCGTCCATGTCTTTCGATAGCTTTACGAGAATGTCAGGCTTGAAAGCCATGTCTGAGTCGAGGAACATGATGCGGTCATAGCCGTTTCGCAACGCCTCACCAGCAAGCGAGTTCCTTGAATCGTAGATAAGAGAGGAAACACGGAAAGAGATCTGCGTATCGCCCACGCTTACCAACTGAAACAGCGACTTCATAAAGCTTGTCTGCACCATGTCCATGCACGGAACAGCAACGAGTGTTTTCATGTGGCCCTCCTGTTAAAAGCGGGGAGGGTATCACCCCTCCCCTTGCTTGTCCTGTTAGGAAGCAGAGATGGTCGTCCAGACGAAAGCGTCCTTGTCGGCGACAGCACCGTCACACAGGGCCATAGCACGGTAGACGGTGGAGCCGGAACGGAAGGAAACGCTGTTGTCGGCCTCCACCTGGATGCCTTCGCCGAAGTTGAAGACATAGCCCTCGCGGAAGTTGCCGAAGATGATGTGGTCAGCGTTGGCAGCCTCGGCGGTGGAGCCGCTCTTGAACTTGCAGTCATCCACGTTGTCGTCCAGGACAACACGATGGCCGAGCAGACGGTAGCCGATGCCATCCTGCACCAGGTAGCCGTTGGAGTCGCTGGCGAGCGGGAGAACGTAGGTGAAGAAGTTCTCGCAGCTCATCACCCACACCGCGCCGTTGTGATAGGGAGCCTTCAAGCCGCCCATGAACGCGGACAGCTTGGCGAGGGTCGCGCCAGCAATGGCGGTGGAGGTGGTGATACCGCACTGACCAACGCCCTGGGGGACGGTGGTACTGCCAGCACCGTTGACGATGGCGGCGCAGATAGCGGCCTCCATCTTCTGAGCGAGTTTATTGACGAGCCAGCCCTGGAACGCGGGGATGCTCATAGCCTGGATGTCGGCGGTGATCTCGATGGTCTTGATCAGCTTCTTGGCGGTCAGGGACACGGTGCCCATCGCGTCAGAAGAGTCGGTGCTGGCAGAGGCCATCGCTATCCAGCTCGCGTCATTGACCGTGCTGGCGGTCGGGACGGAAACGTAGCCGGGGATGCGGAGAGCATCGATCTCTCTGATCAGAGGGTTCTCTTCGAGCTTGCCATAGATCTTGTTCAGGGTTTCGGTGGGGATGACGTAGGACGCGCCGGAGAGGGCGGTGCGCTCTTCGATGGTCATGGGCTTCCCCATCAGGTTCTTCATGTATGCGTCACGATATTCCACGGAATCGGGAGCGAAAGTGCGGATCTCTTCCATTTTTTCTACCTCTTTGAATTCTTTGATTTTTTCGACGGGCTTCTCGCCGTTGGCAATAGCTTCGCGGACTTCGGCCTTCTTTGCCTCGTTGTTTTTGCGAGTTTCGAGTTCCTCGTTGATCGCACGGACTTCTGCCTCAAGAGCGTCCAGGTCAGCATCGGGAGCATCCAGCTCCGTGGCGATGGCTGCACGCCGCTCTACCAGCTCGTCCGCGCTCATGGTCTTAATTTCCATTTGCTACCTCCATAAGGATACGGATTCTCTGAATCTGCCGCTTTCTATGCTCAGCCGCCAAAGCGTCCGCTTTTTCCTTGTCGAGAATTCCATCGACATAGGAACGTGCCGAGATCTCGGTGTAATCGTTCGCCGGGATTGAAACAGCAGAAACATCAAACAGCCGTCCGATCTTGGTGATAGTGCGGAGGTAGGTGCGAGGCTCTTCGGCGGTCTTTTCCGTCCTGTCTTCGGCAACTGTAAATCCGAAAGACATACGGTCAAGATACCCGCCTTTGATTTCCTCGTACAGTTTTCTACCTTCCTCCGTGCCAGAAAGGTCGGCTTTTATAAATAACCCCTTTTCATCGGGAGTTACTTCAAGAGTGTTGTTGCGGGTGCGTGCGTATACACGGCCCTCGTGGTTCATCTGGAAGATAACATCTCCAACGTTCGCCCCATCAAACGCCCTGTTGTCCACCTGCTCGTTGATAACGAGGTTGCTGTCGCGGTACAGTTCGTAGGGCTGGTTGAATGTGGTTGCGTACCCTTCCACTACCATATTGTCGGTGTCGGTGTCGCGGATCTCCAGTACCAGGCTGCGGTACTGGGTGCCGGACTTAATCCTGTCCATCATTTCCATCGTCTATCTCCTCTCCGGCAAAGTAGTATTCGCCTCTTATCGGAGCTCTGTCGCCGCCTTCAGGAAGAGGCGGGTAGTTGAACAGCTCTCTGACCTCGTTGATGGTGATCATGCCACGGTCGCCGAGTTGCTGTGCAAGGGTTATCTTGTGCGTGGTGCTCATGTACTGGAGGCGGTTGGACGCAACGTATACATGGTTTCCGATTGCTATCTCGCGGTTCGTGAAGAACATCTTCTCCAAAACCTGCGAAAGCTGGATAGCGAACGGTTCCAATGCGCCATCGAAGAAGCTGTCAAGCTGCTCGTCCGTGGCCTTGTTCTGGAGCACCGCCTCGTTCACGCCGAAGTAGTTGAACACGTTTCCCTCGATGGCCTTCATCTGGTCAGCGTCTACGGTGAACGGCTTCGACTGTATCTGCTGGATGTCTGCGTAGGTGTTCGGGAACAGGAGCAGACCGCCACCGTCTTCTGCTTCAAAGTTCTCGCGACTGAAACGCTTGGCCTCCATGGCGAGGTGTTCAGGCTTGCTGAAGTTGTTCAGCTTGGCCATGAAGCGGTATGTCGCGCTGTTCTTGATTCCCTCCTTGATGCCTTGGTTCTGCGTGTGTATCAGCTCCATCGTGGGCGCAAGTGCGGAGTTGCTCTCGCCGAAGAAATCGTCCTTATACTGGAACTTCGTCATCAGGCCGCACAGCTCGCGCTCGATGCTCGCCTTCTCGCCTGTGGCGAACGTGTACCGCAGATAAGGAACGCCGTCAGTAGTCTGAACTATCTCGCACTTGGAAGGCAGGACAGGGAACACGCCCGTTACCTCGCCATACTGACCGAACACGGGAACCAAAAAAGCCGAATTCTGACAGTCAAGAATGGTAGAGAGCCGATATAGCATCTGGCTCCATGTCTGCCACTCGTTTGGTGCTATCTTTAGCCTTGACTGTAAATACGGCTTTGCCGCGCCTGTGAAGGTCACGTTCATCTTGCTTATGTGCCGCGCCCTGGTGTCGATTGCCGCCCTGACCAGCTCGCTCTCATATATTGCGCCGTGCCAGGTCGTGAACGATGGCCTGTAAGCGGTCAGCGTCTTGAAGTATTCCTCGACTTGCCGCTTCACGGTCTGCCGGGGAAAAATCTTCTCAAACAATCCCATTTCTTTACCTCTCGTTTTGTAATTGGGTTCCAATATCTCCCCACCACTTCTGCCTCACGGTCATCGCATCGAGCAACGCCGCGCAGCCGTCAATGTGCGCAGAAGGATTAACCTTCACGAGCTTCCCGCGCCCGCGCTCGGTGGACATCTTTATAGCAGAGTTAAGCAGGTGGATCTTCATTAGGTCGTTGTCGCCGATGTGCACCTTCCCGTCCTTGAGAAGGCCCTCTGTCTCCCTTATCACGCCATATAGGTTCTCGCCCTGGAACACATCGTCCATGTGCACTCCGTAGGACTTTAGATCCTGGACGAGATACTGAGCAGAGTATCGGTCATAACCGCATTTAAGCGGCAGGATGCGGTACTTCTCTATGAGTTCCGTGACCCATTGATAGCAGTCATGATAATCAACAAAGTTCTCCCCTGACGGCTGGAGTATTCCTCTTTGAATGTATGCCTGGTATGGGATGCCGTCCCTCTCGGTGGCCTCGTCAATCCTCTCGGCAGGCAGGAAGAACTTGGCGAACACATACAACTCTCCTCCCCGCTCTATCATCGCCACGCAAGCCGTAATGTCGGTCGTCTGAGACAAGTCGATGCCGAGCACGCAGTAGGTATCTCTGAAGTCATCAAGGTGCAACGGCTCGCCGCACGCTTCCTGGACGGTCTGCGCGGAAAGCCATGCAAGAGAGGAATTCTGTTTCTGACAGCAATACTTCGTCTGGAACTCGGCGCGCTTGCTCATGCTCTGCTCGGCTATGGCTATCTCTTCGAGCATGAAATCGACAGAAATGGATACTCCGAGATTCGGGTTCGACTTCTGAAGCTCGTTCAGGTCGTTCCACTTGTCGATCTCGTCAGTCTGGTACAGGAACGGAAGGAGCCGCCTCTCGCCGGAGTCGCCAAGGAGGAACCGAGTCGCACGCTTCATCAGCTCATCGAAGATGGAGTCGTTGACATAGCCGGAAGTCGTGCATGATAGCAGCAGGCCCTCCGTCCTTGCGCCCATGCCGGACTTCATGACCTCGTACTGTTTGAGGCCCTTGTCGCCTTCCCACGCCGCTATCTCGTCACAGATACAAAGGCTTGGGTTGAATCCGTCAGACTTCTTCGCTGAGAATGCAATCTTCTTTACGGTTCCGTTGTTGGATGGGAGGTATAGATCTGTCATCCTGTGCCGTGCCAGCTCAGGGTCGTCATAGCGTTCCTTGCGTTTCTTGTCTGCTTCAAGGCTCGCTTTGCGCTGCTGCCACTCAGGATCAAGCACCACCATCTGCCACACGTTGTTGTAGATGATGTCAGCCTGGTCGAGCTTCGGTGCAAGCGTGTAGACTCGTGCTCCGTACCCGCCGTCTGCCCACCAGATGTATTTTGCGATAGCCGCCGCAAGTATGCTCTTTCCGTTCTTCCTGCCGATGAGGAGAAGTACCTCGCGAAATTGCCGATGACCGTTTGCATCGAGGATGCCGAAAACGCACGAGATAAACGCCTTCTGCCATAGCTCCAACAAAAAAGGCCCAGGTGCAAGAGGGCCCTCTGTGTGGAAACAATGCGTTTCAATCCACTCTATCGCATCGTTCGCACGCTTTTTGTCGAAACGGAACAGCTTTTTGTTCAGCCCGTCAATGATGTACGCATAAACCAGTTGGATCCAACGGCCTACGGTGACGGAGCCGTCCTTGATTTTCTGATAATATGCGTAAATGTAGTTATCTCTCTCCATGTCCTCGCAAATACGATCATCTCCCGAAAAGTCGCGATATATTTTTCCGAAGTGCCCC
>Ga0310690_10004754_pt1 | contig 18969 bp, 24 predicted proteins | sample AusTroGonzalo_MG_2_FD_207661 | JGI IMG/M metagenome (GOLD analysis project Ga0310690, IMG submission 207661) | Bovine rumen microbial communities from tropical cattle in Woodstock, Queensland, Australia - Gonzalo_04 (v2) (version 2) | ecosystem: Host-associated > Mammals > Digestive system >...
GTGTGCGTTTCCCTTATTTTTCCGGACGGGATAGGGCGGGGATAGGTCAATCGCCAGGGCAGCTGGATCCGGCGTTATAGAATCAGCAGCGTGAAAGCGTAAAAAATCGCAACGCTTTATAATGTCCGCGTGCCCCGCTCCCCTTAATATTCGCGATTTTCCTACAGGCAAAAAAAAGAAGGCGGCCTCCGGATCTCCGGAAGCCGCTGCGTGTTGTGTTATTGTTCAAGGTCAGGATCCTGCGCCTGTGCTTCAGGCAGCCCAGCAAGCGCCAGCAGGATCGCGAGGATGAAACCCATCGCGCCAGCGCTCAGAGCTGCCAGCCAGTTCACGTCGCTCAGGATCAGTTTCCCGACGGCCACCGCGTCGCCGCCGATGTAAATCAGAACGCCTTCTGCGAACGTCCTGACCGCGCGAATAAGTGCAGCCTTTGCCCATTTCTTCCAGTCTCTCATTGATTGTTTCCTCCGTTCTGATTATCGTGTTCGTTTGCGTATTCCAGCGCCCTGGTCGTCCTGTCCGACATGTACGTTGTCAGATCCTGCAGCTGATCCCTCAGCCGGTCGTGATCGTTGCCGCTGATAAAATGGATCAGCAGGGCCTGCAGCGTATTCAGTGTCTGGCCCATGTCGTCAGACTGCAGTTCGAAGCGCTTGTCTCCCAGCTGAAGCCGCGCTTCCACCTTCGTCATCCTCCCTTCAAGGGCTTTCACCCTGTCCCGGACGCTGATCTTCTTCCAGGCCTCCACACCCTTCACAATGGCCACCAGCACCCCAGACACAGCCACGATCAGCGCCACCGTGTAGAGGATTGAATCAAAAGTAATACCAATGTCCGGGAGCTTCACTTCTGGCATTTCCTTCACCTCCTCCCTTATCCGCGGCCGACAATCTGCACCAGGTTCCACTGCAGCTTGTCCACGATCGGCAGCAACTGCTGCGCCTCTTCCTGGGTGAGCTTGACGCACAGCGTCACGTATCCCTGGCCGTCATCGTCCAGATCTCCGGGTGTGAAGTCTTCCACCGGATCCGGATCCATCTCGTCGTCCGGATCCGGAGCAGCTGCCGGCTCTCCCTCCTCAATCAGCTGCACGAACTCGTTCTTCATCCAGCCCGTGCGCCCGCCGACCGTGCACCTGCTCCACGCGTCTCCCTGCTCCAGGATTTCCATCTCCGTCCCCACCGGGATGTCCCAGTAGATCCCGCACCCGGTGCTGGGCTTCTGTCTCAGCTTCACCGTGCCACCGTTCTCGGCGTATACTTTCCCCCGCATCGTCTTGCCTCCGTCTGCCGGTTCCTTCTCTGCCGGATCCGGATCAGCCGCCGGCTCCTGGCCGATCCCGATGTGCTCCAGCACCCAGTTCACGCTCTTCCCGTAGTCGAACACGTCCAGCAGTCCGACCCGGTTCCAGCCGCCGTTCTTAATGGTCTTATCCTTGAACACGGACGTGGCCACCTTCCCCCGGCTGCTGCTGGAATGGATGGCCCCGTCGTTCCGCCCGGTCTTCATCCCGATGTGGCTGGCGTTCCCGATCCCGTCCTTCCGGTACTTCTCCGGCTCCCGGCCGTTCTGTTCCAGGATGAACAGGAAGGCGCCCTTCGGGATCTCGCCGAACACGCGCTTGCACTCCTCCGGCGTCCCCGTCCAGGTCATCGCCCTGTACCAGGCGTTGCTCCCGGCCAGGTCGCGCCTGTAGCCCACGTCCGCCATGCAGCGCTCGATAAACGCCTGGCAGTCCATTTCCTTGTAGCTGCGTCCTAAATACTTATCCCCGGCCCAGCTCAGGCTCACCGCGTCGATCTTCATCCGCCTGTCACTTCCTCACGCAAAAAGGCCGCCTGCAGGCGGCCTTCAGCCTATTCGTCCCCGTCACCGTTCGCCGTCATCAGCGCGATCAGGATAATCCCGATCACCATGCCGGCCATCAGCGAGATGATCGTGTAATACCACGGCACCATCTTCACTTCTCCCTTCCAGCACCATGCAGCGGCTCTCGATCTCGTCCGCCACCCGGTGCATCAGCTCGATCAGCTCCGGCAGGCTGAGCCTGCCGATCTCAGTCCGCTGCGGCCCATCCATACACGCCCGGCTCCCACACGTTCGCGTCCACGCTGCTGATCCAGTGCTTGTCGTTGTGGCTTACCTTGTCCCCGGCCATATAGGCATCAGAAGCGCCGATCGGCTGGCTCCACTCCGGCCACTCTTCTGTCGGATCGCCGGCCCTGGCCCACAGGCTCACCGCCGCGTCCGGCGTCCAGTCGGCCTGGGATCTGTGCGCCTGGATGCACTTGTACAGTTTGCTCTCCTCGCCTGTGCCATACTTCCGCAGGTTGCCGACAATGTAATCCACGTCCGGCTCCCATTCCGCGAAGATCTCCAGGTGCTCCGTGGCCGTCACCTCGTCAATGGCGCCGGTCTCCGCCAGCTTCACGAACACAATGCTGTCCACCAGCTTTTCACACCGCGCAGCTGCGGCTTCCGCTCTCGCCGCCGCCTTCATTAGCCGCTCCTCCAGGCTTACCTTCACGCCCATTTTCGATTTCCTCCTTTAACTGATCGTATAGCTTCTCCATCTCATAGATCTGCCTGCCGGCGTTTCCGCGCCTGGCGTTCGCCCGCCAGCTCTGGAAACTGGTCCACAGATATTCCTCCGGGATCTCGCCGCGCCGGATCTTCCCGGCCAGCTTCTTCAGCTTCCGCCGTTCCTTCACGACGCTCTGCCTGCTGATCCTCCGGATCACCCTGCCGCTGTCCGTCAGGATAAACCGCCATTTCAGAAAGCGGATCCCGTTCTTCAGCGGCGAGATCTGCGTCTTCCGGTTCATCTCCAGGCCCAGGGCGTTCACCTTCTCGGTGATCACCTTCTTCGCGTTTTCCAGCACCGCCCGGTCTTCATGGATCAGGATAAAATCGTCCATATACCTGATATAATGCCGTATCCGCAGCCGTTCTTTGATATAGTGGTCGATCGGATCCAGCACCGCCAGCTCCACCAGCTGGCTCACCTGGCTGCCCAGGCCGATGCCCTTGTCCCCGCCGAAGCTGTCCACGATCTCTTCCGCTGCCAGGCAGCACCGTGGATCCTTCACCCGCTTCCGGATCGCTTCCTTTGCCACATCGTGCGGCGTTTCCGGGAAATAGTGCCGAATATCGCACCGCAGCACCCAGCCGCTGCTCCCGTGTTTCCGGTAGTATCGCTGCAGGTGTGCGTTCATCCTGTCCAGGGCAAAGTCCACGCCCTTCCCGCGCTGGCAGGCGCAGTTATCGTGAATAAAGCTACGCGTCATTTCCTTATACAGAACATTGTCGCACAGGCTCCGCTGGAACTGCCGGTCGCGGATCCGCGTCGCCACGATCTCCCGCTCCTTCGGCTCATGGATCATAAACCGCTGATACTCGCTGATCCGGTAGGTGCCGTCCTGCAGCTCCTGCTGCAGCCGCAGAGTGTTCTCCAGGCCGTCCAGGCTGTACCCGCTCACGCTGTCCTTCCACATCACGTTCCGGCGCGCCTTTTCCAGTCCTTCATACAAAGCGCCGAAGCTGATCACCTTTTCCCAGTCGTCCATCTATCACGCACCCTTCCGGGCGTTCTTTCCTGTCCGGAGCTTATAGCCGGTCCACCGCGCACGGTGCCGGCGTCTCCGGCGCTGTTTCGTCCGGTTGCCCGGACCAGGCAATCCGCTCCCTGTGAAAATAACTGTGTGAAAATACTTTGATTTCGGCCAGCGTTTACGCCGCTTACTTTAATCTCACATCTTCACAGTCCGCGACCGCTCCGTTGCCGTTGTTCGCATTGTTGTTGTTCAGCGAACCGTCGGTATTGACGTTGCGCGCGTTGTTCGCGTTCGACGGGTTCGGCGACCGCAGCCACCAATTGCGAGCAGTGCTTATAGCGGATTCCCTGGCTTCTCACCCTTTCGGGTGATCTCGCCGTTCAGTTGTTTGGCGTACCGCTTCCGGTCTGCGGCGCGCCACTTGCTGAGAATATCCATGCAGCCCTTGATGTAGCCGGTCCAGTATTCCAGCCGGCTTTCCTCCAGGCTCAGCGTCGTATACGCGATCTCCACCAGGCCGATCATCGCCTTCAGCTTCTTCCTGGCCTGGATCTGGCATTTCCGGCGCATCATGTAGTCGTCCAGCTTCACCACTGTGATCGCGTTTGCTTCCAGCACCTTCGCGTACGCCTTCACCGCGCACTTGACGATCGGCGCCGTCAGGATCCACCGGTCCCGCTTCGGGAAGTTCTTTTCGTTCTTGCAGATCTGGATCGTGTAGACGCATAGCCCCTTCAGCATCTTCGCCGTCTCCAGATTGCTACTGGACTCTTTCCGGTCTCCCTTTGCCACGCTCATCTTCTTCTCAGCTTTCTATCCCCCGCCCGCCAGGGCGGGGGATGACCCGATTATTACATGATTACACAGGCCGCGACCGCTCCGTAGCCGCTGCTCGCATAGCTGTTGTTCAGCGAACCGTCGGTATAGACGTAGCGCGCGTTGTACGCGCTCGACGGGTTCGGCGACCGCAGCCACCAATAGCGAGCAGTGCTGCCGTTGCTCAGGTCGTACTTGATCCGGTCGGTGTTCCCGGCGCCGTTGTAGGCCGCCAGCACGCTGCCTTCCGCCACGCGTTCCACGCCGAAGCCCATCTCGTCCCGGCTGGCCAGCCAGAACCGGTCCTCTACGGTGTAGGCCGTGTCCTTTGTCCACTCCGGCAGCTCGTAGGTGTTGTTGGTCTTGCACGGGACCGTGATTGCCTTCACCACTGCCAGGAACTCGCTGTCCATGCCGTGCAGCAGGCCCGGAAGGTTCGCGTAGTTCGCGGGCCGGTCGAAGATATTCGTCGGCGCCCACCAGGCATTCGCCACGGCGGTGCTGTTGATCCACTGGCGGATCGCGCTCTCTTTATAGTTGTTGGATCCGTAGCGCGCCCGGTGGATGTGGTTCAGGTTCTCTGCAGTCCCGTCCGTGGTGCCCAGGTCGGTGCCGCCGGTGCCTTCGCTCAGTACCGCCGCCTCGATCTGCGTGGTGCTGGTGGCGCTGGCGTATGTCTTCACGCTCCTGCCCAGCAGCTGCTGGTTGTACGGCCAGTCCAGCACGATCTGCCCGCCTGCAGGCACGGCCTGCGTCAGCGTGAACTGGTAGGTCTTGTTCCCGCCGTAGGTCGCGTCGTAGTTCTGGATCGTGAAGTGGTACGTCCCGGCAGCCAGGCCCTCTTCCGCGTAGAACAGCGCCTCGATGGCGTCGAACTGCTTGGAGTAGATCACGCTGTGCATCAGCAGGAACATGGCCGGCTTCTGGGCGTTGTCCGCCGGATCCGTCACCGTCCGGTGCTCCACCACGTCCCACAGGATCTCCGTGTACGCCTCCGTCACGATTACCTGGTCACCGCTGGCCGGCGTCTCGGTCACCGTGATGCCGAAGTCGCTCAGCGTCACCGGCTGGTTCTCATAGATCCAGGCCGCCCCGTCATAGTGGAACTCGTGGATCCCGTTCCCGACCCGCCCCTCGTGCGCCAGGAACGTCTCCTCGTTCACGCTCACCGCCGTGATCCCTGTGTGCGTGCCCAGGGCCGCGCTCATGCTCGTTTCCTTCCGGGTCCGCAGCTGCGTTCCCACCGGGAAGGCCGTCGCGCCTTTTCCCTGGCGCACCAGGTACTGCACCCCGGCCCAGCTGTCGCCGCTGCTCAGGATCTCCTCCAGCAGCGTCTCCATCCCGCTCATCCGGTCCGCGCTCCAGGTCTTGTCCGTGTCCCCGGCTCCCGCCGTGTCGTCGATCAGCTCGCCCGGATCCCCGTCCTTCACCGTGGCCGTCGTGGTCCCGTTCTTGTCCGTGATCGTGATGGTCACCGTGTCCCCGCTCTTGCTCACGCTCGCGCTGGGGCTATATCCGTCGGCCCCGGGCGCGCCGTCCTGACCGTCGGCCCCTGGCGCGCCGTCCTGGCCGTCGGCCCCGTCCTTCACCGTGGCCGTCGTGGTCCCGTTCTTGTCCGTGATCGTGATGGTCGCCGTGTCCCCGCTCTTGCTCACGCCGGCGCTGGGGCTGTACCCGTCCGCCCCGGGATCTCCCTGGGTTCCGTTATACACGGTCTTGCTGCGCTCCCCGCGCACGTCCTTCACCGTGATCTTCACGCCCCCGGTCACCTCGTCCAGGTCCACCGTCGGGCTCACGGCCTTGATCACGCCGGCGTCCGCGCTCAGCGCCACGGTGTGCTCGTTTTCCGTCACCGTCATCGGGATCGCGTTATTCGTCGGCATCTTCGTCTTCCTCCTCTGCACGCGTGATCACTTTCTTCAGCAGCACGCTGTTCACCATCAGGCTCGCCTCTTCCGTGGCCCAGGCCTCGTCGTTCTCGTCCACCCATCTCGCCTGGCACTTCAGCGTGCCCACCGGCAGCTGGAAGGTCTCCGCCTGGCTGAAGCTGAACACGATCGTCGTCTTGTCGCTGGTGCTGTCATAGGTCACCGTCAGCCGGTCCCCGCTCAGCGTGAACTGCTTGTTCGCCCCCTCCAGCGTTACGTATACGCCGGCCTCCGTCAGGTCATACCCGGCGATCTCCAGCGCGTAGCTCGGTGTCGTTCCCTGGTACATCTCTTTCTTCCCCCTTTTCTTACAGCAGGTCGTTCTTCGCGTACAGGATCGTGATCTTGAACGTCTTGTTCGCCTGCGCGCTGGTGCTCAGGTTCTTCAGGCTTGCCACCGTGCTGCTCCCCGTAACTGTCGGGTTGATCGCGTAGACCACCACGTTCGCGCTGCCGGTCGTGTAGTACACGAAACCGATCGGCGTATAGCCTGCCGGCGTCGCCACGCCCAGGTTTGTGCCCGTGATCGCCAGCGTGCCACTGGCCGCGATGCTGGCGTACTTGTAGCTGTACGTCACCTTTTTGATCGCCGTCTTCAGGATCGCCAGGATCGCGTCCTTTGCGGCCTTCACCGCCGCCGCCGCGCCGATGTTCTCCAGCACCTGGTTCTTCTGGTCCGCGTTCAGCGTCTGCTGGCTGATCGTCAGCACGTCCCGCCGCAGCTTGTCCTTCAGGCTCGCGCCGTAGGCGATCTCGCTCCCCACCGGCGCGTAGGTTCCCGGGAAAAACTCCAGGCCGTGCTCGTTCGCCTCATACTGGTTCTCCAGGGCGAAGCTGCTCGTCCCCGCGGCGATCTCCTGCGCCGTCATCTCCAGGTAGATGTAGTCCTCGTCAAAGTCGTAGGCCCTCCCGCTGCTCTCCGCGTCCGCCCGCGCTTCCGCGCTGTAGGCGATCCGGCTCACCCGCGGGATGATCTGCTTCGTGTTGAAGTTGATCTCGTCGTATACGTTCCCCACGCTGCACAGGCCGTAGGGCAGGCTCTCCATGATCGTGCTCAGGTCGATCTCGCTCTCCTCGTAGGCCTTGAACGCGCCGGCGTATCCGCCCTCCCAGTCGCTCCAGCAGCAGATGATGTACGTGTTCGTGCTGTTGCCGCCCGTCAGCAGCACATATCCGTCTTCCTCGATCTCAAACAGGCCGTTTCCGTCCACCACGATGGGGCTGCTGGTGCCGCCCGGCGTCTTCGCGAAGCGGATCGTGCTGTACGTGCCCCCGACCTTGTACAGGCCCTCGTAGGCCGCCACCCGGGCGTATCCGGCGTTGCTGTTGAACAGGTTCCACCCCGTGCTCACCAGGCTCTCCGGGTCCGCCGGCGTGATCGTGCCGCGCTCCTCCTTTGTGTAGTGGATCACGATCATGTCGCCGGCGATCGCCGTGCCCGTCACCGTGATGCCGTAGCTGGTGATGTCCACTGCCTCGCCGTTCAGCTTCCACCCGCTGTTGTACATCAGGGTGATCGTCCCGCTCTCGTCCACGTAGGCCTTGAAGGTCGCCCGGTTCAGCTCCGCCGTGATTTCGTCCGCCGGATCCTCCCGGCTGGCGTTCTCCACGTCCATCTCCAGCACTTCAGCCACGAAGCCCGTGTGCACGCAGTTGCCCTTCAGCCGCCGGATCCACGCGTGCCCGCTGTTGATGGAGGCCCGTCCGCCGGCGGTCCGCACGATGAACGGCGCGTCCACCTGCACGTTGTCGTCCGTCGTCAGGTCGTCCGCGTAGGGCACCGTGCTGATCTGGATGTTCCCGGCCGCGTTCGGCTCCTCGCCATTCACGGTCTTCACCCGCCCGTCGTTCAGGTCGTCGATCTTGTCCTTGATGCTGTCCTCCTCGCCGCTCGCGTAGGGGATGTCGTCAGCGTCCCAGGCCTTGATCGCCTCCACGTCCGTGTCCAGGCTGTCGATCTTGTCCTTCATTGTGGGCGCCCCTGCGCCGCTCGTAAAGGGCACGTCCGCGGCCGTCCAGGCCTGGATGGCCTCCACATCCTCCTGCAGGCCTTCCACGTCCTCCTGGGTGTCCTCGATGGCGCCCTTCACGGTCGTCTCCGTCCCGTCTCCCAGCGGGATCGTGCTGGCGTCCCGGTTCACCGTGCTGTTGATCACGTCCGCGATGCTCTGCGCCCCGCTTTCCCCGCTCATGGGGATGTTCGTGGCGTTTTTCGCCTGCAGCGCCGCGATCGCCGCGTCCAGCTTCGTGCTGTCGCTGTCGCTCACCGGGATGTCGCTGCCGTCGATGTAGATCAGGCCCTGCTGGTCCGCGCTCTGCCCGTTCACCTTGATGCCCGTCACCTGGCTCAGGTCCGCCTTCAGCGCCAGGGCGTCCCCCGTGGCCTTCGCGTCCGCCGCCTGTCCGGAGATAGACAGCGTGTCGTCCACCGGCACGCTCTGCAGGCTGCTGGCCCGCACCCGCATCCGGACCCTTGTGTTCAGTTCAGACATTTCCTTGTCCTCCTTAAATCTTGTACTGCACCGGTTTCACCGTGAACGGCATCGGGTCCCCGTTTCCGTCCATGCCGGGCGTGTCCACGCCGTTCCCGCTGATCACCCGCCCGCCGGTGTTGAAATACGCGCCGATGGCGAAGCGCATCTCCCAGGTGTAGCTGCCCGCCGCCAGCGCTTTCGTCTGGGCGTTCGTGAACTCGATCCGGATCACGCCGTTTTCCAGCGTCTCGTCGTCCTCCGGGTTGTCCAGCCGGTAGATCCGCTCCCAGATCACCTCGTCCCCCGCCTTCAGGCACCAGGTCGCCCGGTCGTTTTCGGTCCAGGCTTCGCCGTCCTCGCGCTCCGCCTCAATTTCATAGCTGCCCGTGTCTCCCTGGCTCAGGGTCACCGCCCCGGTCTTTTCCTCGATCAGAAACATCTCAGCGCGCCTCCTTCCGCAGCGCGGCCGTGATCAGGCCGTTCCCTTCGTCCCGCAGGGCTGTCGGCCGGATGTAACCGGCGTATTCCGTCTGCATTCCTCCGTTGTCCGTGTAGACGATCTTCTTCGTCCGGCCCTTCTCGCTGATCGCGTGGAAGCCGTCCGCGAAGCTGATCCCCCGCATGTACAGGAAGAGCTCCCCGCCGCTCTCCAGCGCGCTGCTGTCCTCCAGCACCGTCCCGTCATTCAGTCTCAGGTTTTCCATCTTCATCCTCCTCAAACCGCACCGTCACGCCGTCCGGCGGCACTTCCTGCCCGGATCCGCCCGCAGGCGCCGCCTGCGCCAGGTCCGCCTTCACCTGCTGCAGCATCTGCCACACCACCGTCAGGCTGTTCACGTTCTCCGCCGTCGCCGGCACCTTCACCTGCTCCAGCGCGCTCAGCGCGATCTGGATCTTCACCGCGTTCTCGTTCATTTTCTCCTGTCCTCCTTATGCCACATTGATCCGCTGCCGGTAGGTCTTGCTCACGCCCTTCACCGTCACCGTGTAAACGTAGTACCCGTTCTGCGTCAGGTCGCCGAAGGCGGCGTCCGCGCTGGGCTGGCTGGTCTGCCGGCTGCCCCGGCTCATGGTGATGTCGCTTTTGTACACGTGCGCGTAGCAGTTGGCCCCTGTGTTGTAGTAGCTCTGCCCGCCGTTGTTCGTGTACCGGATCGGGATCGTCGCCGTGCCGCCGCTCCAGCTCTCGCTCCCGCCCTCGATAAAGGTCGAGATGCTGTTCCCCTGCGGGCTGGCGGTCACCGTAAATTTGCCACCGCTCCACGATCCGCTCAGAGTGGTGGCTTTGCTAAAAGTTACCGATCCGGCGGTCCGTCCGTTGGCGCGCGTGAACTTCAGCGTGATGTTCCCGCCGGATTCTTCCTTCTTGACCCCCACGAAGCAGTCCAGCACGTCCTCGTTGTTGCCGTATCCGTAGCTGCCGGCGCGGATCCCCTTGTCGAAGTCCGCGCTTCCGGTCACGTGCAGCCGCTTCGTCGTTACCACGGTCAGCTTGGCGATCTGGCTGCTGATGTAGTCCGCCGTGATCGTGTTCGCGATCGTCTCGCCCAGCAGGTGGATCTTGCTCGCCTCGATCACCGCGCTGCTGCTGCCGTCCTTGTTGATCGCCACGCAGATCTGCGCCGCCTTGATGAAGTTTCCGCCGCTGTTGGTCCCCACCACCATGGCGACCTTCCCGGCCTCCACCTCGATCTTGCCCAGCAGGCTCTTGTCTTCCTTGAGCCGCTTCTCCGCCTCCAGGCGGATCTGGTTCTCGTTCGCCTCGATCCGCGTCTCCGCGGTCACGATCTCCTTCTCGGCCCGCGTCACCTTCTGGTGGATCCCTTCGCCGTCCACGAAGATGCTCGCCACCCGGCTCCAGTCCTGGTCCGCCCCGGGCCCGGCCACCGCCTCGGCCACCATGCCCACGTGCTCGTTCGTGTCCACAAACCAGGCGTGGTCCTCTTCGTTTTTGCTCGCGCCGTAGCGGCCACCGCCGCCCCGTCCGCTGCTCACCTCGTCCTGGATCCGGTTTACGATGCTCGCGATGTCCTCCGTGTTGTTGGCCATCGTCACCGTGAACTCGTCCGGCTTCTTGATCTTGTCGCTCCACTGCAGCTTCGTGACCCGCTCCGTGATCGTGATCCCCTTGTCCGGCAGCGGCACCCGGCAGCGCTTCCCCAGGGTGATTTTGTCCAGCGCTTCCCCCGTCGCCCGGCTCAGGTCCAGTCCCGTGATCGTGATCGTCACCAGCGGCTCGCAGTGCCGGTTCAGCTTTTCCTGCGCCCAAGAGCGCAGCTGCGCCTCGTCCTCCTTCGTCTGGTCCGTCTCCACCTTGCACACGATGCCCCAGGTGCCCTCGTTCTTGCTCAGGTACTCCCCGCCGATGTGCAGGTTGTCCTTCCCGATGGGGTAGATTCGCGTGTACATCCGGCTCCGGTCGATCTGCCGCCGCATCGTCGTGATGTTCCGGTTCATCCGCATCTCGCCCGTGAATCCGCTCGTCGGCTTCTTCCGGATGTGCAGCGTGAAGGGGTGGCTGCTCAGGTCGTATTCCCACTGCATGTCCGCCAGGCTGCTGGTGATCATCTCCAGCGCCGCGTAGATGCTCTCCCCGTTGAAGCTGTAAGGGTTCGTCGGGTTGCTGGCCATGTCCCCCAGCTTCCAGTCGTCCTGCCGGGCCATGGCGTAGGCCGCCGCCTGCTTTGCCGTGCATTTTTTGTCGTTTTTGTTCCCCGTGATCGTCCCGGGCTTGGTTTCGCCGAACAGCACCCGGTCCTTCAGGCTCTGGATCACGTGCTCCAGCTGCACCGTCCGCGTCTGGGTTTCCACGGCCTCGTCCACCGTCTTCACCCGCCACACGATGCCCTTCCCTGGCTCCGTCTCGTCCTTCACCCAGTCGCCCACGCTGATCTCCGGCGCGTCCGGCCCCAGGGTCATGCTCGCGCTGCTGTTCCGCTCCTCCAGGCTCAGGCTCATACTTTCCGGCGTAAAGTGGTTTTTGATCGTCAGGCTGTGCCCCTTCAGCAGGATCATGCTCATCTGAACCGCCCCCTGCTCTTCACCGTCAGCACGCACGCGCGCTGGGCGCTGAAGCTGAAGGCGTTCTCACCCGGGGAAAGCAGCAGGTCGTCCGCGCTGCCGTCCGTCCGCTTCGCCATCACGCTCCGGTAGCTGTCCTGGGCGCTGCGGATCCGGATCCGGATCACCGGCTTTCCCTTGCTCACCGTGTGGTCGATCACCAGGCTCTCGTTCGCCGCCAGCGCCAGCTGCTCAAAGCTCATCGTGTGCCCGTTCACCGTCACGCTCGCCGTGTTGATCAGCGCGCCGCTCTTGTTCGCCAGCTCGATGTTCGCCGGCGCCTCGGCGCTGCCTGCCTGCAGGATCGTCCCGCTGCCGGTCTGCCCGGTCCGCGTGGCCGCGCTGTTCTCCGTGTTCTCCTGCCAGTACGGGATCGCGTGCGCCCGGAACACGATCGTGTACTCGCTCAGCCGCTTCCAGATGTCGCCCTCTCCGGGCGTCACAACCTCGTCCACATACAGCCGCCGGTCCGGTTTATAGTTGATCTTCAGGTATGCCGGGATCGCCGCCGCCCAGGCGTTGATCGCCTCCAGCACTTCCTCCCGCTCCTCCAGGCTGTCCCGCCGGATGTTCATGGAAAACTTCACCTGGATCTCCATGCTCTCCCGGCGCCGCCCGGTGATCCGCGTGCCGTCCCCGGCTCCCGTGGCCACCGCGGTCACCGTGTCCTTGCCGGCGCCGCCCTCGATGCCCTTGATAATGATCCGCTCGTCCAGGCTGTCCAGCTGCACCCCGCCCAGGCTTACTCTGTGCGCCAGCTGCATCTTCTCACCCTTTCCTTACATAATGCTTCTCGCGATAATGGTGCTCACATACGGCGCCACCAGCTCGCCCACGGCCCGGCCGTCCATCCTCACCTGGATCCCGCTCACGCCGGCCGCCGCGCCGGCCTGCACGGCCTTCTGCATCGCCGCCGGCACCTCCCGGAAGCCCTGCAGGTCCGTGGCCGTCACGCCGTTGTTGTCTGCGCCGCCCGCCGCCGGGTTCAGCCACCAGGTCGCCGGGATGTCCTTCCACTGGTCCGGGTTGAATCCGTTCTCCATCTGCGCCTGGTTGTACTGCTCCATCATCTTGTCCAGCCACGTGTCCACCCGCTCAAAGGTCTTCTCGTTTCCCTCGAAGGCCTTCTCCATCGCGTCCCACGCGCTGTCATACTTCTCGTCGTTTTCGCCCCAGTCGCTGCTGCGCCAGATGTCCCAGAAGGCTTCCACCGCCTGCTGCTGTTCCGGCGTCGCGTCAAACCGCGCCCTCCGCACGGGGCTCACAGGTCCGCTGGTCTCGATATAGGCCCGCGGCTCCGCCGCCTCCCGGGCGGCCTCTTCCGCGGCCTTCTCCGCTTCCTTCTCCGCCTTCCAGGCGTCCATCCTGTCCTGGTAGCTCTGCGGCATCTTCCCGCCGCTCAGCAGGTACTGCAGGCTCTCCTTCCCGGTCGGCTTGGGCATGTCCGGATTCGCGTCGACGATCTGCTGGCCGATCTCGTTGATCTTCTTCATGTCCTCCTCGGCCTTCTGCTCCTCCGGCGTCTTCCCGCGGATCAGCTTCTCCAGCACCGGGTAGCACAGGATCGCCGCCAGGCTCACCGGCAGCACCACCTTCGTCAGCGCCGCGGCGATGGTGCTGCCCAGGCTTCCGGCCACCGCGCCGGCGCCTTCCGCCGCGCCCGTGGCCGCGCTCAGCGCGTTGAACCCCTGCATCACCTTCAGGTTTGCCGCGAACTCCGCGATGCTGGCGATCAGCTTCACGCCCTTGCCCACCAGCCAGAACGCCGCCAGCGTCTCAAACCCGGCGATCACCTTGTCGATGTTCTCGTCCTTGCTCAGCCACTCCAGCGCCGCCGCCAGGTCGCTCATCGCCTTGCCGATCAGCTTGACGATCCCGTTGTCGCTCTCCTGCAGCTTCTTCCCGGCCTCGTCCAGCTTCCCGGCCGCGTTCTCCAGCGCCTGTTTGATCCGGTCGAAAAACTCCTCGATGTCCTTCTCCAGCTGCGCCAGGTCCTCGTCGCTCCCCGTGTCCAGGAACTTGATCAGGTCCTCCAGGATCCGCTGCGCGTTCCCCGTCAGGTCCAGCGCCAGCTTTCCGAAGTGCTCCGCCTCAAAGCTGTCCAGGAACGCCCGCCACGTGGTCTTGATCAGGTCCACCTGCTCCGCCAGCGTGCTCATGTCCTGGATCTGCTCGTTCGTCATGCCGATCCCGCCGTTTTCCGCGTCGAACTTCTGCAGGTTCGCCTGGATCGTCTGCCAGTCGTTCAGCAGGTCCAGGATCTTCGTGGCCCGCTTTTCGCCGAACACCTCGCCCGCGGCGGCCAGCTTCTCCTCGTAGTTCATCCCGGCCATCTTGTCCATCACGGCCATGGCGTACTGCCACTTGTCCGTGTAGTTTTCGCCGCTCACGCCCGTGGCTTCCGCGATCTTCTTCTGGTCTCCCATGTTGATCCGGGTCACCGCGTTGTTCAGGTCCTCAAAGCTGTTGTGGGCGCCCCCCACCGCGTGGGTCCATTTCTGGATGGTGGCCGCGTCCGTGTTCCAGAAGCCCGCCAGGTCCACCCAGGCGTTCGCCCGCCCGGCCAGGTCCACCATGTCGGCCCACACTTCGCTGATGGCGGTCCGCACCGTGTCCACCATGCCCCGGAAGATGCTCTCGATCCCGTCGCTCACGCTCTGCCCGGCGTCCGCGATCTTCCCGATTGAATCCGCGAAGCTCTTCGCCGCCACCGTGCCCATCTGGGCGTCCTGCTGCACCCCGCGCATCCCGGTGCCCACGCCGTCCAGGTCGTTCTTCATGTTCGCCAGCGTGGTCCGCGCGTTGTTCAGCTTCTGCTCCCAGGTCTGCACCACGTCGGCGTTCTCGCCGTACTGTTCCTTCGCCTGGGCCAGCGCCTCCCGCAGGGTTTTCACGATCTTCTCCTGCTCGGCGATCTGCTGCTTCAGGCTCTTCGCCTTCGCCTCGGCCTTCTGCTGCTCCGTGGCGTTCTTCCCCAGCTCCGCGGTCTCCGCCTTCAGCTCGCTCTTCAGCGTCCGCAGGTTCCGCTGCGCCTCTCTGATCGCCTGGTTGTACTGTTTCTCGCCCTCCAGTACGATCTTCTGCTTGATCTCCTTCGCCACTTTCCTCACCTCACATTCAGATCATCTTCCGGATGCCCTTGCCCCAGTTGATCCGCATGTCGTAGTCCATCCGGATCTTGTACATGTCCATGATCCAGCCCGGCGTCATCTGCCGGGCGTCCTTCACCGGTATCCCGGCGATCAGCGCGTACCCGTAATATTCCCGGGCCCGCGTGGATCGCCGGTCTATGCGTTTTTTGCGTCATATTCCTCGGCCAGGGCGTCCTGCGGCTCGTCGTCCGCCTCCCCGCCGTTCGTCTCACTTTCCATGCCCTTCTCCACCGCTGCCTGGATCGCCGCGCTGATCTCCGCGATCTTCCCCAGGCTCGTGTGCTTCCCGATCGTGTCCTCCGTCACGTCCGTGGGCATCCCGTCATAGTCCCGCTGGCAGTTCGCGCAGATCCGGAACAGCTTCCGCACCGCCGCGGTCATCCCGGCGCCTTGCAGCGCCCGGAACGCCTCCCGGATCCCGCCGTATTCCTGCTCGATCTCCTCCAGCGCGCCCAGGTCGAACCGCAGCCGGTACAGCTGCCCGTTGATCCGCACCTCCGGCTTTGCCGCCGGCGCCTTTTTCTCTTCGGTTTTCACGATGTTCTCGCTCATTTTCCTGTCCTCTCTTTCTTTCGTTCAAATACGAAAAAAGAGCCGGAAGGCCGAAGGCCCTCCGGCTTTTCTCTCCCTTAGCCGCTGATGCCGGCATGGCCCTTCAGCCACGCCACCGCCGCGCTCTCGGTCATGCCGCTCTTGTGCGCCAGGAAGCAAACGTCCCCGTCGCTCGCCAGCTTCACAGCCACGCCGTCGCCGTTGATGGTGTCGTGCTGCCAGGTCGTCCGGTCCCTGCGGGTCTCCCCGCTCACGCCCTGGTGCGCGAACTGGATCTTGTAGATCCAGTACCCTTCCCAGGTCACCGTGCCCTTGTACCGGTTGGCGAACAGGCACCCGGCGCCCACGAAGGGCGGATCGTCCTCCGTCAGCAGCAGCTCGCTGCTGACCTCCTTCATGCCCAGCACGTCCTTCTTGATGTTTTCGTTGTTGTTCACCAGCTCCATCACCATGTGGGCCGCGGTCGGGATCTTTTCGCTGTCGATCAGGTGACCGTCCGCGTATTCCTTCTCGTCCGTGCGGTCCACGTTGATCTCCGCCTTCGCCAGGTAGTCGTCCAGCATGGTGCCGCCGGTGTACGAGATCGCGCCGCCGTCGCCGCCGCTGGCATACTTGGCATAGGTAAACGCCTTACAGGTTACAATCGCCATTTTTGCCTTTCCTCCTTATTCGTTGTTGATCTCGGCGATCAGCCGGTCGCTCTCGGCCTTCATGGCCTCGTATACGACCGCCTCCGCTTTGCTCTCGTCACCGGTGATAAACTTGTCCCCGGTTTTGTTGGGTTTCTTCCGTTTGGTGGTGGGCCGCTGCCCCTTGCCGTAGTTGATCACGTAGGCCTTGGTCGCGTTCCGCACGCCCTTCCGGTCGTCCCCCTGGGGATACACGTCCACGCTGCCGCCGCCCAGGAACTCCCGGTACTCGTTCTCGCCGATGCTCTCCAGCATGTCCCGGTTCCGGGTGTGCTTCCGCGCTTCCGTATTCTCGGCCATCCGTTTCTCGGCGGCCTTCGCCCCGGCTTCCACAATCTGCCGGATCATCGGCCGCCCCATCCGGTTCAGCTGCCGCTCCAGCAGCTCGACCCCGTTCACCTTCACCGTGGCCATCAGTCGTCCTCCTCTGTGCCTCACCGGCATATAGTGAGGTGTCTCCGTCAGCTTCGTTCCGGAGCTGTCAGCCGATACTATCGGCTTCTGGCCAGGTGTCTTCGTCTTCCGGATCCTCCTCCGGATCGGTGAACGGCAGCTCGTCCAGGTCTTCTTCTTCCTCTTCCGGATCCATCGCAAGCGGTCCGTCAATGCTCACGGTCCACCGCCACATCACCTTGTCCAGGTCGTACAGGTACGCCCGGCTTACCAGCCGCCACCCGGCCAGCCGCGGCGGGCAGAAAGCCTTCAGTACCGCCTGCACCTGCCGCTTCGGCCAACTTCCCCGGTCGCTTACGCACACCCAGATGTCCACGCTCAGCGCCTGGTCGATCAGCTGCCCGTCGGCCCATTCCGCGTCCTCCTGGCCGCTCAGTTCCACCGCGGCCCAGTCCTCGGGCCGGTTCGTGTCCAGCACGTCCCGGTCGAAGGTGATCTGGTCCACGCCGTCGTTCAGCGCGTCGATCAGCTCGTCGATCAGATCCCGTTCCTCCGCTTCGGTCATGGCTTATACACCCCCGCCCTTCACGCTCCGGCACTTCAGCCGCAGGTAGTCCCGCATGTAGCCCAGGTGGTTCACTTCCAGGATCCCGTAGGTCTCCGCCCCGTGCTTCACGCGCCAGGTCGTGTCGATGTCGTCCCGCCAGCGGATCGTGAAGGTCACGATGTCCTCGGCGTTCACCGCGTGGGCCTGGAAAAACTCCCTTCCGCTCACGTCGCTCTTCGCGGCGTACACCGTCGCCTGCTTCACGAAGCTCGTGCTGCGCCGGTTGTGTTCCCCGGTCGTCGTCACCGGCTTCATCAGGTCCACCGGGTGCCGCAGGTCTCCGGCTTTGATTGCCATATCCCTGCCCCCTTACTCGTCCGCCGGCTTCCGCAGCTGGTGCACGCTGGTCACGATGTAGATCGGCACCGCCGTGTTCGCGTCCGCGTTGCCGCGATTGTCATACATCCAGGCCGCCAGGTTGCACACCCAGAACAGCCACAGCTCATCCTGGGGGTTTTCCGCCACCCCGGCTGCCTTGTACCACTCCACGGCCGCGCGGTAGCACATCTCCAGCACGGTGTCCTCCGCTGCCGGATCCGCTCCGGCAAACCGGCGCACCATGTCCATGATGCGATTATTTCCGGCCATGGTCTCACTCCTTGTCTTGTTTCACTCTCCCGGTTCCGTTTCTTCGGTAGAGCCACAGAACCTCCTCAGCGTGCAGCCGTTCAGCTCCCGCCGGCACTGTTCGCACGCCCAGCCGATGAAGTCGGGCAGGGCCAGGATCCTCAGCTCCCGGCCGTGCCCGCCGCACAGCTCACACGTGCCCGTCCTGCGCGCCTCCGCTGCGTTCACTGGTCTCAGGTATCGCCGCTCGGCAGCGCAGCCGCGGCCCATTCGCCGTCCACCACGGTCAGAACCTGGCCGTTATTGCTGGCCGTCACTTCCGGCAGCTCCAGGGCGATCTCGCCCTTGTCCCATTTGCCCTGGGCGTTTACCTTCAGCACGTCGCCTTCATCGGCGGCGGTCACGTCCGGCAGCTCTTTCTCGCTGGGGGTCGCGCCGATCTCAGCCGCCAGCGCGGTCAGCGCCGCGGCCCTGCTCTTGTAACCCATGCTTTTCCCTCCTGTTTTTGTTGGTCAGGATCCTTCGCTACGCCCGGGTGTCATCCTGAGCGCAGCGAAGGATCTCCTGTTATGCCCTTCGATTAAGACAGGGCGAGCTTCCGGGCCGCCACGGCCGCGGTGTCGAACTTGCTCACGCACAGGCGGGCGATGCCGCGCACTTCCGTGCTGTCCTTCGCCCAGGCGTCGCCGCCCACGTCGGTGCTGGCCACTTCGAAGCCGTCCTTGCTGAACAGGGTGGCAAATTCGCGCATGTCGCCGATGTAGAACGGCGCGTAGGTGTTCGTGCTCAGGTTGGGCAGCTGCGCGTCGCTCACGGCCACGACCCTGCGGCCGAACATCTTCATCATGGTCGCGTTGGTGGGATCAGGCTGCAGCAGGCCGCGGCCGTTCAGGTCCACCATCTGGTCCAGGGCGTCGAAGCCGGTCTGGTTGGTCAGGATCACCGCGCTGGCGGAGATTGCCGGATCCAGGGTCTTGTTCAGGATGGTCTTGATCGCGCCGTCCGCCTCGATGCTGCCGCTGGTCAGGGCGGTGGTGGGGGTGCCCAGTGCGGAGATCAGCAGGCTGTTCTCGGTCAGGATCAGCTTCTTCGCGAACCAGCGGCCCAGGTACGCCATCAGGTTGGCGGCCTCGTCGTTCATCAGTTCGTTGGAGATCGGGATCCGCAGGCCGTACTT
>Ga0310690_10004756_pt1 | contig 18956 bp, 16 predicted proteins | sample AusTroGonzalo_MG_2_FD_207661 | JGI IMG/M metagenome (GOLD analysis project Ga0310690, IMG submission 207661) | Bovine rumen microbial communities from tropical cattle in Woodstock, Queensland, Australia - Gonzalo_04 (v2) (version 2) | ecosystem: Host-associated > Mammals > Digestive system >...
TTTTCTTGGAATAATGAATCCAAAAAAGTGCCATTGCAGAATTCGAGAAATTTGAGTATTATTGCAGTTTCGATTTATATGCAGAAATCTGAATGAAACAAGTTGAAAATAAGAGATTTAAGAGCAACACCTCTTCTTGTATGAAAAGTAAAAAGAGGTGTGTTACGCGGCACCCTAAAGTGGAGGTGGTTGATCTCTTTTGTGGGATAGGAGGTTTGAGCTACGGCATGAAAACCGCCGGTTTCAGCATCCTTGCTGGGTATGATCTAGACTGGACCTGCCAATATGCTTACGAAACCAACACAGGTGGAAAGTTTTTCTATAAAGATGTCAAATCAGTAACAGGTGACGAGATTAACAAGCTTTATTCAAAGAAGAAGAACACAATTCGCGTCCTTGCCGGATGCGCACCTTGTCAGCCGTTTTCTTCCTATGCACACACAAACAAGCACAAAGATGAAAACAAATACAATCTCTTGTACGAATTTGGACGATTGGTGAAGAAGATTCATCCTGATATTGTTACGATGGAGAATGTACCTGCGATAGCTGCATTTAAGCTGAAATCGGTATTGGCAGATTTTGTACAATTATTACAGGACGAGAAATACCAAGTATCGTATCAAGTTGTATATTGCCCGGACTATGGTATTCCACAAACCCGAAAGCGTTTAGTTTTACTGGCTTCCCGTTTGGGGACGATTCAATTGATTCCCCCAACACATCAAAAAATCGAATATGTTACTGTTCGTGATACTATTGGTAACCTTCCGCCATTGAAAGCTGGAGAATCTTGTCCGACGGATCCTTTACACAGATGTAGGACTTTATCTGAACTGAATTTGAAAAGAATTCAAGCGACTCCTTACGGTGGAGGCTGGAAGGATTGGCCGAAAGAGCTGCTGTTAGATTGCCATCAAAAATCAAGTGGAAGGAGTTTTGGGAGTGTCTATGGACGGATGGTTTGGGATGAGCCCTCTCCTACCATGACCACACTTTGCACAGGCATTGGGAACGGGCGTTTCGGACACCCTGATCAAGACCGTGCCATATCTGCACGGGAAGCGGCTCTGTTTCAAACATTTCCTACTACCTATAAGTTCTTTCCTGACGAACAGAATGTCTCTTTGTCAAAAGCATCACGGTATATTGGGAACGCGGTGCCGCCAAAATTGGGGGAAGTGATAGCAGAAAGTATTAAATGTCACATAAGAAACATATTAGCATGAAACAATATAATTTCAACATATCATTAAGCATCCTAAATCATTTAGGAAGAAATCTGTACCGTAGCTTTATGACTGTCCTTGGCGAAGCTATTTCTAATTCATGGGATGCCGATGCTCATAATGTTTATATCACTATTGACCGTGATGCAAAAACACTTATTGTACGGGACGATGGAGATGGGATGAATGAAGAAGATTTCCAAAACAAGTTTTTGAAAATCGGTTACTCTAAACGTAAGAACAACCAAACTCATACAGAAAGTGGACGGCCTTATATCGGTAGAAAAGGTATTGGTAAATTGGCACTACTTTCATGTGCGCAAACGATAACCATTCTGACGAAAACAAACGACTCTGAAATTATTGGGGGAATAATTGACAATTCTGGATTAGATCAAGCAATCAAAGACGATGTTTCATCTAATGATTATGGTCTTGGCATTCCAAAAGAAGCTTTGGTATCAACATACAAAGATAAGCTAAACAAAAAAGGAACCGTTATTCTTTTTGAAGAACTAAAAGACGGCATCCGGAATCGTATTGATTATATCACAAAACTTGTTGCTCTTTATTTCCGCTTTTCATTAAAAGATTCTGGTTTTAATATCTATATTAACGATAACTTGGTAACAATAAAAGAATTGGACTCTCTTAAAGAAAAGACACAATTTGTATGGATATTAAATAGTATAGACGACCCTTATATCAACGAAGGAACATTTAAAAAGACTAGGACCATTTTGTTAGAAAACAAGTCAATAAATGGTTTTATTGCATCCGTAGAGACCCCTTCTGATTTAAAAATTAAGGGTACGGATGAAAAAATAAGTATTGATTTATTTGTGAATGGGAGGTTAAGAGAGAAAGATATTTTAAGGCATACCCCCACTGCTCGAATTGTCGAAAGTTACCTTTATGGTCAAATACATTTTGACGATTTGGATGATGAACACGATCGTTTTACAAGTAGTCGTGAGGGTGTGGTGCCTGATGATCCCAAGTTTAAGGAGTTATTAGTAGAGTTGGACCATGTTCTAAAAACAATAATAAATGATTGGGATGTTTGGCGTACAGAGATTAATCAAGATGGCGATTCCGAGAATCCAAGGATGACAAAAAAACAGAGAAAGTCTAAAGAATTAATCAATATTGTTATAGAAGAATTTATTCCTCCCAAAGACAATGATGCCAGTAGAAAAAAAGTTGATGGCTGGATAAAGAACATACAAGAAGATGCAGAGTTTAACTTGTCTTCTTATGGAGAGTGTTTTATATCAGAAAATCTTTTGAGGCAATACATATCTGAAAAAAACATCGTTATACCTCAAAATATTCAAAATCAAATCAGTAATGAATGGAAGCCAAAGGCTGAAGCTGCTAAACAACGAGCCAATATTAATTTTGGTATTCGTGAAAACGATACTGATTTATCATATCTGGATATGGATAGATTAGCTGCTATCGCTGATGACGAAACAGATAGAATAAAAAAATCTAATCTACAAAGGGATGCCGCAGAATATAAGCCTATTAGAGATGCTTTGGCACATACAGCAAGACTGACTTCCATTGCAAAGAGTCGTCTTAACATCACGTATGAAAACATCAAGGCGCGTATTGTTAGTTTATTAAATAAAGCTTAGTGAAAATGGTACCTCAATTTGAAAAATTCTTATACCCATTTCTCTTTTTTCTAAAAGACGGAGACTTGACAATCAAAGAAATGCGTGAAAAGATTGCGGATTATTTTGACCTTTCTGATGAGGATCTTCAAACACGAACAAAAAGCGGCAAAGTCACGCAATTTAACGATCGCATAGGATGGGCACGCCAGTATTTCCGTCGTGCTTTATTGATAGATATTCCAAAAAATGGAACGTATAGCCTTACAGCTAAAGGAAAAGATTTCCTAAAAAAACATCCAGATAGTATTTCTATTGATGATTTGATGGAAATCCCAGAATATGCAGCATTTAATGTTTCACATAAGTCGCATGAAGGGAAAAGAGTGTCTCTTGAGGATGATATTCTTACGCCAGAAGCCCAATTGGAACAAGTGTATAAAAGTTATCAAAAAAATACTGCCGCCGATATTCTTGATAAAGTAATGACATTATCACCCACGATGTTTGAACAATTGGTGGTTGATCTACTTGTGGCTATGGGATATGGCGACAAGGAGACAGCACAAGTCACCCAATATTCCCATGACGGTGGAATAGATGGTATTATTTATGAAGATAAATTGGGTCTGGATAAAATATATATTCAAGCGAAACACTGGACCAAATCGGTCGGAAGTCCTGATGTTCAACAGTTTTCGGGTGCATTAGCAGGCAAAAAAGCCACAAAAGGAATTTTTATTACAACTAGTACATTTACAAAAGGGGCTATCTCTTTTGCAGAAACAGTTTCCAATCAGAAAATTATCCTTATTGACGGAGAGCAACTATCTATGCTGATGTTCCAATATAATATCGGAATGCAGAACGAAAATGTTTATATAACAAAGAGGATTGATAATGATTATTTTGAAGAATGATTTTGTCTAAAAATGATTTTCTAGTTGTGTATTAATAGTGATATCTTTCTAATCAAGTACAACCTGGAGAATATTGTTATGAATTGAAAAACAAACATAATGAATAATAATAGTCCACTAACCATCAATGATAATTCCGCAATAATCACGCATTATCTTCAAAACAAAGACAGTAAATTTGCCATCCCTTTTGAAGAAGATGCCCTATCTTTATTGTGCGCTGATGACACAGATAAACACGATAGAGTTGAAGAACAGTGTTCTCAATACAACCTTTTTCCCGAATTATTCTCTGTACCCTTTCCTGCTCCAGAAAATCCAAAGTTCACATTTATAGACTTGTTTGCTGGTATTGGTGGTTTTCGTATTGCCATGCAAAATCTTGGAGGAAAATGTGTCTATTCCTCTGAATGGGATGCGCAAGCACAGAAAACATACTTGGCAAATTATGGAGAAGTGCCGTTTGGTGATATAACAAAAGAGACAACAAAGCAATACATCCCTGATGGTTTCGATATTCTATGTGCGGGATTCCCCTGCCAGGCTTTCTCTCTTGCTGGTAAACGTCGTGGTTTTGAAGAAACTCGAGGTACTTTGTTCTTCGATGTGGCTGAAATATTGCGCAGAAAACGTCCCAAAGCATTCTTCTTAGAAAACGTAAAGGGGTTGATGATTCATGACAAAGGTAAAACCCTTGACACCATCCTGAACGTGTTGAGGAACGATTTGGATTATTATGTGCCAGATCCTGAGATTGTTAATGCTATGAACTTTGGAGTTCCACAACACAGGGAGAGAATTTATATTGTTGGATTCCGTAAAGACATAAACGTCAAGAGTTTTAAATATCCTGAGCCTACAGATAAGACCAAACGATTCATTGATATAAGAGAAGACAAAGAGGTCTCTCCCAAGTACTATCTTTCAACTCAATACCAGCAAACATTGATCGAGCACAAAAAGCGTCACGAGAGTAAAGGCAACGGATTCGGTTACGAGATTATCCCAAATGACGGAGTAGCAAATGCTATCGTTGTTGGAGGAATGGGGCGCGAGCGCAATATAGTGATTGACAATCGTTTGACAAATTTTACGCCCGTGACCAATATAAAAGGAGAAATCAACCACGATGGCTGGCGCAGAATGACTCCGAGAGAATGGGCAAGACTGCAAGGGTTTCCCGACTCGTTTATAATACCAGTGGCTGATGCTTCTGCTTACAAACAATTTGGAAATTCTGTAGCTGTTCCTGCCATTCAGGCTACAGCTGAGCAAATCATTAAAAGGATAAAACTTGATAAACTAAAACAATATGGCAATAACAGGAAATAAAGGAGAATGGAGCGAAATATATGCTCTTTTTAAACTTCTTGGTGAAAAACACATGTATGCAGGGGATGAAAATCATAACAGGATTGAAAATATCGTTTATCCCATTTTATCTGTGTTAAGAAGAGAAATAGACAATAACAAAGACATTGAAAAAGTATATGATATAGTCGAAAAGGATATTGTTGTATTATCAATTGATAGAGAAGAACTTGTCCGTATCCCTTGTTCAGTATTTCTTGAACAAAGCAGAAAATTACTTGAGGGAATAAAGTTATCCCATGGCTCATCATTTTCTTTACCAGACATAGAACTTTTTATGTCAACTGTGAGCTGTACTGGACTCAAAGCAAAATCTGTTGACAAATCAGATATTCGTATAGTCATTCACGATCCTCGTACAGGAGTATCACCACTATTAGGTTTTAGCATTAAATCTCAACTCGGTGCAAAATCAACATTAATTAATGCAGGTTCTACAACAAATATTGTCTATAAAATCGAAGGCTTAGAAATGACGGAAAGTGTTAAAAACCACATTAATGCTATTAACAGAGGGGATAAGATGGATTTAATCGGTAGAGTGCGTTACATATATGAGCAAAGGGGCAAATTAGTTTTCCATCATTATCAGAATGATATTTTATGCAAAAATCTTATGATGATCGATACTATTCTGCCTGAAATTATTCAAAAGATGTTGTTGAATTTCTATTTGACCGATGCGAGAACGGTCATAGAGCTTATCAAGACAATTGAAGACGAAAATTTTATTGGGTTCGACTTAACAGATTATCCATCTTTTTATCGTAGAAAAGTTGCAAATATGCTTGTTGATGCCGCATTGGGAATGGTTCCCAAAACCAAATGGGATGGACAATACGATGCAACGGGTGGGTATTTGGTTGTAAAAGAAGACGGAGAGTTGTTGTGTTATCATTTCTATAATCGAAATTTGTTTGAACAATATTTATTGAATAATACTGCTTTTGAAACACCTGGAAAACATGAGCAAAACAATTTCGGTATAGTTTATAGTCAAGATAATGATTATTACATGAATCTTGAATTACAGGTTAGATTTTTACAATAAACAAATCGCAAGTAGTTATTATACCCATACCTGGTTATTTCAAATAAAGCATAAAATTTTAGCTGTTTGTCTTCCACATCCTATGTTGAAAATTTTATAATCGATAATCACCCCCAAAATTATGCCCCACACCCTCTACAAAACCCAAGGCACCTGCTCGCAGTTCATCGATGTAACGGTCGATGACGAGGGCGTCATTCAGCAGGTCTTCTTTTATGGCGGATGCGACGGGAACCTCCAAGGCATCTGCCGGCTGGTCGTCGGACAGAAAATCGACGACGTCATCCCAAAACTCAACGGCATCCGCTGCGGAGGCAAGCCCACCTCCTGCCCCGACCAGCTCTGCCGCGCACTGGAAACCCTCAAAAAATAAGCCACCATGTCCATATTCCGCGTCCTCCTCGCCATCTTTTTCCCGCCGCTGGCCGTCATCGACCGCGGGTGCGGGTCCATCCTCATCGTCTTCATCCTCACCTGCGCAGGATGGGTGCCGGGGGTCATCGGCGCACTGGTCATACTGAACAAGAACGAGTGAATGGTAATTAGGCAATCACTTGTTGGCAGGAATATTTCTGACTAAACAAAAAGTGTTTCTTTCTCGAGTTTTTTCCAAAATCTAAAAAAAAATGATATTTTGGAAAAAACTCAACTTGTTTTGTTCAAATATTTTTTACCTTTGCAGCCATAATAAATGGATGCTGTTATGGATAAACTGATCGGCAGAGACCTGGAAAAGAAACAGTTGGTAGAATATGTCAACTCCGACAGACCAGAATTTGTGGCTCTCTATGGCAGGAGACGTGTCGGAAAAACATTTCTCGTCAACAAAATGCTTGGCGGGAAAATGACCTTTTCTATGACTGGCGTGCTGGATGGCTCAAAAGACGAGCAGATGGAAGCTTTCATTGATGCTATGAAGGAATATAGTGGTGAATTGATTGAAAAACCGAAAACTTGGATGGAAGCTTTCCGCATCATGAAAACATTTCTGAAGAAGAAAGTGAAACTTAAACAACGTTGTGTCGTGTTCCTTGATGAGCTGCCCTCTATGGACACACAACGTTCAGGCTTTGCCAGGGCTCTTGGCTATTTTTGGAACAGTTGGGCTTCTCTTCAGGACAACTTGACACTGATAGTATGTGGATCTGCCACTTCTTGGATGATACGTCACATAGTGGATGACAAAGGTGGTCTTCACGACCGTATCACCCACGAAATGCATCTAAGGCCCTTTACTCTTCACGAAACAGAACTCTATCTGAAAAGCCGAGGTTTTTTGTGGGACCGCTTGTCTGTAATGCAAACCTATATGGTTCTCGGCGGCATACCTTACTACCTGGGGCTGCTGCAGAAAAATGAAAGCCTTGCCAGGAATATGGATCATCTGTTTTTCAGTGAGGATGAAAAGTTGAGAAGAGAATACAAACGACTATACTCCACATTATTCAAATCTCCGGACTCTTATATGGCCATTGTGTCAGCACTCTCAAAAGTGAAATGTGGAATGACACGGGACGAGCTGAGAAAAGCTCTCGGTAAAGAATCCAGCGGCTCTTTAAGCAAAAAATTGGAGGATTTGTCAAATTGTGATATTATCCGAAAATATGTGGTCCGTAAGAAAGACATTAAGCGAAACTGTGCCATTTATCAGCTGACAGACTTCTATTCGTTATTTTATCTCACATTTATTCCTAAGGCTGAGATTGAGACGAACTATTGGAGCAATCATATTGGCACACCCGAAGTGAACACCTGGCTCGGGTTGAGCTTTGAACGTCTGTGCTTGTTACACATTCCCCAAATTAAAAAGGCTTTACACATTGACTATGTTGCCACCAAATTCTATTCTTGGCGCAGCAAGAGAGAGGGAGCCAATGCCCAGATAGATCTGATATTAGAGCGAGCTGACAGGGTGATTAATGTCTTTGAGATCAAATACAGCGAGTCGGAATACACATTGGACAAAACCGAAAACGAAAAATTGCGAAAAAGAATCAATGTGTTTCGAGCTGAAACAGGAACGAAAGAAGCCTTATGGCCTACACTCATCACTACATACGGATTGACAAATGGAGTACACTCCTCTACTTTTGTCGCCACTCTAACTATGGATGATTTGTTTTTATAGAATATGGAACACCTCAACAATATGAAACACATCACCGTTTCCGCCGCCGTCATCCACGACTCCCAGAACCGCATCTTCGCCACCCAGCGCGGGGCCGGCGACTGGAAGGACTGGTGGGAGTTCCCCGGCGGCAAGATCGAACCCGGCGAGACGCCCGAGGAGGCCCTTCGCCGCGAAATCCGGGAGGAACTGGACACCCGCATCACCGTGGGCGAACTGCTGCACACTATCGAGTGGGACTACCCCAAGTTTCACCTCACGATGCACTGCTTCCTCTGCACGGTGGAGAGCGGCTCGCTCACCCTCCTCGAACACGAGGCCGCCCGCTGGCTCGCACCTAACGAACTCGACAGCGTGCAGTGGCTGCCGGCGGACTGGGAAGTGATTGAAATGCTGAAACGGCGGATGGCTGAAAACGATTCACAAGCACCGACCCAAAAAGATACTCACACCAAAGAACCCGTTTATACATTACTTGGCGAATCGGGCTTGGTGGAAGATGAGGAGGGTAACATTTTCAGTGCTTCGGAAATTAGCAAACAGCATGAACCTCAAGATTCCAATCTTTCCAACCCTTCTTCCGCTTTCCTCAACTTCGGAATATCTTCTGTATTGGACGACAAAGCCAATCCCGCCTATTGGTACTACTACTATGACCCACGTTACTGCGGACCAAGTCGTGAGGCCTATATGGAAGAGATGGCAAGAAAACATAGACATCCCATCCAGCAGACACCAGAGAAGGAAACTACATCTACCTCTGCCGTTGCTGAACCCATAAAGGAAACAGTCCCTAAAGAAGCCATCCCTAAGGAAATAGTCCCTGATGTGATTTTAGATGAAGCAAAGCTGAAAGCCAACCAAGAGCAGGCAGAAGTGGAGCGCTGCGGATTACACCCCACCTATCGGGAAGCCTTTTCGTATAATTTTCCCGGTCTGAACTTTGTCGCCATTGTGGATCGCGAAGGCACCGCGATTATCTCCAACGACCATTACCTTGACATCAGTTTTTATTCGAATGGTTTGGCCCGAGCGCAAAGCAGAGAAACCAGGAAATTTGGATTTGTTGACCGGCAGGGGAAGGAAGTGATTCCTTGCACTTGGCGATCGGCAGGTCTGTTCAATGAATACTTGGCTGGTGTTCAGAACGATAACTACCGATGCGGTTACGTGGATGTAACAGGCCGTTTAGTTATTCCTTGTGTCTGGAAAGAGACATGGCCGTTTCAAGAGGGATTGGCAAGAGTGCAGGACGAAAGCGGAAAGATCGGCATGATCGACCAAAGCGGCAAGTCCATAATACCCTGTGTGTGGAAGAGTATGGGGGACTTCAGCGAAGGTTTGGCGGGCGTGCAGGATGAAAACGGGAAATGTGGATTTATTGACAAGACCGGCAAAATTGTCATTCCTTGCCAATGGATGAATGTTTGGTCGTTCTGCGAGGGCCTTGCAGTCGTCCAGGATTTCAACAAACGATTGGGATTCATTAACAAAAGTGGGGAACTGGTAATACCCTGCCGCTGGAAAAAAGTGAATTATTTCCAAAACGGACGGGCCAAAGTGTCCGACTCTAAAAACTTTCTACTTCAAGACAAATGGGTGTATATTGACAAGGAAGGACGAATTGTCACGGATATTTGTCGCTGAAGTGTTGAAGGCATTATTGTGGAGAATCCTTTTTTTATACTTTTGCCGTGTAAAATGAACGAATAATCCGACAATCAAACGAGAAAAAAGACATAATCATGAACAATTACGAGAAAAAAGGAATTGAATTCTTCGCGAAAATTCACGATTTGGTCAGGAACGAAGATTTAGCAACGAAAGATTCTCTCTTTGAGGTGCTGGATCAAGTCCGGTTGAAGGACGGATACCACCTTGGACTAAGATTAGCTGAAAAAAAGGGAATGGGGGACGATTCGTGGCTCTACACATACAAAGGCGAAGATCCGCTCAAAAATGGAACCGCCGACATTGAAATGTTAAGAGAAAAGCGAAAATATATTTACGACGACCTGATTGTGGAGCAAACGAATATGGGAGCGTGGCAAACATACCTCCTCTTTATGTCGCCATCCGTCTTGCCCCTATGGTGGCACGCCAATTATATGGGCAGGATTTATTTCTTCGACAGGGACAACTTCAAGGGCATATTCCCCTTCTGTTGTGATCCTGTACCGCTGAAAAATCAAGATATACCCCACCCTTCGGTCACCAAGAGGAATGGCCATTTCTTTGTTCGATGCCCTAATTGGAACGATTGGGAAGGGCTGGTGCGCGACTCGTTGAATGTCTCTTTTGATGAAGACGGCAACATCTCTATTAACGATTTCAAGCGAAAAGTACTCTATGAATTCCATAGTGGAGTCTGTTTTTAACGGCAATAGATCATGACCGACACGATGACTCCCCAGCAACGCCACTACTGCATGTCGCGGATACGCAGTAAGGATACCACGCCCGAGAAGCGCGTGCGGCAGTGGCTGTGGCAACACGGCTACCGCTACCGCCTCTGCGTGAAGGGCGTGCCGGGGAAACCCGACATCGTGATGCGGAAATATCGGACGGCGATTTTCGTGAACGGGTGTTTTTGGCACGGCCACGACGTGGAATTAGTAATGAGCAGTGAGCAGTTAGTAGTTAAGTCCTCGAATTGTTGTAAGATACCACAAACTAACAGAGAATTTTGGGTGGCCAAAATTAAACGGAACCAAGAACGTGACCAACAGAATTACAAGGTGTTGGAAGAGAACGGGTGGCAGGTGATTGTGCTGTGGGAGTGTCAGTTGAAACCCAAGAAGCTGGAACAAACGATGTTGCAGGTGGAAATCCAGCTCCACGACTTCTACATCAAGACTTTTAACCATCGCTCGAAAACGTACATCCATATCGAAGAGGAACGCCTGCCGATGGTGGCGGAAGAGCCGGAAGAGTATGGACAATAAACAGAATAACCTGAATCTTGAAACCTGAAACCTGAAACCTGAATCTTGAAACGTAAAAAACATACATAAATAAGCTATATGAACATTGCAATCCATACCCTGACCTCCGCCCTGCACGACCCGCAGGCGCTGGATACGCTCACAAAAGAGTTTCTAACCTCCTTGAATGTCCCGTACATTCTGAAAGGCGACGATTTTTCGGACTACGGCTCCCACGACTTGGATCTGATTTTCGTCCGGACGGGCGGCACCGAAGGCCTCTTTCAGCAACGGATGCCTGCGCTGGCCTCAAAATCTGACGCTCCGTTCTATCTCTTAGCTTCCGACAAGAGCAACTCGTTAGCCGCTTCATTAGAGATCCTCTCCTACTTGCGACAGCAAGGGAAGCAAGGTGAGATTCTGCATGGCAATCCCGAATACATCGCCTCGCGCATCCAATTGCTGTGCCGGGTGGAATCGGCCGTCAAACGGTTGCGTCGCTGCCGATTAGGGGTCATCGGGAAACCTTCCGACTGGCTCATTGCCAGCCACGCAAATGCGGAATGCGTCCGACAGAGACTGGGCGCTGAACTGCTGGAGATCCCCATGAGCGAACTGCAGGACACGCTGTCCGCAATCCCTGCACCCTCGCTAACGGAGCATAGTGATATGCCTGCGGTTGAAGAAGCGCTACCCGGTGCCTGCCGTCTCTATGAGGCAATGAAAACCGTAGTGATAAAACATGATTTACAAGGGTTTACAATCCGTTGCTTCGATTTGTTGGATGCTGTCCACAACACGGGTTGCTTGGCATTGGCGAAACTGAACGCAGAAGGTTATATTGCAGGTTGCGAGGGCGATGTCCCCACCATGTTGACGATGACACTGCTTCGCGCTTTGTCCGGCACCTCTTCTTTCCAAGCGAACCCTGCTAGCATCGACCCAGAAACGGGCGAAATTCTCTTCGCCCACTGCACCATCCCCTTTGATATGGTGCAACGTTATGAATTGGACACGCATTTCGAATCGGGAATCGGGGTCGGCATACGCGGTTTCGTGCCGGAAGGACCGGTCACGATCTGCAAAGTTTCGGGAGATTTGTCACGGGCGTTCATCGCGGAAGGGAAACTGGTTCGCAGTCAGGCAAAGCCGGATCTCTGCCGCACACAGTTAGTGGTGCGTCTCGCCAATCCGTCCGACACCGAATATTTTTTGACAAATCCCATTGGGAATCACCATGTTATCACAGTTGGGCACCACGCCGAAGCACTGAAGGCGTTGTTACGGAGGATAAGCGTTTTTTGATATTTTTGCGCCTCGATTTTTAGCGAATAATTAAAACCCCAAATAATATGAAAAAGATCCTTATTTTTGCCCTTGCCGCTCTGTTGTTTGCGGCGTGCAATGATTCTGAAAAACAGCTGAAAGAGCGTGCGGCGGAGCTGTGCAAGTATATCCCCGACCATGAGCTGCTGGAACAGTCGAAAGACTATATGACGGCGGATTTCTACGCTGTCTTGGACACGATGTTCAACCAACTGCCGGAGTTCGAGGCGATGGACCACGAATGGCTCTACTATTTTGTGACAGGCAACGGCGGCACTATCGCCGACTTTGAAGTGTCCAGTGTGGAAAAAACCGACAACACCCACGCGGTCGCCACCATCAAGGTGCGCCAGAAATGGGAAGACGGCTCTTTCGACGAATCTTCTGACGTAGAGGAACATAAGCTCTATATGGAGAAGGTGGACGGTCAATGGCTGATGTCCGATTTCGACGAGCACAAGGCCGACTGCATCCGCCATATCGCCATCAATAAAAAGGAACAGGTCGTACGTAACGCCATCAGCGACTATCTGGTGAAGGAAATCGGCGAGCATTACCTGAAAGGCGAGATCTGCATCCCCATGATGATCATGATACACGAGGAAGACGAACTCTTTATGGGTGACTTTTGGGTACTTTGGTACGACCAGGTCGGCGACACGCTCAAATGCGTCTCCGGTGGCAACCACGCGGGTTTGATGACCTTGAGCAAGGAAGGTGACCAATATAAGGTGACCTCGTTTGAGCAGACGGTGGACGGGGCCGGCAATGAGGCCAGCGCCAAACGCATCTTCGGCAGCTATTTCGACATTTACCAGGACATCCACTCCAATGAAAAAATTCGCGAAGCTGTCCGTCAGGAACAACTACGCGAATATCTGAAAAAACACAACCTCAACGTCCGTTATTATCAGGACTTCGGTTGGCCTGCTGTAGCGTTATACGAATAATGAGTCTTAGCGATTAGCTGAAGAACTGCCGCACGCGCTTGAAGACGCTTTTGTCGCTTTTGCCGGGTTTCGGCACGAAATTCTCGTGCGTGCTAAGCTGTTCTAACATCGCCTTTTCCTCTTTGGTCAGCGATTTTGGCGTCCAAACGTTGACGTTGACGATGAGGTCGCCTACGATGCGTGAGTTGACCTGCGGTAAACCTTTTCCCTGCAGACGCAAAATCTGTCCGCTTTGCGTGCCAGGAGCAATCTTGATCTTGGCTTTGCCAGTGAGCGTGGGAATCTCCACGGAAGCACCCAATGCGGCCTGCGGAACGCTGATGTAGTAGTTGAGGTACAGGTTGTTACCATCGCGTTCGAAAACATCGTGGTCGGCCACCTCGAAGACAACGAGCAGATCGCCGTTCACGCCGCCGCGTTGTGCTGCGTGACCTTTCTGCGGTACTGTCATCTGCATGCCGTTATCGACACCTGCCGGGATGTTGATGGTGATGATTTCCTCGCCAGATACTGTGCCATTGCCGTGACAATGCGGACATGGATCCTTGATGACCTCGCCAGAGCCGCCGCATTTCGGGCATACCGTCGCTTGCTGGATGATGCCGAACATACTGCGCTGTTGGTGCACCACCTGACCGCTGCCGTGACAGTCGGGACAGGTCGTGACGCTGTTCGGATCTTTCGCGCCCGTGCCGTTGCAGTGCGGACATACCACCTGCTTGTTGATTTTCACTTTTTTCTCGATGGGCGCTGCCACCTCTTCCAACGTCAGTTTCACTTTGATGCGGATGTCACCGCCTCTGCGCACACGTCGTTGCTGTCCGCCGCCACTAAAACCGCCCCCGCTAAAACCACCGAAGTTGAAGCCGCCAAAACCGCCGCCAAAGCCTCCTCCGAACACATCGGCAAAGTGACTGAGGATATCGCCTAAGTCCATGCCGGAGAAGTCGCTGGCTTGGTTGCCCATGCCGGCGTGTCCGAACTGGTCGTAACGCGCTTTCTTGTCGGGGTTGCTCAGCACATCATACGCCTCAGCCGCCTCCTTGAATTTTTCCTCCGCCTCCTTGTCGCCAGGGTTGCGGTCAGGGTGGTATTTCATGGCCAACTTGCGGTAGGCCTTCTTTATTTCGTCGGCTGAGGCATCTTTCGACACGCCCAGCACCTCGTAATAATCTCTCTTTTCCATATTTATCTTAACTCCTCTCTTACCTAATGTTTTTAACTATGTTGTTTGGCTGTTAGCCGTTAGCTGTTAGCTGTTAGCTGTTAGCCGTTAGCCGTTAGCCGTTAGCCGTTAGCCGTTAGCCGTTTTGCCAAAAGCCAATAGCCAAAAGCTAAAAGCCAACTCACTGTCCGACAACTACTTTCGCGTAACGGATGACTTTGTCTTTCAGTTTGTAGCCTTTTTCCGTCACATCGATGACCTTGCCTTTGTCTTCCTCATTTTGTGCGGGGAAGTGGGTGACGGCTTCGTGGTAATCGGTGTTGAATTCTTCGCCTTTAGCTTGAATTTCCTCCACGTCGAAACGTTTCATCATCTGAACTAACTTATTATAAATCAGATTGAAACCCTCTTTGATAGAGTCGATATTGTCGGCTTTTTCGTTGGCGGCGATGGCACGCTCGAAATCGTCAATAACAGGAAGCAGGCTCACCAACACTTTCTCGGAAGCGGTGGAAATCAAATCTAATTTCTCCTTGCTGACACGCTTCTTGTAGTTGTCAAATTCAGAGAATAAGCGCAAAAAACGGTCGTTCAGTTCAGCTTTTTCAGCTTTCAACTGCTCGATTTCTTTTTCCAGTTCTTGCACTTTTGCTTTTTCTTTATCTTTCTTTCTTGAGAAAATATTCTTTTTACCTTTGTCAGTATTTTCTTCTTTTTCCGACAAATTGTCAGTATTTTTCTGCACTTCCTCATTCACTTCAGGATTCTGCATTTGTTCATCCTGAACCATTTCTTCTTGATTGTTTTCCATATTATGCTTATTTTCAATTACTTATTTACACAATTAAAGCGCGGTGTCGAATATTTGCTTCGACCCGCCGATGTCATACAGCAAAAAATTTGCCAAAAAATTTGTGTATGTGATATTTATGTATTTTTGCCGTATGAAAATTCTGCCTTTTCGGATGAAATTCTATATACATACGGCACTTGTGTTTTTCTGCCTTCTCGTTGCCACGATGGGAAGTGGCAAAGCGCAGGTGTGTGGCTGTACCGACTCGCTGGCTATCAATTACAACGCTGTCGCTACCGTCAACGATGGCAGCTGCGAATATGCGTCCACCATCATCGAGACCTCTGAAATAGGTTTATTGGATTCACTGCTTGACGGTTCCTCCACGCTGTTCTTTTGGAATAACGGTTATTGGACCTTCAACGACCACAACGACAATTGTCTTTACCAGATTGACAGTACCAACGCGACCATCAAGGAAACCCTCTGTATCAATAGTATAAGTAGTCATGATATGGAAGAAATATCGCAAGACAGCCTCTATCTTTACTTTGGTGATATGGGCAACAACAGAGGAAACCGACACGACCTCCATATCTTGCGCATCAGCAAGGAATCTATTCTGAATCAGACATTTGCAATTGATACGATAGCCTTCTCCTACGAAGACCAGACGGATTTCACCGCGCAACCGCAAGCCACCGATTTCGATTGCGAGGCCTTTGTTGTCACCGATGACAGCATCTATCTTTTTACCAAACAGTGGGCATCCACACAAACCACGATTTACAGCCTTCCTAAAACGCCGGGTACACATATCGCGCAACGCCGCGAAACCTATAACGTCAATGGTCTCATTACAGGGGCTACATATATGCCTGAATATCAACTGATTGTTCTTTGCGGTTATAGTTATAGCAGCAGGGTTAAGGCCTCATCCCTCCGGCCTTTCATCGTCCTGTTGTACGACTATAAAGACCATCGTTTCTTTTCTGGCAATAAAAGACGGCTGAATTTCAAAGCCACTGCCAAGTCACAAGTGGAAGCCATTGCCACGCATAATGGATTGGACTATTACATTACCAATGAGCATTTTGAAACCACTGTTATGGGTATCCACGTTAATCTTCCCGCCAAATTTCAACGAATGGATTTGCGCGATTACCTTCTTCCGTATTTGAGCCAATTCGGGGTATCTGATCATCAAACTGTTATACAAGATTTCAAACCCATTGACGAGATTCGTATCTATCCCAATCCTGTTTCCAATTTGATATATATTGACTGCCCGAAACATTTATCAGGTATGAAATACGAAATTTTCAATCTCAATGGTCAGAAAGTGGCGGAGGGTGCGTTGAGAGAACGTTTTATATCACTGGATGACAGAAGCATGCCTGCCGGTGAATATGTTTTGGTCATTCGTAAAAACAAGGTAATCAAGACATTTCCCTTTATTAAACAGGAAAATTGAAATCATAATCGCAATTTTTTTGAGTAGAATCGCAGATTTTTTTAAAAAGAATTGAAGATTTTTTCATATAGAATCGGAGATTTTTATATCTTTGCCGCATCAAAAAAGACGTGCAATGATTAAACGAAAACATAACGATCTTCTGGTGTCGCGCATCAAGGAAACACGAAAAACGATACAAGTGGTCGCTGGTCCAAGACAGGTGGGTAAAACTACCATGGTGAAACAGGTGCTAAAAGAAATATCCGTGCCTTTCCTTTTTCACAGTGCGGATGCAGTAGATCCCGACAATACCGGATGGATTCCGGCACGATGGGAGGAGGCTCGCGCCCAAATGCGTTTCAATGCGCACACGGAGTTTCTTCTTGTCATAGATGAAATCCACAAAATCAAGAATTGGAGCGAGCAGGTTAAAAAAGAATGGGATGCCGACACTTTTGACGATTTGAATTTGAAAGTGGTACTGCTTGGATCATCCAGGCTGCTTCTGAAAAAGGGGCTTTCGGAATCGCTTGCGGGCCGTTTTGAACTGCTACCTATGGGACATTGGTCCTATCAGGAAATGCATGAGGCATTTGGATGGAATATGGACCAATATGTCTATTTCGGCGGTTATCCGGGCAGCGCATCTTACCTGCCGGATGAAAAAAGATGGCGGAAATATGTGCGTGATGCCATTGTGGCACCCGCCATTGAAAGGGATGTGCTGCAAACCACCTACATTTACAAGCCTGCATTGATGCACCAGCTTTTCCACCTCGGTTGCGCCTATTCGGGCGAATTGCTCTCTTTCAACAAGATGCTTGGTATGCTTCAAGAGGCAGGGAATGCCACCACTTTGGCCAATTATTTGGAAATACTGGGAGAAAGCAAGCTTCTTATCGGATTGCAGAAATATGCGATGGACAATGCCCGCAAGTATAATTCCATCCCCAAACTGCAAGTGTTCAACAATGCCTTGCTCACTGTGATGAGCGACGGTATGACCTTTGAGAAAGCTTATACACATCCTGAGCTATGGGGCCGTTGGGTGGAATCTGCCGTGGGTTGCTATTTGCTTGACCAAGCAGACGAACTGGAATACCAACTTTACTATTGGCGAGATAATAATGAAGAAGTTGATTTTGTGATTGTTCGTGGCGATAAGTTGGTAGCCATTGAGGTGAAGAGCGGAAGACGCCAACAAAATAGCGGTCTGAACACTTTTCAGCAAAAGTACCATCCTCAATACTCCTTGGTGGTGGGAGGAAACGCAATGCCTCTCGAACAGTTTTTCAGCGGTGACCTTTCCAGGCTGCTGGAATAAACGTAACATTTTCAGTAAAAAACGAAAACTCACACTATGAAAAAAGCGCTTCTATACCTTATTATATTATGCGCCACACTCGGCCTCTCCGCGCAGACCTTCACCGAGTGGCAGGATCCCGCCGTGTTCGAGGTCAACAAGCTCTACCCGAGGGCCAATATTCCACAAAACTACTTTCGTTTCAATATGACGAATGTGGAAATAATGGACGAACTGGGTGCTGTGATTCTCAACGGTCAATGGACGTTTCACTATGTGCCCAACGTCGACGAACGTCCGACCGACTTTTTCCGCACCGACTACGACGACAGCGGCTGGGACAGCATCCCCATGCCGGGCAACTGGGAACTGAACGGCTACGGCGTGCCCGTCTATGTGAACACCACCAACGACTTCGACAACAGTCAGTTACCGAAAGTGCCCGTGAAGGGCAACGCCGTGGGCAGCTATCGCAAATGGGTAGAAATCGACAAAACCTGGGAAAACAAGCAGATAATCATCAACATCGGGGGCGCGAAGTCCTGCTTCTACCTTTGGGTGAATGGCGAGTTTGTGGGCTACAGCGAGGACGCCAAAACCAACTCCGAGTTCGACATCACCAAGTTCGTAAAGTTCGGAGAGAGCAACCTGATTGCCCTGCAGGTCTTCAAGTGGAGCGACGGTTCTTACTTTGAATGCCAGGATTTCTGGCGGCTGA
>Ga0310690_10004757_pt1 | contig 18955 bp, 29 predicted proteins | sample AusTroGonzalo_MG_2_FD_207661 | JGI IMG/M metagenome (GOLD analysis project Ga0310690, IMG submission 207661) | Bovine rumen microbial communities from tropical cattle in Woodstock, Queensland, Australia - Gonzalo_04 (v2) (version 2) | ecosystem: Host-associated > Mammals > Digestive system >...
CGGCGGGCTGCTGTCATATACAATAATCAAAAAGTTTTGCACACCTGTGGAAAACTCAACAGATTAGCCTGTGGAAAACTCACATAAAAAATTATATAAAAATCTATATAAAAACTCTTGCAAATGCTAGCGGTTTAGCATATAATAAAGGTATAAAGTTAAACAAGAAAGGCCAAACAATGAAAAGCAGCGTATATCAAAAAATCAAAGAAATCGAGCAGCGAGAACGCTACCAGCTCGACGACGGCGGTATCATCGCAAAAGAGATTGAAGAACTAAAAAGCGATCGCCGAGAGTTTAACGGCTACCAAATCGGCTATCACATTCCGGCCGGCGCAAACTGGGCCTATATGGTGGAACTAATCCGCTATAAAGGCCGTTTTTATGAAATAGTCAAAGTTTTTGGACAAGTTCGTCATGCTGCGTACGTTTCACTAATAAATTATGAAAAGGAGGCCTAAACAATGATCAAAAACTACGTAATGCTAACAACCACCCAACTACGCCAAATCATCGCATTATCACAAAATAGTACGCTAGACTATAGAGCCGTAATCGATCACGAAGACGGATCCGCGACTGTAGCATTTTGGCTAGATAAAGAAGACGAAGAGGCCGGCAACGATCCAAAAGAGCGCTACGAACTCAAGAGCGCGCAAGCATATGCGAAAATGCAAGAGGCCGCCGAAAACGTCGCCTATTTACTAGAGCACCCAGCCGCGAGCGTCGACTTTAAAGGCCTCGCATACTGGGCCAAAGAATGCGAAGAGGCGCGCAAGAACTTACTATATAAATAAACTAAACAAGGACTATAAACAATGAACCGCAACGAAATCAAAGCAACACTAAACCGAACGGCCAAACGCCGCGGCGTCGAAATTGACGGCCTTCTCTTGCGCGATTATGTCGAAGAGATCGCCGAAATGCTAGCAGCCGAACGCAGCAACGCCGACGAATCGGCCGAAGAAGACGCGGACAACGCAGCGGACGAAATCATCGCAGCACTTGACGAATTTATCTATAATACGAACCTAAACGAAGAGCAGCGCGCTCAATCAATGCGCTTACTTGACAGTATCACTGGAGCACTTTATAACTTACCGTGCTATCGTACAGATGATAAAATCAACCTGTTAAAACTTAAACTATATTAAAAGGATAATATGCAAGACTTAAAAAACTACCTAAACGAACGCCGCCAGTTTTTGCAAGAAGTAGCAAACGCCGACGCCAGCGAGGACGCCCTTAGCGTACTCGGACAAATCCACGAAATAAAAGTTATTCTAAACTGGATCGAAGAACACGAAAACGCCGACGCCAACGAAACACCAACCGACGCGCCTACGAACACCCCAAACACTAACGAAAAGGAGGCCTAAACAATGGAAAAACTAAACCGTCAACAACGCCGCAGCCTACCAGACCGACCAACGGCCGAACGCCTGCGCAACATGACCGCCATCAAACTATTAAACCGCTTAAACAACTACTATGAAATATTAAAAATAACGGAGGACTCAAAGACCATTAAACAAATCAAGCAGCGCATTCAGGAACGCATTGACGCCACCCAAAACTATCTCACAGAACTAAACAAGGAGGACAAATACTAACATGAAAATCGAAATTAACGCCATTACAAGCGCACCAGAGACCGTTACCATCACAAAACGACTCTACACCCAACTCACCCAAAAGGCCGGCCTCTACGACGATTATAAGGCCGCACAACGTGCGCATGGCAAGAAGATCAGCGAACTGCTCACACCAGAACAACGCAGCGCAAGGGCGCACCATGCAGCCTTAGCACGATGGAATCATAAACAAGAAACGGAGGCCTAAACTATGGCAGGTACAAAAGCAGGCGGCAAGAAGGCCGCAGCAACTAACAAAGCAAAGAACGGCGAAGACTTCTATGCAAGGATTGGACGCAAAGGTGGCAAAGCGGAGACCGCATTCCCCAAAGGATTTGCAACAATGCCACAATGGAAACGAATGGCGGCCGGACGCAAGGGCGGCCTAGTTTCTAGCAAAAATCCTACGATGACGTTGGCCGAACGTCGTCAAGAAATAGACGAACTATTAAAACAAGAAGAGGAACTAGCGAATTATGAAACGTCTTTCTAATTATGACAAGGAAATGATCGCCATATTCATTATGGCAGCGATTATGATCATGCTATTTATCATAACCATCGCAGACACGATCTCACGTGCGCACGTACCTTCCCCAAAGAAGTATGATGAGATATGTATTACAAACTACGTACGCTATCCGTTACAAGAATGTTACTACAAGGAGGCCGAATGATTACTTCAATCCCAACAAGGAACGAAGTAAAACAAATACTACAAACAATTTACGAAGACGAAGAAATAACAGAAGAAATGATAGACAATGCAATTGTCACGCAGGAGGAAATCCCATTTTATGATAACTAAAAGCGATCTAAGTATCAAAGAGTTACATTACCTTCATGAAGTACTACTCTTTCAGAGAATGCTAGATCCCAAAAACCGGAAGAAGATTGACCAAATCCGGAACAAGATCCTAACCGAAATCGAGTGGCAACAGATGAAGGAAAAACTAAGCGACGACGAAAAAGATAATTTATACAGGAAGAAGATTGTAAAATGAAACTACGCAATAAGAAAACAGGCGAGATAGGTATAGCTGTTTTTAAGCAATATCCAGAATATGAATATCTATCTTATATAGCACTACATTTTGGCGATAAATATTATCATTTTGAAACGATGGACGAATTTGCAGAAACTTTTGAGGACTACACCCCTGCCGAGCCACTTATCAAGGACGAGAAAGTCCGCAAAGCAGTTCGAGCGTGGGCGGAAGCAAATGATTATTTCGAAGTGTTATATGACAAAGAAAAAGACTGTATCTATTCACCATATGGTTCAGATAATACTGACACAGGGGTATCTATAAGTTTTGATGACATCCATGTGTTTGATAAACTAGAACACAGAAAATTATACCTCATCGACGAACTCTGTGGAGAGGAGGAAGAATGAAAATTCGTGACGAAAAAACTAAACAGTTATTTATTAAATACCTTGAAGAACACCCAGACGAGAGGTTCATGCAAGCAGTGAGGAACTTCACTGGCGTTCCGTTTCTGGTGGCAACTGGTTCGGTACCAGAAGAGGGCGACACTTTCTACTGGGAGTGCGATGAGATGTTGAAGGAGGAAGAATGAGCAGTCAAGAAGATAGTATTATAGGTCTTGAAATCAGAGATTCGTGGTGGGACGTAGGCGAGGCCGTAATGAAGGAAATGTGTGAAGAGGACTAGAAAAATAATGTCCAATAAAACCAATAGATATAAATTTATCTATTTCCTCTTAGATTTCTTCTTACCTGTACAGCCCATACTTGTATAATACCAAAAACCCCTCCGTCAAACAAGATAAACCGGAGGGGAGAAGTGGAGGCATGATTCCGCTATGCAGCAGCGTCATGCAGAAGTGTATATAACGGATAGGTTGATTAAATTATATACATTAAAATTATAACATACACCGGCCTATAATCTCAATGAAGTCATTCTTGATCTTCTGCGTATCGAAGAACAAGCAGCCCATCTTATAGGCCTGTATAATAGGCGCAAACCAAGTAGAGTTTCGAGCCTTCGTATATATTGTAGTCTCGGAATGATCCTTAATATCGAATGCAAAGACGCAGGGATTAGACGGCTCAAAGTCTTTTGATATAAACACGAAGTTCTGTTTATAATCACGCCAAATACCGTACTTCTCGCCTTTCAATATAATTGTCGAGAATACTCTAGAATCCGGCGTACGTTTCATAACAAAGTTAGAATCGTCACGAATGAACTCGTTGTCGATAGCGTAAGCACCGTACTCTGTACCGTCAATAAGTTGACCGAACCGACTCTGTTTCTTCACCTCACGATAGGTCTCGTTCTTGATATAGTTCACGAGAATAGTACCCTTCTTAAAAGTCTTGAACTCTGACTGGTAAGGAAGAGTCAACTTGAAGAAATCGAAATAAGGATTCGAGATAGAGATAGCGTTACCGAGCAGAATCACACGAATATCACGAAGGCGTGCGATCGTCTCAATAATATCTAGGAACTGAATTACTTCATTCCTTAGATAGTGATAAGTGCCGTTGTCAATCAAGAACTCGTCGAAGATAATCGTCTTGACCTTTGGAAATGACGCAGATTTCAAGATATTCGCAGTAGACAATGGAACGCCGTAACCGAAGACTTCCTTGTCAATCTTGAACTTGTCGACTTTCTTCTTAGATTGTTGAATCCGGAACTGATGATCTTCGAAAAACCCTGCCGTTTGTAACTGCTCAAAAAATCCCTCATATGCGGTCTCAAGTTCGGTTTTATACCGACGTATATAGACGAACTCGTTACCGTTCTTGAGGTAATCGTTTATCACAAAGCGTTTTGCAGCGAAGGATTTACCGACGCCACGCTCACCAATACAAAAATTGAGCAACGCATTATAACTAAGTGTTTTATTTATATCCCAGAACATAGAAACTCTTGTTTGAGGATCATAGCAGTTGTAAAACCCGACAATTCAAGTCGCACATGGCGCAAGCACGCTCTTCGCATGGAATACCCTTGTCTTTCACTTACCATGATTTTACGTTAAACTGCTATACCCTCACCTGTATTGTAACATATTCACAAGTTTTGCACATACTGTGGAAAAGAATGGTAAAAATAACACTTATAAAATGGAATATTCTGTTGTATAGTAGAGTAAAGGATAGGAGAATTATATATGAGTTAAAAGAGAATTTATAAATCAAAGTCTATAAAGCAATTTTAAGTAAAAGGAAATATTATGGAAAAGGAATTAGTTCTTAAAAATGTTAAAGTAGTCTTCGCAGATCTTGAGGATCGTGGATTCGGTCGCAATATCGTAATCGACGCTACGGATATTGAAACTCGTGAGGCAATCGCTAAATGGGTAAAGGATAACAATATCAATGGCGGTGAGGCAAAGTTCAAGGATTATACTACCAAAGAAGGCGAAGAGACAAAGCAGTACACCTTCAAGTTGAGCCAGTACACCGAGTTCGGTGGTGACAACAACCTCAACGAAAAGTCTCTCGGTTTCGGTGCTATCGTCAACCTTGCAGCCGCACCATACGATTACAACAACAAGTTCGGTGCAGGTACTTCTGCCTCTCTACGTGCAGTGTACGTCAAGCAGGGCGCAGTTAAATCTGCTATGAGCAAACTCAAAGACTAACTAACAAAATACCGGCGGTGTAACTGCCGCCGGTAATTTGATATCAACTTAAATAGAGGTAATCATATTATATGGCAATTCGGTGGAATAGTCAACTCAAAGCAGAGTTACGTGCGACAGTAAAGTCATTCAATGCCAAAATACGTCGCCTTCAGAATAAGGGTGTGACCGCTGCCCTATTGCCAGATATGATATCTTCAAAAGAAATTCAACGTGGTATCACTTCACGACGTGATCTTGAACGTCGTCTATCGCAACTACGAGACTTCACTTCGGCCGGCGTTGTCGAGCGCAGTGAAGGCGGTGTTTATGGTACGAATCAGTTGTTCTTATATCGTGTGGGCGAGGCTAACAAGGCTATCAATCAAATCAAACAAGAATACAATCGCATTGAGGCCATTCCAACACGTTACCCTATGATGAAGAGCGAGTATCAAGCGAATCTCGACGCTAAGATGGAATATCTATCAAGAGACATTCGCAAACTAGACGTACGTCAGTTGAATATATTTAATAGAAATTTATTGACCTACGAACAGAAGACCATCAAAGACGAGAATTTCTATAATAACTTCGCTAAGATGATTATGTTCAATGCATATCAAGCAGGTCTACCTGCCGATTTAACTTCCAGAATCTTAAGTAAGTTCGATAAGTTCACACCGGCAGAACTACTTGAAATGTATGCGACCGAGCCAACCTTCAATGCCGTCAAGGAAATGTACGAACGTGGCAAGAAGGAAGGTTACCAGAAAGACAGCCAAGAGGTAAAAGAAGAATACGAGGCACTAGACGCTCGTATGGCCGAAAAAATAGCAGAAAAATAATAAGGATAGGTATATGCGCAAGTTCGCTTGTGATTTTGAGACTACTACGGATTTGAAAGATTGCCGAGTATGGGCATATGCGATCTGCGAGATTGGAGACGCAGATAACTTCATGTACGGCAACGACCTTGACGACTTCATGGAGTGGTGCGCCAATCCTAAAGAGAACTATCTCTGCCTCTTTCACAATCTCAAGTTCGATGGAGATTTTATCTTGTCGTGGTTACTCAAGAACGGATTTGAGTATATTGCAGATAAGAAACTACGCCGAGATAATACCTTCACTACCCTTATTACAGATATGGGACAATTTTACGCTATCGAGGTATATTTCAAGGTCAAAGGCCATAAGACGAATAAGGTAACCTTTCACGATTCCTTGAAGATTCTGAACTTCTCTGTTGAGGAAATCGCTAACTCGTTCGGTCTGCCGATCAGTAAACTAGAACTAGATTACACTACCTTTCGTGAAAAAGGTCACGAACTCACGCCTCACGAAATCGACTACATTCGTAACGACGTGAAGATTATGGCACTAGCCCTAGATATCATGTATAAGAACAACATGACTAAAATGACCGTCGGTGCTAACGCCCTTGATTCATATAAGAAAATGCAGCCGAACTTCAAGTTTCTATTTCCGGTGCTACCTATTGACGTAGACGCAGATATACGTCGCAGTTACAAAGGCGGTTTCACGTATCTCAATCCTAAGTACAAAGAGAAGACGACAGGCGCAGGATTAGTGCTTGACGTGAATTCTATGTACCCTGCCAAAATGGTGCAGTGTGAACTGCCCTACGGCCTGCCAGAGCCGTTTGAAGGCAAGTACCAGTATGATAGTATGTATCCGCTATACACGCAGCGTTTAAGTTGCACGTTCGAGTTAAAACCGAATAAGATTCCGAGCATTCAGTTGAAATCCTGTCCTAGTTTTATGCCTAATGAATATATCGAGTCGAGTAAGGGCGAGATTGTAACCATGACGCTCACGAATCCGGATTTGGAGTTATTCTTCGAGCAGTACGACGTAGAGGTTGTATCGTGGCAAGGAGGGTGGAAGTTCAAGAAGACGAAGGGATTGTTTACGGAGTATATCAACCACTGGACGGAAGAAAAAATCAAGGCAAAGAAGGCAGGCAATAAACCGCAATACCTTCTGTCTAAACTCATGCTCAACAATCTATATGGTAAGATGGCAACGAACCCTATCGGCCGTCAGAAAATGCCAGTGATTCGAGACAACGAGTTACATTTTGAAATGTTACCAACCGAAGAACGTAAACCGATTTACATACCTGCTGCGACCTTCATTACCTCTTACGCAAGGAAATATATCATTGAAACGTCTCAATATATACGTGATTGGAGTATGAAGAATAAGGGATTCGACGCCTATTGTTACTCTGACACTGATTCGATTCACTGCCTACTCACGCTAGAAGACCTTGAACAGTTGAAGGATCAACTAGATATTGATCCTTATAGGCTCGGCGCATGGGATTGCGAATCTATCTTCACACGTGGCCGCTACTTGCGTCAGAAGTGTTATATCGAAGAGATAGACGGCAAGATAGAAGTTACAGTGGCCGGAATGCCTAAGAAACTGGCGCACTTAATAACCTTCGAGAACTTCAATGTAGGATTTACAACAGAGTCCTTTACCGACGAGGAAATTGGTGAGAAAGGACGCAAGTTAAAATATGTACATACGGAAGGAGGTGTGGTTTTAATGCCAACAGAATTTACGATAAAATAATATTGTATTGCACTTTTGAGGAGGTGAGAATATGTATAGCATTTTTGCAAAATTCAAGAACATTGAATCCCTAGAACTTTATAAGATGGTCGAAACGCTGAAACTGAACGTAACTGAACTCTTAGACGAGACCGTATTACATGGTAAGTTTGAAGTATATAACTTTGAGTATATATCTTTCGTATGCGGTAAGTTCGGAGCGTTTGAGATATCCATCAAAAAAGAGCCGGATTGATCCGGCTCAATTTTGTTATCTAGCAAATATCTTTACGATATTCATTGTTGGGCTAGTATTAACTGTCATAGCACCTTCACTATCAAAACTAATTTCATTTGCTTTATAGAAAACGATACTAGGATCAGTAAAGCTAACCATTACTTGTTGAATCTTGTTAGCACCAGTACCGGCAGTAGATAAATTACTAAATGTTGCACTTCTGCTAGTTTCACCATCGGTATTTTTATCCCATAACAGATGATTTCTATCAGTAAAGGTAATATCTAACATCTTAAATGGTGCATAGTTTCCACCATTCAAAGTAATAGTACCATTCTTTGCGACAGTACCGCTCCACAACTGCGTTGCATACAAGAAGTTGTAATTATCACCTCTGAAGATTTCTTTAGCAACGTTGTTAATATTCTGATTATTTTTACCCCAGTTTACAATACCACGATCAGCAATAAAGAATGCATTAGAGTAAGTTGCTGAAGTATCAAATGAAGTACCTGCAATCGTTAATGTAGAGTCTTGCTGAATACGGCAAAGATATTCATTGTTAGATTTAGCAAGCGTACAACCGCCAATATAAATATTAGAGTTTCTAATAATTAACGCCGGAAGTGTTACATATTCCATTGTGTAAGAACCGTTGTAGATTTCCAATGAGTTTCTTAAACCACAAGAGATAGTTACAGCAACGCTATCTCCACCGCGAACAAAACGCATTTTTGGATATTCTATCTTCGCACAGTAGTAAGTACCAGTAGTATCAAAGACAAGGTTAGTACCTTTAATTGCTATAATATAACTAACTTCATCAATACAATAGAAAGGCTTATCTGCTGTACCGTCTGGATTCCATTCGTCAGAGGTTACGTCAATATGACAAGAAATATTAACTTGATTAGAGATATTGCGGTAGAAATCTTTAATCGTACCACCACAAAGATTAGTAGTAAATAACTGCACAAAGTTATAACAACTCAAATCTGGTGTATTTTGCGAACCGAAGATGAAATTAACACCGTCATAGGTAGAGATATTTTCAGCTTCACCAATCACATATTCATCATCTTTTAGATTGTAATTCTTGAGTAATTTACCAGTAATATCGAAGATTTCGATACTGTTCGGTTGAGAGTTCAAGAACACAATACGATTATTTGCTACGCAGATAGATTGACCTGTACCAGTATTACCAGTAGTTTCTAGTTCAATATCTTCAAGTTCTTCATAAGTTTCTTTGTCTAGTTTATAGATATGATAAGCGTAATCACTCTGTTTATATGAAAAACCTGCGTAAAGATTACCTTCTTCATCTACTGAAATCGAGTCATAGTTTTTATCTACATCAGTAACGCTATCGATAGTAAGATTACTATTTAATTTAATAATCTTATTAGCAAATGCTTGCTGATCAAGATTACCATGTGCAGAAGTAATATAATATTTATCTTCTACACGGTCATAAGCGATATTGTTACCATGACCAATCTCAATGGTGTTAGAATCTACTTCTTCACCTGTACGAACATCAATCTTTGTAATCTTACAATATTCACTATCGAGAGTATTAGAACTATCAACGTGATTTTGCAACATTACATAAGTGTGTTCGGAGTCCATACAACCACCCTGCAAACCAATATAAGTACCAGTTCCAGTAATGTAATGAGGACGTGCAATAACTTTACGACCAAGACGATTATAAGAGATGTTATCTGCTGCGTTAGGAAACTTGAGATAGTCAAGAATAATTCTAGACATTGTTCCATCTTCAACCATAGCATCTAGCTTATTGTTGATTTCTTCTTGTACGTTGAGGTTATCAAAATAGTTAGTAACGAAGGACTCTAGTTTCTTGTATGCCTCAAGTTGTTCTTCGGTAATAGTAGCGTTGTTATTTACAACATTTACAACGTTGTCGAGGTATTTCCACATAGCGCAGAGTGCCTCATAGTAACTTAGCGAATCATCGAACACCATAGGAACGTTCGCACATACGAACTTTACGAATGGTGGCACTGGATTCATTTTTTCAACTTTGTCATTTGCCATATATATTATTCCTTTCTAATTTAATTATACTAATAAATCGTCATAAATAGAGTACCGAGGGAGTCAATAATTTCCCTGTCGATCGCACGAATATTCTCACGATACTGCTGAATCATCTTCTGGTAAGTGGCCGAAATACCTTGGTTACCTTCAAAGTGCTTAGTGTAAATCTGCGTACCATGGCCGGAATTCTCGCCGCTGCTATTCGTCGTCGCATTGTCTTCGACTTCGTTAGCATTCGTAGAAGAGGCATATTCGCCGTTGAGGATTGCAGTTTTGTCGATTTGACCTTGAGGAGTATCAGAGTTAATCGAGAGACCATTGGAGGTGCTATCAGCAGTAGTTTCACTAGAAGAGGTATTCTCACTAGTGTTCTCACCAGTGTAGGATTCAGTGTAATTTACGTTTACGAGTGGATCGTACTTGAGAGACGCAGTGTAAATAACCGGAAGATAATCTTCCATAATCTCTTGCATACGAACCTTAGCACGCTGCTTGAATAGAGCCACCGTTTCTAGGCCGATTTCACGCATATAATAATGGTCGATAATCTTCTGCGCTAGTCGAGCCGGCGACCATGTACCACGATCGGTGATTACTTTGATTTCCTCAGCAGTGAGGTAGTTAGTGAGGTCGTAATCTTGAAACCACTTTTTGACTTCATCTTCGCCAACAGTTTCGCAGATTTTACGTAGTTCGATAGTGTACTTAGCCATTTGCTACCTCCAGTTTCTCAATGTTATCTAATGCAGTACCGTCAAGGTTATCCATTACTAGAGATTCTGTACTCTTAATAATATTGTAGATATCCGAACGGAGTTTGACCTCGATATTGAGACCGTATTTCTCATTGAACTGCTCGGCAGCACGCTGACGTGGACGGAGGTAACTTTGCATATTCAAGTTTACGCATTCGTTGTTACTCATAGTTTCGGCAGATATCATACGCTCACGTTTCTCTGAAATGTTATCCACACCCATAAAGGTAAGGAATTCATTCCAGATAGAATGCTTGTAATCTGTTAATTTATCTGCGATATATGGTGCTTGAGTTTGGAGCGTGCGAATCGAGTTAGGATCGAAGGTATCCTTTGCACCGACAATCATCATAGCGTTATTGTCGATTTGATTCATGGCGTTAATCATAGAGAGACGTTCGTCAGTGTTAGTTAATACCATGTAAGGCGTCTTCTGTGCCTTAATGTTTACGTCGATTGCACGTTCAACAGTGTACATACGATAAGCGAATAACTCAATCGTATTTGCAGTTGCCATGCCCTCCCAGTTATTTAGTACTAGGATTGCGCCAGAGTTCTTATCTGTGTCTAGATCACTTACTCGATCGTCTTCACTTGCCTCGGTTGTACCAGTGGTACGCCCATAGAACACGTTGCGATTCTCGTTAATCTGACCATAGGAATAACAGCGAATCTGCGTAGGTAGACCGTAGAGGTTTAGGTTTCCGGCCGTTGCAGATTTCGTGTTGATATACCCATATGGTTCAAGATATAACATGGCCGCTTGTCCGGTGTAATAGAGACAGCGTTCAAGGAATCTTGCGTCCATAGATTCTGGTAGATTCTGCCAATCAAAGATAGACAAGGCAATCTTTTTGAAACGTTCGAGGTAATCAAAATAAGTTGCGTTGTTTACTAGAATGGCGTCTTCGAGCGCACTTCGAGTCTTGCGTTTTCCCATATTTTCCTTTCTCCCTATACGATAGGGTTATTTTGCGAATAGTCCATAAACGTTGCGGTATTGTGCCAGATCGTGACACCGGCATTGAACATTCCCTTGATTTCGTCGAGGTCTTCTTGAGGAATGTTTGCGATAATGTTGCTGCCCTTCGTCTTGACGAAGTTCCAGTTCTGACGACCGGTAATGTTTGGAATTTTGAATTCGTTTATTTTATAACCGTAAGCCGAGAAGAATCCGTCGAGCATTTTAGCGTACTCTGAACGGCAAGTCATTTGAGATAGACTAAAGCATATCTTACCAGAAGAATACGCTAAGTCTGCGCAGTTAGTGTTACCTTTGGCCTGATCTGGTAATAATTGAGCCATGTGCTGCTCTTGCATAGCAGTTGCAACGTCACTAACAATATCTGCAGCTCCGCCAATTGTACTGGCAACACCTGCACCTGGTACATTAGAATTAGACATCGCAAGTAAACCACCTGCAACAGTGCCAATGTCTTTTAGAATGTTAGTGCCTGCTTGTACGGCTTGATTCATACCGTTTTGTGCTTGCCAGTTGAGGTAATAATCAGAGACCCAAGAAATAACAGGGTATTTTGCAATATTTATACCGTAATCAAAGTTATTCTTATAACTATCATTACGTTTATATTTCTTAGGACTCATCTTGACAGAGCAGCCTTGAGATAGAACGCCAGTGACCTTGAAGGTTAATCCCATAGGATTATCGAAATCTTCGTAACGATAAATTACATTAGTTCCGGCGTTATTCGAGATAGCCATATAGGAATATGGGAAACAGTAAAGTTTGTTGTTCTTTGGTACATAGCCGTCGAGGCTAGAAACGTGTACAATGCTAAAATCTGCCATATCAGTTTCAGCGAAACTTGAATTCATAATACCCATTTTGGTATTACCGACCTCTTTTAGATTATACGTATTGTAAGTTACGTCCGTATTTTTACAAAGACGTGCCGGCGCAATAAACATAGCGACGATAGCGTCTTTTTTACCAGATTTATCGTAGTACTTGATCATGTTATCTAGGTGGCCAATACCGTCGAATATCAAGAAATAACAACCTTGAGGAATGTTGTTATAGATACGAGTAAATATGGTATTACCATAAGTACCAGATTGTAATTCCGGTAATTCAGTAACTTGCGCTACCCAACGTGAATGTTCTTCAACGTTATCCACTGTAATACTATCTGGACGATAATCTGCAAAGAAATTTACAATAGGTTCGCCTGTTGGAAGATTTTCGTCAAGAGTATGTAAACCTACGGTGTCATCGTTTACGTGTTCACGTTCGACGAAACAGCGTTTATAGGTAAGGTCGAACTGCCACGTCTGGAATACGTCCGTCTTGATTTTAATCAAAGTCGTACGATCGTTTAGATATTCCATGCCTTCGATAAACGCATAGAACCATTTATTAGAGTAATTGTCGTTACGATACATTACGTAGTTATAGTGACGGATATCGTCAATATGCGCACCGAATCGAATCGTTGAGTCTTTGCGCTGATACGTGAAGTCGTTAGCGACTAACTTGTTTAGACCGCTGAAATAGTTATATTGAGCGGTTGCATTTGTGAAGTTTATCTGATTACGATTGTCTATCTCGATAGGACATTGTAACAGATATAGATCAGTTGAAGGTGTTACTGCTGCCATACCTTGATTATAGCATGATTATATGATATATGCACTAAAAACACCCCTTACGGAGAGGGGTGCTTTAGATGAATAAGTTTTTGTGGGTACACATCTTTTTTGTTTTGGCCAAAAGTGATTTATGTACTGATAGTGACTAGCGGGAATAGAACACTATCTAGGTTTATTGTAACATACTTTCGGTTTCGTCTAGTACTTTTTGGAATTCCGGAATCATTTGTTTTATATCTCGAACCACCCACACGCTAGGATCTGGGAAACGTGAATCGTAAGGTAATACGTTGCAGCCTAGTATTTTGGCCTCAATTGCCGTTAGGCCAACAGCATAAACGTACTTGTAATAGGCCATACGCCAGAGTAACTCTTCGTGAGGCATATCTTGTAGGAAGTCGACATTTGTTAGTTGCGCTGAACCGTTTTTACCTCTACGGCCGGCATAGCAGGCATTACGATCGTGGACGTGATGGTCGAACTGTTTTATATAATCTACGTCAACTGACAGAGGTAAATAGATAGTTTTCCCCAAGTTTTCCACAGCCCTGCACGTAGATTTTTGAGAACATACCAGAATCAAGTCCTTGTAGTTTTCTAGAAATTTATATTTCTTTACACTATTTATATTCGAATGAATGAAGACAATAGAGTGGTCTGCGGCCTTACCGATATTTATTGTTACCCAGTTTCTATCTGTTTTAATATTAGGCACGAACCATCTGCATATCAACTGCGAATAGATATTAGCACCATTCTCGCATGGCGGATTATATTCCTTGTTTGCATGAGATATTAGCATTGTAATTTTTATTATAACAAAAATCCCTCCGAAGAGGGATTCTTGCACGTCAGCCTTATTTAGAATTAGGAGGCTGCTGCGGTTACAGTGACAGTAACAGTGCAGGTTACGGTCTGGTTATTGCTGTTAGTTGCAGTAACAGTGATAGTTGCAGAACCATCATCAACACCGTTGATAGTCAATACCTTACCAGTAACGCTTGCCGTTGCCTTACCTTCTGCGCTAGAACTTGCAGTAATCGTAGGGTTTGCGCTGAATGGCGTAGTTTCAAGTTGAAGAGTTACGCTAGAACCTTCTTCAACGGATACGGTTGCCTTTTCTGCCTTAATAGCAGTTGCATCGACAACTGGATCATCAATTGCAATAACGACACCGTTTGCGAAGAGGCTGTAATTGTACATCTTGACAACGTTGAGGTAGTACTGCCAACTGCGGTTATTAGGGTTGAACCACATATCGAGAGCCATATCCTGCGATTTAATCTTGAACCATGCCTTATCACAGATAAGACCAAGGATATCGCTACCGTCGTAGATCTTCTCACCGTCATCGGTGTAAACGTCGAAGTTATCGACAGTGATTACACGACCGATGAAGTCTGCCTTATCCATGTTGAAGGCAGCAGCGAGGACGTCGACGTCGACCGTTGCCATGATATCAGCACGAATCAATAGCATGATATCTTCTGGAGCGCACCAAGTCGTAACTGGCTTGCCTGCACCACCAACCTTTGCCCAAGAGTTGTAAGAAGAGGAAGGCAACTGGAAGAGGGTGTAGAGTTTGCGAAGTTGCTTAATGAAGGCCTTACCGGTTGCCTCGTTCGTAGGCTCGGTTACCTTGATATACTGAGCCTTGTTCTCTTTGAAGGCAGAGGAAACGAGTGCTTTGGTGTAGTTGAACATACCGATATAAGCACCGTTGTAGAGAGAATTTACGATACTGTTAATGAACTCTTCGAGATCACGCCAAGAGTTGAAGGCAGTGCGGATTTTATCACGAGTGAGGGTAACAGGATACTGAAGATCCATGTTGATAGTGAGGTACTGGACTTTGACGTCAGCCTCATATTTCTGAAGAATACCTGCGAAGTCATTGACGTCGAACTGGCGGCCTTTGACTGGGTTAATGTAGGTCTCTTCACCTGCCCAACCGAGAGGCATATTTTCGCCTTCGAGTTGTGCGAGAGGGTTATTGAACGTGCGAGTTACAGTTGCGACATAAGCGATCTGCTTGAGAAGGCCAAAGAACGACTCCTGTACTGCTTGATAGTTAGAGCCAAACATTGGCTGTCCCCATTCGCCGATATTAGTGTTAGAATCGACAATTGGGAAGAACTGGTGGAAGATATCACCAGATTCAACCGACATCTCACGCATTTTGTTGAGAGCGGTTACGAGTCCTGCTGAAGGATTCATATTTTACTCCTTGTTAAATTTAATGAATAAATCTACCATGAGCGTCGAAAGCGTCGCTGAGATTGATTTTTTGCTTTGGTACTTCGTCATCATCTCTGCGATTTACAGGTTCGCTATGCTCCACTGGCATTTGCTTTAGCAAATTACCGTTTGCGAGAATTAGTTTCTCGTTGTGTGCCGTTAGCTGTTTTATCTTTTCGGCCTGTTCTTGCGACCGTTTTTGAGCTTCAGCGTTGCTGCTGATAAGAATCCCTAGATCGTCAGCAATAATAGCGGAATTTTCCTTTCCGAGTTTTTCTTGCATACCGTCTATGAATTTTGTCAATTCTTCGTCACTCATAATTTTATTATAACACCTTTCCTTAATGTTTGAAATTAGACCAATGTGCCCATGCTACCACCCATGGAAACTTCTTTTTAGTTGAAGTCGTTGTTGGAGTAGGTGTAGGCGGTGTGGTTTGCCATGGCTTATAACGGAAGATACCCAAGAAGGCAGTTCCGAGATAAGCGTTCTGAATGTTAAATGGTTTACCGGTACGAGGGTTAGAACCTGTACCAAAGTTTTGAGATAGTAATTTAATGTAATCTGAACCGTTATAGTTTTCGTCTGCGAATCCTATGTGACCGGCTGAACCGTACCAACCAGAATAGGTATTGAAGACGATAATATCTCCTCGTTTAATGTTTACTACGCCACCGATGGCCTCGAAGTGACCAGAACCGTTACGTTGACGTGCCGTTATATTTTGCCAACATGATTTTGCAGTGCCTGCGAGTGTAGGATTTATGTTGAAAGCGGTATAGAGATATTGTCCGACGTCACTCTGCTGATAGAGTAAATCTACACCGTCCCAACACTGGTAGCCGTACCAACCGTCAACGTCATAGCCATGGCCATTGACGGCGTTACGGAATTCATCATAAGTGGCGTGTGGTACTGAAGGAATTGCCATTAGTAGACCAGAGGCACGTTGCCATAAACCTTAGATATTGTAAGTGCAGAGGAAGAAGGGTTAGTGAGATTTACTTCACCTTGATCAGTTACTTCAAAGATTATATTCCCAACGTCAGTAAGCACAGTAGCAGAGGTGGTATAGAGAGGAATGTTTGCTTGCGTTTGTAACTGATAGATTTTGGTCGTAGAGTTAGCACCGAGAAGGAATGTGCCTTCAAGGTTAATGAATAGGAAACCGAGAAGGCCTCTGCGATGAAGAGTTAAATCACCGGAAGTCCACGTTGCGGCAGGAAGGAGCGAAGTATAAGAAACGGAATCGTCAACGATTGTAGTGACCGCAGCGGTTGTAAGTTGTCCTTGTATGGTTGAAATGTTATCTTCGGCTGTGTCTAGGCGTGTGTCTAAGTCAGTAATATCTGAAGTGTGACCACCAACGGTTGAGGATAGAGTTGAGATGGAGTCGCCCTGCGAATCAACTGTGCCGGATAGAGTACTAAGGGAATCGGATAAATCGTCAACATCTCCAGTTATTTCGGTAATATCTTCGGAAATACCAGTAATATTGTCTTCGGCAGTGTCTAGACGAGAGTCGAGTCCAGATATATCTGAAGATAGTGAGTTAATGTTTGAGGTAACAACGGAGTTACGAACTGGATTGTTTGAAGTGTTAGATAGTGCGTTATCCACACTTGCAGTTAGAACGCCACCGGAAATGGTAAGGTTTGATCCGACTTTGACACCACCGAGAATGCTTGCAGTGGCAACTGGTAGTTGATAGTCGGTAGATTCTGCATTGAGCGTGCCATCTTCCTCGATGGTGAGATTGTCACCGACTTTGATACCACCGAGAGTAGTTGCGCTTGCAATTGGTAGACGATATACGCTGAAGTCACCGGAAACATCGATATCTCTTTGTTCTTGAGTAATTTGAATATTAGTCATTGTTTACCTCCAAAGTTGAAGAGCGTTCTGGAGTTATGACGAACTTGCCTTCAACTTCTGTATTCTCTTCTGAACCGTAAATTATTTTGATAGCAAGTGAATAGTTTAGAAGTTCTAGATCGTCAGTTTCGTTTGAAGGAACGTAGACTTCGTAAGCGATATCTTCATCTTCAGTACGAGTGATACCGTTGCCGATATACTTCTGGATTACTGGAGTTTTGTCCTGTGCGTTTTTCTTTACAGTGAAGAAGATATTGTCTGGTTCTGTTTCTGCGTCGACGAGTGTAATTTTGAAAGTTAATGAGTCGCCTTTTGGCAGTGTAAAATTTTGATATAGCATATTAGTAATTGAATCCGTATTGTTTTAGTTTATCGTAAGTCTTCGGGCCGGTCATACCGTCTGGATAGAGTCCGGTGCGTTTCTGGAATTCGGTAATAGATTTAGAGAGGTAGTTGCCGTAGGTATTGCCCAGTGCTTTGGCCGAAGTGTATGCAGGAAAGTTCTGACGCATGAATCGAGCCAAGTAGCCAACACGTTCGTCTTCGTCATATTTTGCCCAGTAACCTTTGACCGGAAGGAATGACTTTTGAGTGGTCTTCTTTACTACCGGAACGGAATCCATGTTTTCGTCCCAACCTAGAAGAGATGAAGGCGAAGGTTTAAATTTAGATCCGTCAGAGTAGTATGTACCTCTATCGTAAACGACTACGTGACCGTATTGAGAGGCGGAGGAGTAATAGACAGGAACGGCGCAGTTTTCTGGCAGAGTGGACATATCGTGAACTGTACCATTTTTGACACCTGCTTGATATGCTGCTTTTGCGCTAGCGTAGTGACCAGTGTAGATTCTGAATCCTAGGCGGCAGTTCTGCAAGCACCAACCTTTCTTATTACCCATTTCTTTTGGATAAAATGGTTTTAATTGTTCGTAATTTGGCATTACTTGTTTTCCTTTCTTATTGCTTTTAATGCCTTCTTGAGTGAGGAAGGAATTGGAATCCCTGCCTCGGCTAAATTCTCAAGAATCGAGAGACCTTCGTTTGCGACGAAGTAGTAAATGACGAGGGTGCGGATCGCACCGGTTTCGCCAGTTATGCGGTCAACGAGGACGGAGAGAGCGATTATACAAAGAATGCCGACCTTCTTGAGGATACCTTTGACGCCGATTTTTGAGGATAGCGTTTTAGTTGCGTAGGCCTTAATGAGACCGGATATGTAGTCGAGTACGATTGCAGTGACTATACAAGCAAGGGCTACGTCGAAACCACCGAATATGTAGATAAATAGAGTTGCTGCGTTTGCAAGAATTGCTGATATTACCTTGTCCATAATTTTAGTATAGAG
>Ga0310690_10004760_pt1 | contig 18951 bp, 17 predicted proteins | sample AusTroGonzalo_MG_2_FD_207661 | JGI IMG/M metagenome (GOLD analysis project Ga0310690, IMG submission 207661) | Bovine rumen microbial communities from tropical cattle in Woodstock, Queensland, Australia - Gonzalo_04 (v2) (version 2) | ecosystem: Host-associated > Mammals > Digestive system >...
CCGGTTTCGCCACGAATTCCGACGGTTTTCACATCACGAGCCCCAACTACTACACTCAGGGCATCTGCATGGAAGCGGCACTTGCGAACGCTAATCTGACAACTGACGATATAGCTTACATCAACGCGCACGGCACCGCGACATACTACGGCGACATCTCAGAAACGACCGCCGTTTACAATGTTTTCAAGCGTCCCGTTCCCGTTTCTTCGACAAAAAGCTATGTCGGCCATCTTCTCGGCGCATGCGGCGCAGTCGAAAGCTGGGTCACGATCAACATGATGAACGAAGGCTGGTTCCACCCCAACGTAAACCTCGACAACCTCGATCCTCAATGCGCTCCGCTCGGCTACATCACAGGTCAGGGCATGGAAATCAACTGCGACTACGTCATGTCGAACAACTTTGCTTTCGGCGGAATCAACACTTCCCTCATCTTTAAGAAGTGGAAAGAGTGATTTTCTGATTTAATACGCGAAAAACAGGAATGAAACAATCCACGCAAGGATCGAAATCTGAAGGAATCTATCCTTATAGACTATATCTGTCGGACTTCCGCTTTTTTTCTCGACAAAAGTGATCTGCATGTATCTGAGAAGGCCGAGAATGACGAAGAATGTGGTGGCGTAGACGTTTTTCGAGCCGTAGTGTGCCTGGACTGCCGGGTCAAGGGTGTAAAGCAGGTATGAAACGATGATCACGGCCGACATTATGCTCATGACTCCGTTGATGAATTCAAGGGAATAGCCCGAAATCGACTTTCTGACATCGAGCCCGCTTTCTGCCAGAACGAGGTCGTCACGCCTTTTTGCAATCGCAAGGAAAAGGCTGAGGAGAAATGTCATGATTATAATCCAGTGCGAAGGAAGAACTCCAGCGACCGCGCCGTATTCGGTTCCGGAGAGAAGTCTTAGAAGAAATCCTGTCGAAACAGCAAAAATATCGAGAATCGCTATATTTTTCATTCCCAGAGAATAAATTAGGTTTATGCCGAGATATATGAGAATGATTATTCCCATTCTAGGACCGGTGAGAAACGCTGCGGCAAGTGCTACGGCAAGAAAAATTATGTCGGTGATTACTGCCGCCTTTACCGAAACCGCGCCGCTTGCGATAGGTCTCAATTTCTTTTTCGGGTGGACTTTATCCTTTTCTATATCGCGGATATCGTTGAAGATATAAATCGTGCTCGCCGCAAAACAGAAAGAAATAAAAGCCATAGCAGCACTTTGAAGCAGCGTGACATCGGTTATTTTTTTTGCGAAAAAAAGCGGAAAAAAGACCAGAAGATTCTTGATGTACTGGTGCGGCCTGATCATTTTGAGAAACGCTTTCATATCACTCTCCCTCCACAAAAAACGGCTGATTATAGCACAGTTTTTTCACAAACGGAACATCAGCGGGCGAAAATTCGTAATCAGCGGCTTCTTTAGGCGTTATCCAGCGGATATCCCTGTGTTCCAGAAGTTTCGGAGTTCCCTGCACGATCTTCGCTTCAAAAAGTGTGAGATGCACCGAAATATCGGGATAGACAAAGGTCGATTCGGCGAACTTCTCCCCTACTTCGAGCCCGATCGCAAGCTCCTCTCGGCATTCCCTCGCAAGTGCAGCTTCAGGCGTCTCCCCCGCTTCGACTTTGCCGCCGGGGAATTCCCACATCAAAGGGCGCGACTTATGCTCGGGCCGCTGGCAGATCATGAATTTTTCACCGTCACGCACAAGAGCTGCAACAACTTCGACCATTTTTCCTCCTATTTCACGATATCGGTATTGATTATGCGCCGCCAGAACCAGCCGAAGTAGCGATCCATCATCGGTTTATATTCTTCAGGCTCGACTTTGCCGCCGGAACCCATTATTGCATAAACCATATTGAGTTCGCGCAGTTTGTAAGGCAGATCCTGCAGGCCGCAGCTGAGATAAAAGTTGTGCCGTTTCACTCTTTCTTCGGGGTTGCTGCACTCTTCAAGCCAGTTTTCAAGCGCCAGAAACAAGCGTTTTCCTTTGTAATGCTCAATCATTGCCTTTACAGCCGCAGTGCCGTAGCCCTTTCCGCGCAACTTTTCGTCAATCGCGAAAAAGAAGAGATAAGCGAGATCATCCGAATGGACAAGGTATGCGAAACCTACCCACAAATCACCTTCAAAAAGATTCCAGAAGTCGGCTTTTCCCTGAAGTGCACGCTTTTTCAGAAGCCGGAAAGGAAACCGCTCGTTTGCCGGGAAAGCGCTCAGATAAAGCTCTTCCACGCGATTCATCTCAGCTTTTGTATTGTTTATTCTTACAAGTTTCATAGTTCCTCCGCAGCAAAACTTTTTCAATATTTGATCCTGAAATAATCAAGCAGTGCTTTGTAGTCATCCTGTGCCGATAGGCAGGTGTCGCGCAGAAATGCGTTGTGTTTTCCCCAGTTCTGGATCCCGCGGTAATAATAAAGGCGCAGATTCTCTGTGATTATGAACGGGACGATTCCCGATTTCAGGCACTGCCAGAACATGAGAAGCCTGCCGACTCTGCCGTTTCCGTCCTGGAACGGATGGATCCGCTCGAACTGCACATGAAAATCGAGAATATCGTCAAATTTCACCTCTTTCAGCGCGTTGTAAGCGGCAAGAAGCGTTTTCACACGGCTGTGGACATCCTCTGGCAATGTTGTTTCCTCAAAACCGATTTCGTTCGGGAAACGCTTGTATGCGCCGACCGCGAACCACGATTTGCGGCTATCCGAAGTCGATTCCTTCAAAATCGAGTGAAGCTGCTTTATGTGGGATTCTGTGATTTTTTCTTGAGCGTGGTCGATAACAAAGTCTATACACCTGAAATGATTGACGGTTTCAATAATATCATCGACATTTGTGTTTTTTGACGCGAAACCGAGCGTGTTGGTCTCAAATATAAACCGCGTCTGATCTTTCGTGAGTCTGCTCCCTTCGATGTGGTTCGAGCTGTATGTCAGTTCGACCTGCGTCCTGTGGTAAATTCCCCCTTTGAGTTTGGATTCTTTCTGCTCACGTAGTGCGGTCAAAAGCGGAGTCATTTTTGTTTTCATGCGCTTTGGCAGGACCGCATCTGAGGGGATATTCCACGTTTTTCCGACAAGAAAAGCACCTTCCATCTTTCCGGTCGCGCAGTAGTTGCGGAGTGTCCTTTCGCTTAAGCCGGACTTTTCGGCGAACTGAGCCACTGACAAATATTCCATAATCACCTCTTAAAACCGAACAATCTATCGGCAAGAATTTTACAAAATTTACTCTAAAAATGCAATTTTTTGCCGATAACGGCAAGAAACAGGTCTCAGACTGCTTTTCGTGATTTTATCTGTTTATAACCCTGCAAACTTATGATTTTTTGCGAGTATATATGGTTATAACCCTATAAACTTCCTTTTCAGCGCGACCCGCATAAACCAGAAATAGTAGCCAGTCAGTATCGATGTCGTGATGAACCAGCTTATGGGGTAGCACGCAAGAAGTGTGGCGTAGTCGCTATGCATCGGAAAAACGGTGAAGACCCAGATGACGCGCGTCACGCAGATGCCGAGCAGCGCAATCAGAGCGGGAGCAAGAGAATTGCCGTAGCCGCGAAGACTTCCTGAGAAAATTTCGGTCGTAAGGTTCAGAAACTGGAAAGATGTGATATATAAGATCCTTGTTCTGCCGTATTCAATGACAGCGGGATCGCCGTTGAAAAGAGCAAGCAGTTCTCTCGAAAAAATGATTATCGGAAGAGCTACCGCGGCGGTGAAGGCGCAGTCCATCCAGAAAGCGTGAAGAGTGACTTTCCGGCAGCGGTCGAACTTTCCGGCACCGTAATTCTGCCCGATGAAAGCGGTGCATGCCTGGCCGAAAGCGTTCACGATGAAGTATGCGAAGATTTCGGTATTGAAAGCGGCAGCCGAAGCAGCCATAACATCGGGCCCGAGCGAGTTTATCGCAGACTGGATTATGATATTCGAAAGGGCGAAAACCATGCTCTGGACACCTGCCGGAACACCGATGCGCAGGATTTCCAAAAGCGAGGCATGATCAGCTCTGATGAGGTGAAACTCGATTCCGACATCGCTTCTGGAGCGCAGAAGAATGATAAACATCGCAGCGGAACTCAGGATGTTCGAGATGACTGTGGCTATCGCGACACCTTCCGCCCCCATTTTTAGGACAAGAACGAAAAAAAGGTTGAGCAGGACATTCACGATTCCAGCCGCGATAAGGCAGAAAAGCGGAGTGTTCGTGTCACCTTTCGAACGGAAAATCGCAGATTCAAAGTTATAAAGAAGTATCGCCGGAAGTCCCGAAATGTAGATCCGAAAATATGAAAGCGCCATCGGAAGCACCTCTTCCGGCACCGAAAGAAGCGACATTATGCGGCTTGAAACAGCCAGCGCCACAAGCGCCATCACGCTTCCGCAGACAAGGCTTAAAAAGACTGCAGTGTGGACAGCCTTCTTCACTCCTGCACCGTCACCGCGCCCGATACACTTGGCGATAACGACAGTAGCTCCCGTCGAAATCCCGACAAAAAGGTTTACGACAATGCCTATAACCGGAGTGTTGCAGCCGACAGCAGCCATCGCGAACTTGCTCGCGAAACGCCCGACGACCATGACATCGGCCGCATTGAAAAACTGCTGGAGAATCCCCGTCAGAGCAAGCGGGATCGCAAACTGAAGTATTTTTGCGGCAAAACCGCCGTTAAGCATGTCGATCTCACGTCTCATCGAATCCTCTCGCATTTCAGCCAAGCAGCTTGAAAGCGGTGAATTATCATTTTGAAATAATGAAAGTCAATAGCGGATTTATTTATGATTTTGTTTAAATTCAGACCTTGCTGGCATTCAGCTGAATCGTCAAAATGGTCAGGCAGAAGAAGCAGGTCGAATATTCGCGGCTTAGTCGTTATGCTCTTTGGCGTATGACATCGAGAATGCGCCGTAGGTATTCGGATCGGTCGAATCTATGACGAGATAGTAAGTTCCGGCTGTCGTTTCGTCGGTTGTAAAATTGACAACTCTGCTTCTGTAAAGGCAGTTATCAGGTTCATCCGCCTTCACAACATAGACCACAGCCGCGAAAGATAGAGTTATTTCAGCATGGAAAGAATCGCCGGCTGCCATATTTATCGAATAAACAATATCTTTTCCGGTAAGTGTCAAACCGTTGCAGCTTCCTCCGGCCGGAGCATAGTCATTCTCCGCCGAAATCGTATTTCCCTGAAGAGTTCCGCTTCCTTCAAGAGCGACTGCCCCTTCGATTTTATCGTTTTCCGGAACAGACGGAGTGTCGCTGATTTCAAACGAGATCGAGAATTCGTATTCAATCGGAGCGATCGCGCTGTCTACAACGACAATGTATTCTTTGTCGGATTCGGATTCGTTATAGTAGACGATCTCTTCAGTATCTCCGAAATCTCCGTAAGCATTGCCGGCAAGGCAGACATCCTCTATTTCGCCGCAGCCAGAAAGAACCGATATCGTCGGGTCGAAAGCACCTGATTTAGGAGTTACGTGCAGAGTCATCATCTTTCCTGCCGGAACGGTGACTTTGTAGAAAAGATCCGGGCCGTAGCCGTAGTAGCCGGAGCAGCTCTGCGTATTAAGAGAATCCGCTGCAAGTTTGAAACTTTCATCATAAACAATTCCCGGCTCAAGCTCTTTCGCACCCTCGCAGACATTGTGTTCTGCCGGAGTGAATGCATCGAATTCAAGGATGTACGGCATGTTGTAAAGAGCTTTAGCGGAAGACGGATTCTGTCTTACCATTGCATAGTAATAACCGTCAGAGGGAACTTTATAATTCATTATCTCTGAATAGTAATAACCCTGGGTAAAGTAGCAATAGTCCATATAGTCGTTTTCGGCAACTTTCGCTCCGTCGGAATCGAAAAGTGCAACAAATGTGTCGGCACGGCTTTCACCGCAGTAAGGATGAGTCCTGACTTTGAGATACTGACCGGCTTTTGCCTTGATTTTGAAATAGTCAAAATCCTCTTCGTTATTTTTGTGCCCGAAACCGGCGAAAACGAAACCGGCCGCAACTTTCTGGGCAGAAGCCATGTTGTTGTTCGGCTCGACTTCGAGAGTTCCGAGAGATTCTTTCGGAACGCAGTTTCCGTTTTTGCACTCCTTGAATCCGCATCCGCAGTCGTCGTCTTTCGAACAGCTTTCCGTTTTCTGGCAGTAGTTGTCGCCGCATTTTCCGCTGTAGCATTCCTGATCCTTCCGGCAGATCCAGTCGTCGAGAAGAGTCGGAACGGCGCAGTTGCTTTCATTGTTGCAGTAAGCCTTGCCGCCTTTGCACGAACCGGATATCGGATAGCAGTAGCTGCCGTTGCAACGCGTTCCTTCGGGACAGAGAGTGTAATTGTCAGTGCAGTCTTCGACACAGAATTTTCTGCCGTCGTAGTCGGTAAGACACATTCCGTAGTCATAGAACGTCTTTTTGCAGTCAGTATCGGTTTCGCACGGCATACAGGTTTTCTGCGTTCCGGTCGGATTTACATCTTCGTAGCCGGCGCAATCATCATCTGCCGAGCAGTTGCTTGTGCACATTCCGTGTTCGCAGGTTGTGTATTTTTCGCAGTCGTCGTCAAAACGGCATGCAGCGTAGATGTCGCTTCTGTAGGGGATAGCTTTCTGGCAGATTCCGTTGTAGCAGCCGCCGATATCGAAGCAGTCGGAATCGCTTTCACACTCTTTTGTGCAGTAATACTGCTGTACAGTGTAGTCTTCGTAGCACATTTCGCACGACCAGACAAACGGACAGTATCTGCCAGGCTCGAAGTTCTGCTGCTCTTTCGCGATGCAGACACCGAAAATCTGCGGTTCCCCGCCTTCTTCCTCGGATTCCTTCTGCCCGTAGATGAAACAGGTTTTGTCGATCGGGCACTGGGAATCCTCAGTGCAGGCCTTGCTGCAGAAATATCCTGAGAAACAGGTATATCCGTCGGCGCACTGCCAGTCGGAATAACAGTCTTCGCCGAATTCCATACGTTCAAGCATTTTTCCCTGAGCGCAGATATATTCAGCGTATGTGCTTCCGTAGTCGCTTACTTTCTTTACAGCAAGACACTGACTGCCGTTTGCACAGGTTTTTACGGTCGATGTAGTACCCGTTTCAGGGTCGGTAACTTCGCTGTCGGTACAGTGCGAACCGCATATTTTGTCGCCTTCGAACTCAATACATTCTCCGCTTGCGCACTGCTCGTTGTAGTTACAGTATGTGCCGTCGGGAAGATTGAATCTGTTCGGGTCGTAGCAGACTTCCGAACTGCCGAAGTAATCCGGCAGAGTTCCGCACTCGTAGCCGTTTCCGCAGCTGCTGAAAAATCCGCCGCAGGTCTTGACGCAGTAGCCGTCATAGCAGCCGCCGCTCTCACAGTCCATTGAGCTCTGGCAGTGGTCACCAAGAGCACCGCTTCCCTTCGGAACGCAGTATTTGTCGTACTTGAAACCTTTGTCAGAACCGCCTTCCATGCACTTTCCGCATGAACCGCAGGAGTCGCTGATCACGTTTTTCGTGCACTCGGACGAGCAGAATTTTTCGTTCTCGCTGTATGAAAGACAGAGCCCGCCTGCGCAGTCCTCGTCAACATTGCACGGCCCGAAATTCTGCATTTTCGGCTCCGGTCTTTTGACACCGGCAACAAAAAGAGGAACGCACTGATAACCTTGTTTTTCAAAATACTGGCATGTCATGTTGTCAGGGCAGTCCTCGTCTTCTTTGCACGCTCCCGTGCAGACTGAAGCCCTCGTAAAACCACCGTAGTTGCCGCTTCCGGAATAATCATACCACGTGTAGCAGTATCCCGTTTCGCACTCGACATCCCTGTTGCACGGCGAGCCCGCTTTTAGTCCGTAAGCCCTGTTGTCGCAGGTTCCGAAACCGCCGCACACGCCGTTACGGCATGTACCGCTGCCCATAAGTCCCGCTTTGGCTTCGCAGTCTCTTCCGTCAGCAACGAGCGACCATGATGTTTTGGAGTAGTCGCGGTTGCACTCTTCGCACGAATTTGCGGGATTCCTCTCGCCGTCTGCAACGCACTCGCCGTTTATCTCGCAGGTCAGTCTGTCGCATGAGCAGGTATAGGAAGCGCCCGTTGCCGTGCAGACAGTTTTGTTCTTTTCGGTACAAGGATTGGGATCGCACGGATCTTTCTCCTCGGGATTGTCATTGTCCGGAACGACCGGCGTGTCATTGTCTCCGCCAGGCTGCTGGTCTGAATCGCCGCCGCCTTCACCGTCATTTTCGTGTTCTTCACCGTCGTCAACGGCGGATTCGCCGTCATCGACATCTGAGTCCTCAGTCTCGACCGAATCCTCGTCGGTCTCGATTTCGGGTTTTGATTTTTTACCGCCGCCGCATGCGACAAAAGCAAAAACCATCACCAACATAATTGCCAAAAAAACCGTTTTTTTCATTCTCTCCCCCGATATCAAAAAAACTCAAGGCATATATTCTAATCGGAATCACGATATTTTCAAATATTTTCTTTTTATTAAGGGTACCTGTTGAAAGCGGAACAGGAAAGCGGGGTTTTCGTTTTAATGCTCAAAAATACAAAAAAATCTTGACACCAATTTAACTTTGCGTAAAATTCCTGCGTTTTTTTTGGAGTGCTCTTTATTTTTGGAGGGTTTGATGTACGCAATGATTGATTTCGGCGGCAACCAGCTTAAGGCTGTCCCCGGAGAAAAGGTTTCTGTTTACAATCTGGACAAGAAAGAAGGCGAACTTGTCGAGAACAAAAATGTTCTTCTTTTTGCAGACGGCGACAATGTTATGGTTGGAAAACCTTATCTTAACGATGTAACGGTAAAACTTGAAGTTGTAAAAAACTATAAAGGCAAAAAAGTTATCGTTTTTAAGAAAAGAAGAAGAAAAACCAGCAAAGTTAAAAACGGTTTCAGACAGAGCTTCACACAGCTCAAAGTCCTTGAAATTGTTAAGTAATTTGGAGGAACACCATGGCACATAAGAAAAGCGGCGGAAGTGCAAGAAACGGTCGTGACAGCGCAGGTCAGAGACGCGGAATCAAAAAGTTCGGCGGCGAGCCGGTTATTCCGGGCAACATCATTGTCCGTCAGGTCGGAACAAGATGGATCCCCGGCGAAAACGTAGGTCTCGGCTCTGATTACACTATTTTTGCTCTCAAAGAGGGTGTCGTTCAGTATGAGACTTTCTACAAAAACGGCAGAGCAAGAAGAAGAGTTTCCGTAGTCACCGAAGCATAATTTTCGTTTCGTTAAAATTTTCAGACTCCCGGCAACGGGAGTTTTTTTTTATTCCGAACAAGGAGTCGTTATGAAATTCGTTGATCAGGCAATAGTCGATATTATCGCGGGCAACGGCGGTGCCGGGGCTGTCAGTTTCAGGCGCGAGCCTTTCATTCCGCTCGGAGGTCCCGACGGAGGTGACGGCGGTAAAGGCGGAGACGTCATTTTTGAAGGCGACGAAAATGTAATTACGCTTTACGACATCCGCTACCAGCGCACGATCAAAGCGGAAAACGGCCAGAAAGGAATGGGTTCCAACATGTACGGCCGCGGCGGCGAAAGCACGATCGTGAAAATCCCGCTCGGAACTTTTGTCTATGACCACGAAACATCGGAACTTATCGCCGACATCACGAAGCACAGGCAGAAAGTCGTCGTCGCGCACGGCGGAATCGGCGGCAGAGGAAACGCGAAATTCAAAACAAGCGTCAACAAAGCGCCGCACTACGCACAGGAAGGGCTTCCCGGCGAGCGCAAAAAAGTGCGTCTCGAACTCAAACTTATGGCCGATGTCGGAATCATCGGCTTCCCGTCGGTAGGAAAATCGACTCTCATCAGCGTTATCAGCAACGCACGGCCGAAGATAGCCGAATATCCTTTCACAACGCTTGTTCCAAATCTCGGAATGGTCGAAGGAAAGGATTTCATCCCTTATGTCGTCGCGGATATTCCCGGTCTCATCGAAGGAGCCCACGAAGGTGCCGGTTTGGGTCACAGATTCCTAAGACATGTCGAAAGATCGCGTTTTCTCATCCATCTTGTCGAGATAAATCCGGCAAGGAAATCGCCGGTAGACGACATCAAAACAATTAACCGCGAGCTTGAACTTTTCGATCCCGAGCTCGCAAAAAGAGAGCAGATCATCGTCCTCAACAAAATCGATTCCTATGGTGAAGAGGAAGAAAAACTGAGAGATGAGCTGCGGGAATTTGTTAAGGAAAAACCCTATTTTGAAATAAGCGGCATCACAAGAAACGGCGTGAAGGAACTTATGGATTTCGTAGCGCAGAAAGTTATCGAATACAGAAACCGTGAAAAAGAAGAAAACCAACAGAAATAAATTTGCAAAAACCCCTTTTTTCCTTAATATAACCCGCTTTTTCTGGCGGATTGTTCCGTGTGGTTGTTTTAAACAGTGAGGGATTTATGGAAGAACTGAAAACAGAAATAAAAAAAGTGATCATTTCGTCTTTGGAACTTGAAGACATCAAACCGGAAGACATCGTTGACAGCGAGCCGATTTTCGGCGAAGGCTTAGGTCTCGACTCTATCGATGCACTCGAACTCGGAGTCGCACTCAAAAAGAAATTCGGAATCAAATTTTCCTCCGACAACGCCGAAAACCGCAAACATTTCGCATCTGTAAACGCCTTGGCGGAATACATCGCCGCAACAAGGGAAGAAACAAAATAAGGAGCTTTACATGAAAAAAGAAGAAATTTTCAACGAACTCAAAAAAATACTCTCCTCGGAATTTGAAATTGACGCGGACATCATCACTCCGGAAGCCGATCTGAGGGCTACTCTCAACCTCGACTCGATCGATGCGATCGACCTTTTCGTCAAAATGAAAGAGTATATTCCGGCCGGAAAAGGCAACATCGACCCGATGATTCTGAGATCTGTCCGCACAGTTCAGGACGTCGTTGACGCGCTTCATCCCTACCTTTCAGACGAAGAACTGCCGAAAGAAGACGGCAGATAGTCTCCCCTTCCCGATGAAAAAAGCATTCCGGATATTTTTCTATGTCCTTTCAGCACTTTATCCGATTTTAGTTTTTGCCCTTTTAGTTGTTTTCAAGCTTCCTTTGAAACTCCTTTCGCTCTGCATAATAGCCCTTGCAGCTGCGCTTTTCGTGAGTGTTTCGGCTAAAAAAAAGGAGAAAAAACTTGAATGGAAACCGCTTGCGACTTCACTTCTCTTTTTTCTTGCCGGCCTGCTCTGCTTTCTGACAAACGAATCTATTTTCCTGAAACTTTATCCGGTTTCCATCAACCTGATTTTACTTATATTTTTCGGCTCGACTCTGATTTATGGGCCGAACATGATTTTCCGTTTCGCAACTCTTGCCGATAAATCGATAAAAGGCTCGTTTCACGAAAAAAAGGTTGAAAATTACTGCAGAAAAGTGACAATTGCGTGGTGCGTTTTCTTTATTTTCAACGGAACTCTTGCAATTCTCACGGTTTTCGCTGAAAAACTGTTCGGATTTTCGCCTGATAATGCGGATAAAGTCTGGTCACTTTACAACGGCGGAATATCGTATATCCTTATGGGCATTTTGTTTGCTGCTGAGATTATAGTTAGAAAATTCGTGGATAAAAAAATGGTAAAAGTTTTTCCTCTGACAAAATTCAAAGCCGCTTCCAGAGCGCGTGACGCAATTGTCTGCTTTGACGGAAAATGGGCGGACGGCGTTTTCAAAACATGGGGCGATTTTCTTAGTGACACTGCAAAAATGAGGCATTTCATTGAAAGCAGAGATACCGATTCATACATTCTCCACTGCGCGGATTTCTGGTATTTCGGAGTCACTTTCACCGCCCTTCTCCAGTGCCGGAAAGCGGTCCATCTGACGCAGAACATTTCGGAAAATTTCCTTGCCGAAGCACTTCTTCCAGGGATGGAACTTTTAACTGACGCCGAAGTCAAAAATTCGCTCAATATTCCTGAAATTATTGAGAAATCAGAAGAGCCTAAAAAAGAAGAAATAGAAAAAACTCCCGAAATAAACGGCGAAACGACGCGCATTTTCCTCTTCACTTCAGGTTCTACCGGAAAACCGAAGGCTGTCCCGCAGAGAATGAAGGAATTCGAGGAGGACAACGCTTTCATAATTTCGAAGTGGCTCGACAAAATTTCGGAAAGAAAGTTCGTTTCGACCGTAAGCCAGCACCACATTTTCGGATTTCTTTTCGGTTTTTCGCTTCCGTTTGCGACAGGGACCCCTTTCAGACGCAAAAGGATCGAATTTCCCGAAGAATTTGAGACTCTTGACGATGAAAAATACTTGATCGTGGCAACTCCTGCGTTTCTGAAACGTACAGTCGAAATGGAAGACAAGCTGAATATGCGCGATCCGTGGCTTTTCACTAGCGGCGGCGCGGTAAGCCCCGAACTTGCAGTAAAAACAGACAAACTTTTCGGAATTTACCCGCTTGAAGTTTACGGCAGCACCGAAACTTCGGGTATCGCATACAGAATGCAGGATAAGGACGGACTCGTCTGGACTCCTTTCGACAATGCGAAGATCTGGCTCGGGGAAGACGGATGCCTCCGCATAATTTCGCCCTACATCAAGGATCCTGCAGGTTTTGCGACGGCTGACATGGCCGAAATGCTTGAAAACGGCAGATTCTTACTCAAAGGACGCAGCGATTCGATCGTCAAAATCGAGGAAAAGCGCATCTCTCTCACCGAAGTCGAAAACCGCCTTCTGGAAAGCGGACTCGTCGAAGATGTCAAAGTCATCGCCCTTTCAAACGACATCAGGCAGTATCTCGCGGCGGCTCTCGTGCTCAACGAGAAAGGAAAATCCGAGTTTTCCGGCAAGGAAAAATATGTGATAAACAGGTATTTCCACGATTTTCTCATGCATTACTTCGAGAACACGGTAATTCCCAAAAAATGGCGTTTTTTAGATAAACTTCCGACCGACATTCAGGGGAAAAAGCACAAAGAAGAAATCGCAGCTTTGTTTGAGGTCAAATAATGGAAAAAAATCTTCACGGCATAATCGTAGAGCAGGAAATTCTCAAAGAAAACCAGCATGTTATACTCAAGCTCAACATCAGAGAAGAATCCGATTTCTTTGACGGTCACTTCCCTGAGTTCAAGCTTCTTCCGGCCGTTGCGCAGTTTGAAATAGTGACGAGACTTGCAGGGATCTACTTCGGCACGAAACGCTTTGTCCCAAACATCAGGCGGATAAAGTTCTCATCCCCGATCCTGCCCGGAACAGCGGCGCTTCTCGAAATGAAATACGACAGCGCCAAACCAGCCCTCACCTACACGATTTCAGACTTTACACTGCAGAAAATGGTCTATTCGACCGGAACTTTTGAAGTTCACGAGGCATAATGGAACAAAAATTCGGCTTTGTCATCCCTGTTTTCAGGCACGGTGCCGCATTGAAAGGCGTTTTGGCCGGACTTGAAAAATACAACTTTCCGATAATTGCGGTTGATGACGGAAACGATGAGGAAAATCAAAGGCTTATAAAAGAAGCAGTCGATGGTTGCAGAAACGCGGTTTTAGTAGTCCGCGAGAAAAACGGCGGAAAAGGAGCTGCTGTATCATCCGGAGTTCTCAAAGCTTACGAAATGGGACTCACGCATGTTTTCCAGCTTGATTCCGACGGCCAGCACGACACTTCGAAAATCCCGCGTTTTCTCGAACTTTCGCGCGAAAATCCCGATTCTGTCATCTGCGGATGCCCGGAATACGATGAAAACGCGCCGAAAAGCCGTGTAAAAGGACGTGAATTCGCAAATATGTGGATCCACATCGTCACTCTTTCACGCTCGATAAAAGACGCGATGGTGGGTTTCCGCGTTTATCCGGTCGCCCCTTTTGTGAGAACTTTGAAACGCACGCTTTACATCAATAAAAGAATGGGGTTTGACATCGAAATTCTGGTGCGCCTTTTCTGGGCGAATGTGCCGATAATCTCTGAACCTGTGAAAATCTCATATCCCACAGACGGAATTTCAAACTTCCGCCTGTTTTGGGATAACGCAGGGATTTCAGAGACTTACACCCGTCTTTACCTCGGAATGATACCACGTCTTCCGGTTATAATTTACCATTCACTGACGAGAAAAAAATGAGCGGAAACGGGCACTGGAGCGACAGTCAGGAAGTTGTTTCCACCAGCAGACCGCTTAAATTCACGCTGCTTCTGATAAAGTTTCTCCCCGCGTTTTTAGTCCATCTGATCGTATTTCCAGTAAGTTTTTTCTTTTTTCTCTGCGCCAAAAGTGCAAGAAAACATGTCGAAAATTTCCAAAAACAAATGCAGCTTTACACGAACGGCAAAACTCCGGAAAAGATAAATTCTTACCTCACGATCCTATCGTTCGCCCTTTCCGTAGTCGAGAAAATGGAAGGATGGCTCGGAAAAACAAAATACAAAAACCTTATAAAACACGATGACGATCTTCAGGATCTGATCTCGCTTCTTGAAAGCGGCAAAGGAGCCTATTTAATCGGCTCTCACCTCGGAAACATCGAACTCATGCGGAGCCTTTCAAGTTTCTGCGAAACCGGCGTTTCCAAAAAAATCAGCGTCACGACGATCATGTCGATGAAGGTCACCAGTCAGTTCAACAACACTTTGAAAGAGATTAACCCCGAAGTCGTTACAAACGTCATCGACCCAGATTCAATAGGCCCCGAAACGATTTTCGCGCTCCAGAACGAAGTCGAAAACGGCGGACTTGTCGTGATCACGGGAGACAGGACTTCGGCGCACAGCGGAAAACGCTTCATTGAGCACGATTTTTTGGGAAAAACAGCCGAATTTCCTTACGGTGTATTCCTTATCGCTTCGCTTCTCAAAGCTCCGGTATATTTCGTTTTCGGTCTCCGCACAAAAAGCGCGGCACTTTTTCCCAGGAACAACATGTTTGTCGAGAAAGCGAAAACTGATTTCAACTGCAATAGAACCGAAACTAAAAAAAGGATCGTGGAACTCTGCGGCGAATACGCTGCAACTCTTGAAAAACACTGCATAAAGTATCCGAACCAGTGGTATAATTTCTTTGATTTCTGGCAAAAAAACGGAGGTGAAAATGGATAAAATCTACTGCTCGGAAACGACTGAATTCAAAGTCGCCTTTTTCGACCTCGACCCGATGAATGTCGTCTGGCACGGCAACTACGTGAAATACATGGAGATCGGACGCTGCGCACTGCTTGACAAAATCGGCTACAACTACGCCGAAATGGTAAAATCGGGCTACGCTTTCCCCGTCACCGACATCAAAGTCAAATATGTGAGACCGCTCTACTTCGGAGAGTGCGCGAAAATCGTCTCAAGCCTTCTCGAATACGAGAACAGAATCAAAATCAGATACGAAATCTTCAATGAAAAAGGAGAGTTGACCACAAGAGCCGAAAGCACTCAGATGGCTTTCAACATTTCGAAAATGGAATCCGAATTCGTCTGCCCCGAAGTTTTCGTGAAGAGAGTCAATGCGATAATCGGAAACGAGAAATAAAACTCCTATTTTCCTTCCACCACTTTGATTTCAGTCTCGGTCAGTCCGTAAAGTTTATACACGGCGGCATTTATTTGGGAATCAATCAGCGCGATACGCTGCTCAAGCAGTTTTTTGTCCGCTTCGGACATCGGTTTTGTCGGCATGCAGTCGGCCCGACTGCACTTTTTTTCATCATGTTGAGCGAGAGCGAAAGATTTTTTCGCCTCAATCATTGCCTCTGCGAGATCAGCAAGTTTTTTCGCGGATTCTTTGCTTAGCTTGGGAAGAGGGAAAGGTTCAAGATATTTTGTTTTGAAGCAGAAGAAACCGCCTCTAAGAACATATCCTGTCTGAGACAAGAAAAACCAAAGCACATTGGAATTCAAAATTGCAAGATAAGCCAAGGTGTTCTTTTCGTGTTCTTTATCAAGAATGATAGTATAACATTTTGTATTGTGGTAAAGATTTTCCGTATCGTAAGTCATGTTGCATCCCAGAGAAATTTCCGCGGTTACGATTTTAGGCTGCTCGAACATCGTGATTTCCCTTGCTCTGTGAAGTGTATACCAATATGCCGGATTTGTTTTGTAACGAATCTTCTTTTCAACGAGTTCTTCTTTGAACGGAAGAAGATATTCGTAAGTCAGAGGAAACTGTTTTTTCATCTCGTTTTCTTCATAGGGAACCGTTTTTCCGTTTACAAGGTGATGCGGATAAATCTCCCAGTAAGTATTCTCAAGCGGAGCATAGCGTTTTACGTCCTCGCCTTTGAGAACGGGCTTCATAATCGATTTTTCCAGTTTCACCTCGGATTTCAGCCTTTCTGAATATCCGACAAAATATTTCCCAGAAAAATGACCTTTCATCATGTAAAGGTCGTCACCCATGCTGACTGTTCCCTGACTGCAATATTGAACAATATCCTTGAATTTAAACGGCATTTTTTTCATTTTATCTATAATGTCACTTTTTCTACCGCTCTGAAAATCCCAGCGGGAAGAATCGGCCAATTTTTCAATCACTATTTTCTCCGTCAGGAACCGGTTTTCTACTTCTTTCGGTTTCACCTGCGCGAAATCGAAGTTTTTGTTATTGTGTGAAAGCCCGATTATGCATGTGTAAACGCTCGCTTTATCAAAAACCTGCTCGGCTCCGAAGTGGATAAGATAGCGCAAAGCCTTATTATCATAGATGAATTTTCGTATTCCGGTTCCGAAGTCGGCGTTTATGAATTTGTGCGGCAGAATAAACGAAAGGATTCCGTCTTTATTTAAAAGCGAAAAACCTCTTTCCATAAACAGAAGATAAAAATCAAACCGCCCTGTAGCTGATTTGTAATTCTGCTCGTAGAATTTTGATTCTTCTTCGTAATTTTCACGCAAACCCTGCACTCTGAGATACGGCGGATTTCCTATAACGCAGTCAAAACCGTTGAACTCAAACTCTTTTTTCCAGTCGAAAGCGTTGACTTTACGCTGCTCCTTCATGTCAAAAAGAAGCAGGTTCCTGTCGTTGTAAAAGTCGCTTCCGATAAGCGAATTTCCGCATTTGATGTTGTCATTCAGGCTCGGGAGGATTTTCGCCCGGAGATCGCTGGCACGGAACATGTTCATCTGTCCTTCAGGAGAAAGTGATTTTCCTTCATTTTCGAGAAGTTTCAGGAAAAGCGAGAGTTTCGTCACTTCGACCGCCTGCGAATCGATGTCAACTCCGTAAATGTTGTTCAGCAGAATCGCGCGTTTTTCCTCAATCGAAAGTTTGTATTCCTTTGTGTCGGCATCCTTGTATATTTTGCCCTGTTTTTCGGCTTTTTTCGCATTTTTATTAAGATACCAGTCCAAATGCCAGTCCAGAAGATACTGATACGCGCCGACAAGAAAGCTGCCGCTCCCGCAGGCAGGGTCAAGGAAACGCATTTTAGCCACATCTTCCGGTTTTTTTCCTTCAATTTTTCTGCCGATAGTCTCTTTTACAATGTATTTCACGATATAATCGGGTGTGTAGTAGACACCGCCAGCCTTCTGAACTTCCGGTTTCTCGATTATTTCAAGGCTGTGACCGCTTTTTGTCTTTCTGGTAAAGCGGATTATTTTCCCCAGAAAACGCTCGTAAATCGAACCCAGAATCTCGACCGGAATCACTGAAAACTCATACTGGCATACCGGAAAATAGAGCTCGCTGATTATTGTCGAAAGCGTTTTGTCCTGAATTTCAAGCGAATCAAGCCATTGGTCGGTCGCGAAAAGACCGGCGTTGAACTTATCGTTGGCAGCCGAAAAGAGTTTTTTCAGTTTTTCATAGATATTCTGCTTCTTTTCAACAATATTTTTCAAAGAGTTTCTCGGCTCGATCATCTTATCCTCGCAGATTCGCAGGAACAGGATACGGTCGATGATTTTCTGCACCGCGCCCGTCAGATTGAACTCGTCAATTTCACCGCCGCGCCGCGCAATGTCCTCCGCAAGAATGATTCTCCACTTTTCGATCATCGCAAGGATATCGTTGTCAACAGTCGCAGTTCCCTTTTTGTCCCGCGAAGTTTCCCAATAAGTGTCAAATTTGCCGAGATCGACGGCATTCCACGAAATTCTGTTGAAAAGATCGTCGAAACGGTCAGGATACTGCTGATAAGTCATATAGTCGATTCTCGCAACCGCAGCAGAGTCGTTCGGTTTGGGTTTTATGCGGGTATCATAGATTGCGAACTCCTGGAAATCGGTGAGAATCGCAATCGGCATCCTGCTAGAATAGGCATATCTGCGCACCTGAAGCGCAGGTTCCGGATTCATCTTAAGATTAACGCTCGGCTGCTTCGCCTCGACATAGATTTTCCGCTCGCCGCCGTAACAGAGCGTGTAGTCGGGATGCTTCACCTGACCTGCAATCACAACACGGTCTTCAGTAATCACCTCTGTCCTGTCATAACGCGCCCCTTTCTCGTTTTTCACATCCCATGCAAGACATTCAAGCAGCGGATCTATGAATTTCGAGCGGCATTCGCTCTCAACAAAATCACCGCTCATGTAGAAGTTTTCGTGTTCGCGGAACTGCTCCACAAGTTTTGAGAGAAGCGCTTTCCGCTCTTCCATAGTCATTGTTTTACAGCGCAAAGTAGTCATTGATTACCTCCGGAATAAAAATTGCGTGAAATATTATGCTTTCATATTGCAAAAGCAACGATTTTTATTTATTTTAGTCGGTTCCTGTTTTTTGATTCAAAATCATATACTGCGATTTGACAATCAAAACTTCCGATGATAAAGAAATTGTCAAGAACATTGAGGCAAACACAATGAGTGTAAAACAACAAAAGATGTTTGGAAAATAAACTAAAGGAGGTAATTATGGCTGGAACAATATGTAAATGCGGTGCTGTCATAAACAATATGAGTTCTCCTTCGGATGTGGAATATTATATTTTTTCTCCGAAAGTAGCAGAAGAGGCAATCAAAGAAAATCCAAAAATACTTCTCATG
>Ga0310690_10004762_pt1 | contig 18951 bp, 31 predicted proteins | sample AusTroGonzalo_MG_2_FD_207661 | JGI IMG/M metagenome (GOLD analysis project Ga0310690, IMG submission 207661) | Bovine rumen microbial communities from tropical cattle in Woodstock, Queensland, Australia - Gonzalo_04 (v2) (version 2) | ecosystem: Host-associated > Mammals > Digestive system >...
AGGATTACTTGATGAAATTAAACATGACGGTCTTAGAAATAGTCAATTATTAACTTGCGCCCCAACTGGTAGTATTGGAACAATGTTTCAAGTATCTACTGGAGTTGAACCCAATTTTAGATTTGAGTTTGAAAGAAAAACTCAATCTTTAAATGGGGGAGAAGATACTGTTTATAAAGTATATGCTCCAATTGTTGAAGAGTATAGAAGAATAACTGGAAAAGAAAAGTTAACTCCTGCTTTTATAGAGAGTCAAGAAATTAATCCTATGGATAGAATTAATGTTCAGGCTACTCTTCAACAATATATTGATGCTTCAATTAGTTCAACAATTAATCTTCCAGAAGAAACTACAGTTGAACAAGTATTTGATATTTATTTAAATGCTTGGAAAGCTGGATTAAAAGGAGTTACTATTTACCGAGATAATTGTCAAAGAACGCCAATTCTTTCATCTGGTGATAAAAAAGAAGAACAAAAAGAAACTGAAAAAGAACTTAAGAGAGGTGAAGTTGTAAAAGTTGATGATAATTGTATTGGTTTAAAGAGAACTCTTGTAACTGGCTGCGGTACTTTACATTGTGAAGCTTTCTTCCATCCTAAAACTGGTGAACTTCTAGAAACTTATTTAAGTAAGGGAAGTAAAGGTGGTTGTAATAACTTTATGATTGGTCTTAGTAGAATGGTAAGTCTTGCTGCAAGAGGAGGACTTGGTATTGATGCTATTATTGATCAATTAAAATCTTGTGGTGTATGTCCTTCATATGCTGTAAGAACTGCAACTCAAAAAGACACTTCATTAGGTTCTTGTTGTCCAGTTGCTGTTGGAAATGCTCTTAGAGATATGAGTATTGCTATACAAAAACAAATAGAATGTTGTCAAGATGAAAAATTAACTCAGCAAAAAGAAGTTAGTCCAACAACTAATCCTTCTGATGCTGAATGTCCTAATTGTCATCATAAAACTTTAATTCATTCAGGTGGATGTATCTCGTGTACTGACTGTGGATGGACAAAATGTGATTAAAATGAGTACTAAATTAACTTTACAAGTAGGTGATGAAAAAATCTCTTGGGAAAAACCAGAGGATGGTTATTGTGCCATAGACATAGTGGATGGATTTTATAAAGTAATGTTAGGTACTACATTCTTTAAAGAAACTATCCTAAAAGATATGCAAAAATTTATTAATAATGATGGTTTTACTGAAAAATTATGAAAGATAAAACTTTATTTAAAGGACCAAGAGGAGGTACTTATTGGATTGATGATAATGGTAAAAAACATTATGTAAAAGGAAAACAAGCCATTCTTACTAAAGAAGAAAAAGTTAAATTAAAAACTTACATTTGTTATTATAACGTGTATAACAAAGAAGGTGAATTAATTGATGATTTCAAAGAGTGGACTGAAGAAACATCTAAGCTTGACGCAGAAATTGAATTCAGAAATAGATATGCTAAACAACTTGCTGAAGGAACAATAGAAATAGTACAAATTACTTCTTAAAAATGGACTCTACTGTTAATGATATTATTTTAGGAGAGGAGCAAGAATTAGCATTAAATTCTATTAAAACATTTATTAAAGAGGGAAAAGATCCTGCTTTTCTACTACAAGGATCAGCAGGAACAGGAAAAAGTCTATTAACTTCTTATATTATAAAATGGTGCGAAGATACTGGTATTCAATATCAATTATGTGCACCAACTCATAAAGCAGCTTTAGTAATGTCTAGATATACAAACAGAGACGCTATTACATTACATAAGCTGCTTTCTCTTTCTCCAAAACTTGATATATTTGCATTAGATTTTAACAATCTTATGTTTAAAATTAAAGATCAGGCTGCAGAAATGCCGTATAAAGGTGTTGTTATTTGTGATGAAGCATCTATGATTAACGATGATTTGTATCAAGTTTTATTAGAGAAATGTGGATTATATAATAATAAGTTATTATTTATAGCTGATTTAGCACAACTTCAACCTGTTAAACAGGATTACTTAAGTAAAATTGCACACACTGAACCTTGTTTTTCATTAACAAAAATATGGAGACAACAAGAAGAAAATGCACTTCTTCCTGTTCTACAAATACTAAGAACTCATTCTTTAAGTAGATTTGAATCTAGAATTGGAACTGAAGGTAGTTTAGAGGTAACTCATGATATGAAAAGATTTTTGAGTGTTGCTAAATCACAATTCTCTAAAGCTATTAAAAATTCTGATATTTTAGAAACTAAAATATTATGTTATACTAATGATAGAGTAAGAGCATATAATTCAGCTATGCACAAAGTGTTGTTTGGAGAAAATGAATATTATAAAGGAGAATTTTTAATTGGATGCGAAAATTTAGAATTTAATGGTTTTAAATTTTATAATTCAATGGATTATATTGTTATCTCTGAACCTGAAAAAGTTGATATCTATATTCCAAATTTTATGAAATTACCTGCATGGAGAATTGAATTATATGACTCTCTTTCAAAAAGAAGTGAAAGTATTGCTATCCTATCAAATAAAGATATTTCTTATGATTATTTTAATTCTTTGACTCATAAAATAGAAGATTATAGACAAAGTGCAGTTGCTTGGTCTTCTATTAATAAAGCAAAAGCTAGTTTCTATTGGAAAAAGTATTATGAAATGATTAATAGTTTTACTACACCAATAGATTTATATTATGATGGAAGACTTATAAGAAAGAAATCTTTTGATTATAGTTATGCTTTAACATCGCATAAATCACAAGGATCTAGCTATAATAATGTTTTAGTAGATATACGTAATATAAATTCTTGTAAAGATGAATCAGTAACAAGGCAATTACAATATGTTGCTTTGTCTAGAACTAGAAAAGATGCATTAATATATCAGTAAATATGACTGAAAAGATTAAAATAGAAGGTAAGGGTCCAAGTATTTTTGAAGTTGCAAAACATATGCATGAAGAAGTTGTAAAATATTGTGAATATTGTGGAGCCCCTATGACTCGTAGTGATGTTAATGATTATGGTTCACTTTGTGAACAATGTTATATAAAAGAATATTATGACTAACCGATTTATAAGTGCCTGGTGTTATGAGCATGACTTTACCGATAAACTTGGTGCTGTCATTGCTTTAGAAGAATTAGAAGAGAAAGATTTAAAAGAAGAGAATTTTTCTGAAGATGGTTGTGAAATTACAGTATTTGACAAAAATTACACAGTTTATAATTGGAATGATATAGATGATATGATTTCTGATAAACAATGTAATGATAAAAATGATATTATTTCACAATTAGATACTAATCCTGCATTTAGTATAATTGAAGATTATATTAATTGGGAAAAATATTTTAATGATCGTGATTACGACGAATCTGATGTCTTATCCTCAGATTTTGTTGAAAAAGATTTTAATGGTGATACTTTCTTTATCTGTGAAGATTAATGTCAAATAGAGAACTTTTAAACTGGTGTATAGAAAAAGGATTTAATAGTTATGATCATTTAGCTGCATTGCTATCAACTTTTACCCCAGATTTAGAAGAACTTAGTTCCTGGGAAATTATTGAAAATAGTTATAATGAATTTACTATTAATGATATTTCTTATAATATTATGACTGAAGAAGAAATAATTGAAGAAATATCATTATATAAACAATATGTTCAAGATGATTATCTTGATGAAGTTCCTGAAAATCTACAAGAATTTATTGATTGGGAATCTTATTGGAGAGAAAATCCAATAACTATTAATATGTATATCGAAGGAAACACTAAAATTATATTTGACGGTATTACCTACTATTGTTTAGAAACTAATTAACATTATGAATGTAATAAATGTTTCTATAACTGTTGATTCTGATGAACAACTTAAAGCTATTAATGAATTAGAATTTGATGATGTCTATTTTACTATTTTTGATGAAAGATACAAAAATGGTAAAAAAGAATCCTGGGCATTAAAGAATAAATATGCTGCACAGCTAAATCCATTTATAGAAATTACTATAAATGATAAATTTTATTCTATGATTTATGCTGAGGCCTCTCAATCTCCCATTTCTGATTTGGAAATTGCTTTAAAGAAATTAAATAAAATAAAAGATACCTTAAATTCATGAAAATACTAATAATCCCAGATGTGCATGGTCGTGACTTTTGGATTGAACCATGTTACCATACTGAGGAATTTGATAAAATTATATTTCTTGGAGATTACCACGATCCTTATCCATTCCAAGTAAGTGCAGATACTTCAAGACATAGATTACGTGATAAACTTTTACCTTTTGTTCTTGCACATAAAGATAAAGTAATTTGCCTTTTAGGTAATCATGATGGAAACTATGTAATTGGTGAGATGGCTGACAGAATGGATGTATTCCATAAAGGAGACATTGCTCACTATCTAAATCAAATGGATTTAAAGTTAGCACATCAAGAAGGTAAATATTTATTCACTCATTCTGGAGTATTGCCTGCTTGGTTAGAATATAATAATATTACTCTTGATGATGTACTTGCTGGTAAAATATCTGATGATGCTTTAGTACAAATATCTCCTGAGAGAGGTGGATGGCATCGATGTGGTAGTTGTATTTGGGGTGATGTAACTGAATATACTATGTCTAATAAAATTCCTGGATTATATCAAATTTTCGGACATACTCAAATGGGGAAAGAGATAATTACAGATGAATTTGCTTGTTTAGATTGTAGAAAAGCATTTGTGTTAGATACTGAATTAGAAACCTTAAAACCTTGTGATTATGGCAAAACAACCTAAATTAAATCTTGATGATGATGTTAAATTAGCATCAGATGCAGTTCAAATGGAGCCAGACCATAGCGCTAATACAGCTAAGATGGATGGTAATTTTATTAGTAAACCAAATACTGTAAAAGAATCTGACCAAAATCCTAAACCAGAAATTGTTAAAAGCAATACTAGAAACCTTAAAGTGTTAGTAGTAAATAAATCTGGTATGGTTTTACCAAGATATGAAACAGTTAATTCAGCTGGATTAGATTTAAGAGCTAATCTTGAGTCTGCAACTGTATTACCTGCTCATGGTAGAATGTTAGTTATGACTGGTTTATTTATTGCAATTCCAGAAGGATTTGAAGCACAAGTAAGACCTCGCAGTGGTTTAGCACTTAAGAATGGTATTACTGTTTTAAATACTCCTGGTACTATTGATGCTGATTATCGTGGAGAAATTGGTGTTATTCTTATGAATCATTCCAACGAAAACTACGTAATTAAGCCTGGTGATAAAATTGCTCAATTAGTATTTCATAAATATGAACGTATTGATTGGCAAGAAGTATATGAACTTCCTGCTACTGAACGTGGTGAAGGTGGATTTGGACATACCGGAAAACAATAAGTATGAATAAATTAACTTGTGAAAAATTCGTTGAATTAATAGAGAATGATAAGAAGTTTCATAATTGTTTAGATAAAGTTGAAGAAGCTAGTGGAATAGAGTTATATGAAACTACTATCCATAAGTGTTATTGGCTTACATTTAAAACTATTCTTAAACTTTTCTTTAATGAAAACGGATTAGAACTAATTTATTGGTGGTTATATGAAGATGTTAAAAAAGTTATTTATGATAGTAATCATAATCCAATAGTAACTCTTAATTCGGCAGAAGATTTATATAACTACCTAATGAATGATGTAACATCTACATATCTTAATAACAATGCTGAGTAAAGTTCAATTTGATAACTATCTTAAATTAGTTAATAAAATTAAAGACACTCGTTATGAATTAGAACAATTAGGTGTTGAACTTAATACTATCTATGATGATTTTTATTACATCATGGATATGGTTATTGATTCTAATTTTGATGAAGTAGGTCGTGATACTTTCTTTGGTTATCTTTATGAAGATTTAAAAGAGATTGAGGAAGATGGAGTGTTTTATTCACTCAATAACAAAGATGATTTATGGAATTTTATGGTAAAACACTATAATTATGAACCAACTGAAGAAGTTCCTCATATCTATTGATTCTAAAGGTAAATTAAGACAAGTAGAAGTAGAAGCACATTGGGATGATGAAGAACATGCTTTTGCTATAAATAGAACAACCGGTTTGTTTGGTGGTAAACTCACTGAACAACCGGTTATTTTAGTTTCTAAAGGTAAAGCTGGTAGAACTGTATCTGAGCAAGCAGCATTACAATTTAATTCTAAAGTAAAAGAGTATTTGGATAAAGGATATAAATTTATCCCTAAAGATCCAGATACTTATTCCGAACAGGAATTATATGGAATCGTTGGACAAGTTGCTACTAATCAGGATGGTGTTCTAAAACCAATGTTAGCTAAACAAGAAGATAAAGTAACTAATAGAAAGATTTTTGATAAGACGTGGTACTGTAGTCGAAAGATTGACGGGGTTAGATGTTTAATCTATAAAAAGAATGATGGTAAAGTTCATACTGCATCAAGAGGTGGACAACACTATGATTATTCTACTACTCATATTACTGAACATCCTGCTATAATTGCTTTATTTAATAAATATCCTCAATTAATTCTTGATGGAGAATTATATTTCCACGGTAAATCTCTTCAGCAAATTAGTGGAGCAGCTCGACTAGAGAAAAATGCTTATGACTGTGATTGGCTTCAATATTATGTTTATGATATTGTAGAACCTACTTTAACTTTTAAAGAAAGACTTCAATGGTTAGAAATAATTAAGAAGGAACTCAATCTTGAATTTGAACCAGAGAGAGAATTTAAAGAAGGTGAATTACAAGTTCAGATGGTACCTCAAGAACCAGTTAAAGGTTGGGATGCCATTGAAGCTAAGCATAATCAATTTGTATCTGAAGGATGGGAAGGTTGTGTTGTTAGAGATCCTGATAAAACATATAGACCAAATGGTCGTACTAATGACATGATTAAAGTTAAGAAGTATCGTGATGATACTTTCTTAGTTGTTGGAAAAGAGCCAGGACTTCGTGGTGCAGAAGATATGGTATTTATAATGCAAATGGAGGATGGTAGAACTTTCAAAGCTAAACCATTTGGAGATAGAGAACAAAAACAAGAATATTGGGATAATTTTGAAGAAAAATATAAAGGACATATAGGAGAATGTAAATTCTTCTATTATTCTGAAGATGGTATTCCCCTCCAACCATCATTTAAAGCATTTCGGTGGGATATTGAATAATTTTAACTTGTAAATAATATGAAACCTATTAATTTTAAAATCCGCAGTAAACAAGTAAATCCAATTCTTAATAAGATGCTTTACGTGTCTAGACTAAATCAATTAGGTTATATATTATGTAATAATAAATTAAAAATCATAGAATGACTCATGGTGAATTTATAAAGCAAGTTGAAAAAGGAACATATCTTTATATTAAAGATGTGAATAAAATTATTAAAGTTTCTAGAGTATTTCCTAATTTTGCTCCAGCTTATGCAGAATGGGAAAATCCAGATGGAACAGTTGAAGCAGCTTTTTATAAGAAAGTTCAAGTTGTTCCAAAAGAAACTCTTGCTAAAATTTTAAATAGAAAGAAAAATGCAGAGACAAATGCTGAGTGATAAAGTAATTTATCAACATGTTCCAAAGACTTTTACTATTTGTAATAATCCAATAGAAGTAATTATTGTTGATGATATTACAGTAGGTGAAGGTGATGAAATGGAGACAAGATATGGTCAATGGAATGAAGTACTATCTACTATAGAACTAGCTAAGGGGATTAGAATTAATGGTGATCTAGAAGCTACGCCTTTGACATTAGAACAGATATTAAACACATTTGAACATGAATTATTCCATTGCTGGGAATTCTTCTCTGGTTATGGATATGATGAACAGCGTGTTCAATTAATGGCTAACTTTCGTAGAGAATTTGAATCTAGTAAAAAGTTTTAAAAATGAATTATGTGATTACTACCAGTATAAACTGGGCTGATGAATGTGATGTTCATTTCTTTGACATTTTAAGCGAAGAAGATTATAGAAAATATGATTTTCTAAAGCAAACATTAGGACATTTATATGCCGATTATTGGTTTGGTACTAATGAAGGTTGGGAAGATGGTGAATTTGATTATCTTAACTTTGAGTTAAAAGAAGCTACAGATGAAGAAATTGAAGTATTAAAGAAATTTGATATTCAAGGAGAATCTGTTATTGACCGTCTTGCTGAAACTATAGAATGTACACTTGATTGGGAAGGTATATCATGTCCTGATATTTGGGGTATGGAGTATGGTGAATTTTGTCAAATAATTGATGATAATAAAGATTTATTCTAATGAAACTAACACAAAGTAAAAATGCAAATATTAATTATCTTGCTCAGGTAATTAATGTAAAAGAATTTCTTCCACATCCTAATCCAGAAGTAAATAAACTTAAATTAGTTGCAATTGGAAGTTATCGTGTAATCGTAAGTCTTGATTCAAAACCAGGATTTTATGTTTATTTTCCTGCATTAAGTCAAATTAATCCAGATTTCTTGAGATTTTGTTCTCTTTATAGAGATACTACTCTTAATGCAAATCCAGAGCATAAAGGATTCTTTGAGAAAAATGGTAAAGTAACTGCTATTAGACTCAAAGGACAAGTTTCTGAAGGATTCCTAATTGAATGGGATCTATTTAATAATTGGTTAATTGATTCTGTAAATAAAACTGTAGAACCTAAAGAAAATGAAGAATTCGATTCGGTTCAGGATGATGAAAAATCATTCTGGGTATGTAAAAAATATATCCCGAAAGACTCAAGTCAGAGAAGTTCTAACCCTAATAAAGGACAAAGAGGCAAACAACCAAAAGGCCTTGACAAAATCATTGAAAATCAGTTTAGATTCCATTACGACACAGTTATTATTAAGAAATGTCCTTATGTAGTAAAACCTTCTGACATTATAAGTATTACTACTAAAGTTCATGGAACTTCTGGAATATCTGCATATGTTCTTTGTCATAAGAAACTTTCTTGGAAAGAAAAGATTGCTCGTTGGTTAACTGGACATCAGTTTGACCAATATGATTATCTTTATTCTTCAAGAACAGTTGTCAAAAATAAATATTATAACAAAGATGTTACTCCAGGATTTTATGGAGTTGATGTATGGAAATGTGCTGATGATGTAGTAAGACCACATCTTACTAAAGGTATGACTGCCTATTATGAAATTATTGGTTATTTACCTAATGGTCAATATATTCAAAAAGGTTATGATTATGGTTGTATTCCTCCTAAATCTGAAGATGATTATAAAGAAGGAATTAACTTTAAAGTGTTAGTATATAGACTTACTTATACTAATGTTGATGGATTTGTACATGAATTTTCAGCAAAAGAAGTACAACAATGGTGTCAAAATAATGGATTAACTCCAGTCACTGAACTTTATTATGGTTATGCTGGATTACTATATCCTGAATTAGATTTTGATAGCCCTTATTGGTGTGATAAATTTATTGAAGCAATGGCAAATGATCCACGTTTCTATATGGAACAACCTTCTCCAGATTGTGTTAATAATGTTCCTCACGAGGGAATAGTTATTAAGACAGAGAAGATGCGTTCTGAAGCTTGGAAACTTAAATGCTTTGCTTTCTTACAAGGTGAATTAAAAGACGAAACTGCTAATATTGAAGACAATGCCTAATAAAATTAAACCTTGGATTATTGAGGTTAGTTATGGTTTTAATTGTAGTACACGATATGGTGCTTATGCGGAAGAAAATCCTCTGGAAAATGATAGACTTCCAGAGGATTTTATGATGCAAGCTGAAGAAGATTTGTGGAATGATTACGGTTGGACTGTAACTGGTTTTGATGATGAACAAATTGAAGCTGATTATGATGACGATCCTGCAGCATGGCAAGAAGAGTATGATCAATTTAGAGAAGACTTTATTTGCGATATAAATTGGGGTTGTTCTGAAGATGAAGATAATGAAATTGAAGGATTAGAAATAATTTATGATGAAAGAAACTCATAAAATTATTCTGTGTCAAGGTATTCAGGGTTCAGGAAAGAGTACTTTTGCTCGTTCCTGGGCTCTTGAAGACCCTGAACATAGAGTACGATGGAATAATGATGATTTTAGAACTTTAATGGGGCAGTATTGGGTACCATCAAGAGAAAAACTTGTTAAATCAGCAAGAGAACATTTCTTGTGGACAGCTATGCATAATGAATATGATATTGTGATAGATGATATGAATCTTAATCCTAAAACAATACATAATTATGAAGAAATAATAAATGAATGGAATAAAGATCATATTCAATATGAATTAGAATTTCATTTATGTAACACTCCATTAGAAGTTTGTATTGAAAGAGATGCTGCTAGGCCTAATCCTATTGGAGAAAAAGTAATCCGTGAAACTTATAATCGTTATAAGGAATATTTAGAATCTCATGGCAAAACAGAGTAAACCTATTGTTGTTGATGATAATGATTCTTTAGCATTATATTTAAAAGAAATTGCTAAAGAATCTTTAATATCTAATGATCAAGAAATAGAATTATCTAAAAGAATAAAAAATGGAGATGAAAAAGCTTTAGAAGAATTAATTAAAGCTAATCTTCGATTTGTGATAACTATTGCAAAACAATTTCAAAATAGGGGAGTTCCATTAGAGGATTTAATTGCTGAAGGTAATATTGGACTTATTAAAGCAGCTAAATTATATGATGGAGATAGAGGTATTCACTTTATTTCTTATGCAGTATGGTGGATACGTCAGGCTATTATAAAAGCAATTTATTATAATGGAAGTGATGTTAGATTACCTACTTCACAAATTGAACCAAAAACTAAAATTCTAAAAGTTTCATCTGAGTTTGAACAAAAAATGGGTAGAGAACCAACTATAGATGAACTTATGGAATTAACTGGATTTACAGAAGAATACATTAAAAAAGTACAACTTTCTACTAATAAATGTGTATCTATTGAGACACCTAGTATAAGTGATGATGAAGATTGTACACTTGGAGATTGTATTCCAGACACTGTAAATAAAACTCCTGATTTAGTAACTGATGATAATGTATTAGCTGAAGCAATTGAAGATATTTTAAATACATTAAGTAATAGAGAACATGATATTATATGTATGGTGTTCGGTTTAAATGGATGTAATGAAATGTCTTATGAAGAAATTGCTAGAAAATTTGCTTTAAGTAGTGAAAGAATAAGGCAAATAACTAATACATTAATAAAATCATTTCAAACTAAAAAGAAATATTCTAAGCAATTTAAAAAGTTAATATAATGGCTAATATTTGTAGTAATCGGTTTTTCTTCTATTGTGGGCATAATTGTAATAAATACATGAAAATGTTTGAAGAACTTAAAGATCAATTATCTAATTTAGAGTTTGAAGTATTGGATTTTGATGATAATTTTTGCTCAATAGAAGGATATTTTGAATCTAAATGGACATTTCCTAGTAAAATATTTGAAAATTTAGATTTTAAAGAAGAAGACGAATGTTATTTTAGATGTTTATCAGAAGAATATGGTTGTAATTATGTCGCCATGAATATTTATAATGTTGGATGGTATGACGAACAATGTTTTGATATATGAGCAAGAAAGTTTTTGTTGATGAACTTGTAGAAGTTTGGAAAAGATATACATTTGAAATTCCAGACGAAATGGATCCAAATGATATTGTAGACAGACTTTCTAGAGCTGATGGAGAACCATTAGAAATAGAAACCTCAACTATTAATTTTATCGAAGCAGAAAATTTAATTGAAACAGAAAAACACGTTTCAGATGTTGAAATGGAAGTTTGGACTGTTGATGAAAATGACCACCAATATGAACTTGTAGGAAGTACATTATGATTTATGTAGTTAGTGCTCAAATTGAAGCTTTTGGAGGAGAATTTCCTCAACTTACTATTGAAGAAGCAATAGAAATGCTAAAACCTCTTCCAGAAATTTCTAATGACACTGAAACTTCTGGATTATCTTGTCATTCTAAAAAATTATTACTTCTTCAATTAGGAAATGAAGATTTTCAAATTGATTTTGATATAGCTTCTTTTGGTTATAAAATACCACAACCTCTTAAAGATTTTATGAATGAATATGAAGGAATTTGGATTCTTCAAAATGCAAAATTTGATTTACAATTCTTTTATAAACAAGGAGTAATTCTTAGACATATTTATGATACTATGCTTGCTGAGTATATTATTACTATGGGATATACTGAGTTTAGAGATGGTAAAATAAAAGATGTTAAAAGAGATTTACAAACAATTTGTAAAAAATATTGTGATGTTTATCTTGATAAATCTGTAAGAGGAGAAATTATAAGATCTGGATTAAGTGCCAGAGTTATTAAATATGGTGCTGATGATATTAAATATTTAGGAAAAATAAAAGAAGCACAATTACAAATTATTAAAACAAAACATCTTGAAAATGCTGTTAATCTTGATAATAAATTTGTAAGAGTGCTTGCATATATTGAATATTGTGGAATTAAATTAGATTGGCCCAAATGGTCAATTAAAGCACAAGAATATCGTAATAATGTTATTAATAGTGAAGAAGCTATTAATAGACACATTTATTATGATTTACAAAGAAAAGAATATTTTGGTTCAAATAGTTTATTTTCTGATGTTCCACAATGTTTAATTAATTGGAGTAGTCCAAAACAAGTAATCCCATTTTTTGAAAGCCTTGGAATTGATTGTTCTTATTATGATCATGGTGAAAAAAAGAAATCTTGTAGTGAAAAAGTATTAAATTTTCAAATTAAAGATCATAAAATATTACAATTATATTTTGAATATAAAGAAGCAACCAAAAAATATTCTACTTATGGAGATAACTGGTATAAAATGATTAATAAAGATACCGGTAGAATTCATACTTCTTTTATGCAAATTATGGCAACTGGTAGATTAAGTTGTGGTGATGCTGACAATAACCAACCAAATTTGCAAAATCTACCTAATGATAAATATACTAGAAGTTGTTTTATTGCAGAACCTGGAAATAAATATATTGCTTGTGATTATTCATCACAAGAATCCATTGTATTAGCAAATTTTGCTAACGATAAAAGTCTTATTAGTTTTTATCAGAAAGGTTTAACTGATATGCATGCTTTTGTTGCTTTTCTATTATATCCAGAATTACAACAAGAATTAAATAAAACTGTAGAAGAATTAACAGAAGACGATCTTATATGGATTAAAAAGAATCACAAAGATTTAAGACAAATAGCTAAAACTGCTGAATTTGCCATAGCCTACGGTGGTGATGGCAGCACTATTGCTAAGAATACTGGTTCTTCTAAAGCTCAAGGAATTGCTGTATATAATACATATTTTGAGGCATTTTCTGGAATGAAGCAATATTTTGACAGAGTTATTAATAGAACTCTTAGAAATGGTTATATTGAATATAATCCCTATACTAAGAGAAAGTATTTTATAATGCCTAGCAATCCTGTTATAAAATATGCTGAAAAATTAAAATATGGTGAATTGTACGGATGGGAGGCTAGTGAATATAATGAAGCAAGAGCTGAATTGCAACGTCTTTCTCAAAATTATCCTATTCAAGGAAGTTCTGCAGATTGTAGTAAACTTGCCGGCATATTATTCTTTAATGAAATCATAAAAAGAGGTTGGTTTGATAAAGTAAAAATTGTAAATATGATTCATGATGAATATAATGTAGAAGCACCGGAAGAAATAACAGAAGAAGTTGCTCAATGTTTAAAAGATTGTATGGTTAAGGCTGGAACAGTCTTCTGTAAAATAGTTCCATTAGATGCTGATGTAGAAATTGGAGATTATTGGGTACATTAAAAATAAAATAAATTATGGGCTGGGAAACTAGATTAGTAACTACTTTATATTTTAACAGACAAACATATGATGCTTTATATAAAGTAGAAAATGCATTAGAAGAAATTGAAAATTCTATTACTTTTTATGAAAATAAATTAAAAAGTCTTGTTACCATTACAGAGCCTAAAAAATTCTGTGAGGAGGATCAGGATCCTCTATGGTGGTTACAAAATGAAGCTAAAGAAGCATTAGAAGAGTTAGAAGATCTCTATGTAGAACAATTTAAACTCCAATGTTTAAAAGAAAATTGGGAAGATTGTCATACTTCAGATGGAGATCCAATTCATCCTCCTAAAGAATTTCGAAATGGAAAATATGATGAATGTTCTTATATAGATGGTGATTTTATTTTAACCGAAGCCGAAGAAAAGGCAGAAAGAAAGGAATTATATGGCGAAGAATCGTAAAAGAACTTGTTATGTTCTACAAATAGATTGGGAACTCTATGGTGAAAGAGATTCTCAAGTTGATCTATTCAGTTCTTTACAAAAAGCTCAAAAGAAAATGTCTGAATGTATTAAAGACGATATAAAGAATTATATTAATAGATTTGATACTTTTGAGTATGGTGATTTAAATGATAACGGAAGAACTGTAACTAATAAACTTCCTATAGAAATTTTTACTGGCGAGGATCCTATTAATGCAAAATGGGCTTCCTTTTATAGTCAATATAGTGAAGATTTTATAACTTATAATATTATTAAAAAAGTTATTGAATAATGAAATTCTTAGAACCTGTAACCCAAATAATTCAACAACCAGAAGGATTAGATGGGGTATATAAACAAATTGAATATGTAGGAAGAAGTTGCTGGATGTCTCAACATATGATAAAAGAAGATTCAGCAACTTCTTTTGTACATAGTTTACAAGAAAATGGACATACTGCACCATTTGAACATGGTACTGTTTATTTAAAATGTTATGGATTCGAAGATAAACTTAAAAAATACGCTAAAAATCCTTATTCTAGATATGTTAGTGTATATGATCATAAAGAAGTTTGTCAAGGAGATGTAGACTATTACTCAACTGAATATGTTACTACTAATTATAGAGTAATTGTAGAAAACAATTGGTTTGATGATTTACAATATCTTGTTCCATTTGATAAAGAGCATCATGTTCCTAGAATAACCTTCAATTTTACTTGTCAAAGAGCTATATCTGCTGAATTTAATAGACATCGTCACAATTCACCAATGGAATCGAGTTCCCGTTACTGCAATTTTTCTGGGGATCGATTTGGTAGAGAAATTACAATATGTGTATCTGACTGGGTAATTAAAGAAGCTGAAAAAAGTATTAAACCTATTGGATTTAGACATATTGAAGGAATTGATGCCTTAAATGAATGTAACAAAGGTCTTGCACAATATTGTTATGAAGTTGCTAATGGTTATGATGTAGCTAATATGAATAAGATTGATTATTGGTTATTTGCTAATTTAGCTTGTGAACATGCTTATATGAATATGATAAGACTTGGAGCTAAAGCTGAAGAAGCAAGAGAAGTTTTACCATTAGATCTTAAAACAGAGTTATATCACACAGCATTTCTGGATGATTGGTTACATTTTTGTTCTTTAAGAGCTTGGAAAAGTCAAGGTAATAATCCACACCCTGAAGCAAAAAGACTAGGTATTGCAGTGTTTGAAGGCCTTAAATATCTAGGTTTTGTTACTGATGATTTTAGAAAAGATAGAGAAATACAATGAAATTTTTAAAAATAATTAAATCTAGTATTTTATGTTTGAGATTTCCATTTTTATATCCAAGAAATAGATTTTCTGATTTACATTATACTAACTGGAAAATGTTTAATTTCGTAGGTAATTGGAAATCTCAATCCTATGATATTATATGGTTTCAACCAACAACAGAGAAGAAAGGTTGGCCTATAATAACTCAAAGAATTAATGATTTCAGAGAGTATACAATTTTCGTAAAGGATAATAAAGTATCTATCCGGAGTAATAAAAAGATTATTTGGGAAAAACCGTTTTCATATTTTGGAGAAGGAGAAATTAAAGGAATAACTAAAAATGATGATAATAAACTTTGCTTAGTTGTTTCTGAAGATTTTAAAAGAAATGAACATAATCAATGGCTAGTTACTATTATTCATTCAAAATGGTTATATAGAATATGTAATATTGTAGATTGGATTCATGAACATCCAGTACAATGGTTACATTTTATTCCAACGTTCACCGAATTAGATGCTATGGAGCCTGGTTGGAGAAAAGCATTTGGTATTAAAATGTGTAAAGAAATTAAAACTGCCTTAAAGAAAAATAATTATTTAAGGAAGTATAGAATTACACAAATTAAAGAAAAATATGGTTCATTAAGATGGTATGACGCAGGTGCACCAGAAGAAGTTTATAAAATCATAACTAAATATGAACAAATTTCTGCTAAAACTTGTATAATCTGTGGAAAACCTGCTGAATATATTTCAAAAGGTTGGATAAGTCCCTACTGTGGAAATTGCATTGGTAATAGAAATTATACTAAAATAGGAGAAAAAGGTTATGATGAAATGGTATGATGGTAAGGGAGAAGATGGACCTCAAGTTACTAAAGTTATAGTGGAATATTCACAACCTGGAGATTGTTGTGAACCCGATGATAATAAACAAGTTCTTAGACTTAAAGCAATGGATAATGGGACTGCTCCGTTTATTCGTATAAGTACTCCTTCTGGACATTTTTCTATTTCAGATTTAGATGACTTAAAACCAATATTTGAAGATTTTAAAGAAAAAGTAAATTATGAAGAAAAGGATAGTTGCAATTAGTGATTTACATGGAAATCTCCCAATGGATCTTCCAGAAGGAGATATTCTATGTATTTGTGGAGATATATTTCCACTAAATATTCAAACCCAAATTTTAAAATGTGATGATTGGTTAAATGATGTGTTTATTCCCTGGACTATAGAATTACCTTATGAAGAAATTATTTTATTAGCAGGTAATCATGATTTTTATTTTGAGGAAGTAACTCCAATAGACACTTTTTTAACATTTGATCATACTAAAATTACTTATTTATGTGACTCTTGGGTTACCATATATGGAATCAAATTTTATGGCACACCTTGGTGTCATAGATTTGGAAGATGGGCATTTATGGAAGATGATGTAACTTTGGAATCTATATTTAAACATATTCCAGAAGATGTTGATTTTCTATTAACTCACGATGCTCCTTATGGAACAAGTGACATTTGTATGCAGAATGTTTATTGGAATAACGGTGAACATATTGGAAGTAAACCATTAAGAGATGCTATTATAGAGAAGAAACCAAAGTACAATTTACATGGACACTTACATTCAACTAATCATGATGAAGAAATTTTAAATGAAACTAAAGTTTATAATGTAAGTATTCTTGATGAAAGATACGAAGTTACATACTCTCCTTTAATTATAGAATTTGATAAATGAAAGAATTACTTCGAAAAACTATTATACGTTGGTTTGTATGTATTCTATGGGAGGGAAAACATGATTATCATAAAATCTCTCCCATGGATATACATTATCGTTATTTAGCTGAGTGTAAAAGATGTCATAAACGAAAACTATTTTAATATGAGTTGTACAGAAACACACATAGGAAAATTTGAAATACTTGCTAGAGGTGAAGATAATATAGATAATTATTTAAAAAGTCATCCAGAAATCAAAACTTATGGAGATTGTTTAGATGATGAAAATTATGAAATCATATATAAATACCTAAAACCTGGTTATGAACACATCTTAATCCATTTTCTTGAACATAAATATTTTGATGAAGATGAATGTTTAAGTAATTTTAAAAAGAATGAAGATGGTACATATTCATTTGCCGTCCAATTTTATAATGGAGGGTGTTGTTTAGGTGAGGCTTTAGGAGATTTTGAAAATATTTAAAGAAATGAGAATATATTTTGATACTGAATTTACCGGCCTTCATAAAAATACTACTTTAATATCTATTGGTTTAGTCGATGATCAAGATAAAACATTTTATGCAGAATTTACTGATTATGATAAGCATCAATGTGAACCCTGGATAGAAAGAAATGTTATTAATAATTTAAAATGGGCTGGTATTAAATCTCCAGAACGTATAAAAGTAGAAAGTGATAAAGATATTGCAATTTTAGGTGATACTCAATATATTGCTAATCATTTATTAAAATGGTTAACACAATATCAAGAAGTACAATTAATATCAGATGTATGTCATTATGATATGATATTATTTATTAATATCTTTGGACATGCATTTGATGTTCCTGGGCTTGTTGCACCATGTTGTCACGATATTAATCAGGATATAGCAAGATATTTCAATATTCGAGAATCAAAAGCATTTGATCTATCTAGAGAAGGTATTCTTGAAAGCTTCAATATAAAAATTGATGGAGATAAACATAATGCTTTATATGATGCTAAAGTTATTAAAGCTATATATAATGAAATTATAGAACATGAATAAAATTCCTTTTAATACATTAGTTTTTAAAATTCTTTATTGGGATCTTTGGAATGAACGGAAGGATGATATAGATGAAGACGAGTTCTACTTTGAAGCATTTTCTGAATTATTTCCTGATAAAGAATTAACACTAGATGAAAAGTATAACATTATTAAAGATTTTCTTAGTAAGAATGTAAAAGTTCTTGACGAAATTACTGACTATACAGACTTAGAAAAAAGATATTCTGAAGAAACTCTCATTATTAAATATAATGGTATGATTTATGGAATACCTTTTTGGACTTCTCCATATGCAAGAACAGAATGTGAAAGTGAAAAAGAATTTATAGATGATTTTGCAGAATATGAAGAAGTTCAAGTAACAACTTATCAACCTAAATAAATATGATAATTGGCATATCTGGAAAAATTGGTTCTGGAAAGAATGAAGTCGCAGATATGATATCTTATATTGGCTTTAGAAATGCTGAAGGTACTTTCAATCAGTTTAAAGAAGCTCAAGATATAAGAAACACTTTTTTAAAAAATGAA
>Ga0310690_10004763_pt1 | contig 18949 bp, 17 predicted proteins | sample AusTroGonzalo_MG_2_FD_207661 | JGI IMG/M metagenome (GOLD analysis project Ga0310690, IMG submission 207661) | Bovine rumen microbial communities from tropical cattle in Woodstock, Queensland, Australia - Gonzalo_04 (v2) (version 2) | ecosystem: Host-associated > Mammals > Digestive system >...
TTAACAGCATTGGCTATTATTCGCGTTCGAGAAAAAGGTCCGGAAAACTAATTTCTTAACAGAATTAGAAAAGCCATGTTCACGGAAGTCACGGAACTTCCCACACCAATCAGAGAGCACTGAGTTTTTCAGTGTGAGTGTATCTATGATTGGTGGCGGGTTTTCTTTCCGGACCTCCCGTGAACGCGAGTAGATATACTCACTTTTCTTTTCTGTGCCATGTAGAATGGTGGCTATGCATAAAGCTACTATCCATGGCAAGCAAAAACATGAATTTGGCTAAAGTGGTAAAAAACGATGAGTTTTATACCATGTTAGATGACATTGCCAAAGAACTTAAGAATTACAGACAATATTTTAAAGACAAGATTGTTTTCTGTAATTGTGATGACCCTTATGAGAGCAATTTCTTCAAATACTTTGCTCTCAACTTCAACACATTAGGTCTTAAGAAACTGATTGCGACTTGTTATAATGGTTCGCCCATTGCAGGGGATGAACTACCACTATTATTCGAGATAGAAGAAAGTGAGCCTAAGAAAATTGCCTACAAAGTAGAGATTACCGAAGTCGCCGATTACAACGGAGATGGTGCAGTAAATCTTGCTGATGTGCAATACCTAATCCAAAACGATAAAAATGTTCTCTCCTTGCTTAAGGGAAATGGTGATTTTCGCTCTGCAGAGTGCATAGAACTTCTTAAAGAAGCAGATATAGTAGTTACAAATCCACCGTTTTCTTTGTTTCGCGAATATATAGCCCAACTTATGAAATATGAGAAGAAATTTCTCATAATTGGCAATCAAAATGCTCTTTCTTATAGGGAGATATTTCTCCTAATCCGCCAAAATTTATTGTGGACAGGTTATAATATGGTTAAAAGTTTTATGCAACCTAGGACTACCGAGTTGAAAAAATTCGGCAATGTATGTTGGTTCACAAATATGGACATAATTAAAAGACATGAAAAAATAGATTTGTATAAAAACTATATTCCGGAAGAATATCCTAAATACTATAATTTCGATGCCATAAATGTGGATAGAATAACAGATATTCCTTGTAACTATGATGGAATAATGGGAGTTCCAATTACTTTCTTAGATAGATATAGTCCTGATCAATTTGAAATAATCGGTCTTGGAATATCCAATTCTGGCTTGGAATGTGGCGTTCAACCATATAAGCCGGAACATAAAAAATACAGAAAAGAAGTACAAAAGCGTGGTGCAGTAGATGGCGATTTGTATATGATGATAAATGGCGAAGTGACAGTGCCTTACGCTCGTATCCTAATCCGCAAAAAATAAACAGCCATGAAAATAGAATTAACGCCTATTACAGTGCGCGAACTGTGCGCGAGTTATGAAGACCTCAGTATTCAAGAGGAAGGAATTACCGGTTACAACGGTCGCCTGAATATCCGTCCAAAGTACCAGCGCGAATTTGTCTATGACGAGAAGAAACGCAATGCCGTTATGGAAACCGTTTGGCAAGGTTTTCCGCTGAACGTCATGTATTGGGTGCGCGTCGGCGAGGACCAGTACGAACTATTGGACGGACAACAACGCACGATTTCCATCTGCTCGTTTATCGCAGGCGAGTACATGATGGTTTTCGATGGCAACTTGCTCGGCTTCAACAACATGACTATCGACCAGCAAAACCGTATTCTCGACTACAAACTGCAAGTATATATCTGCGAAGGTTCGGATGAAGAAAAACTCAAATGGTTCCAGACCATCAATATAGCCGGCGAGAAACTGACCGACCAGGAAATACGCAACGCCATCTACTCCGGTGCATGGGTGACACAAGCCAAACGCCGTTTTTCCAAGACCGGCTGCGTTGCCTATAAAATAGGTTCGGACTTTATGAGCGGTTCGCCTATCCGGCAGGATTATTTTGAGCGTGCCCTCAAATGGATAGGCGATGAGCAAGGCAAGTCCATCGAGCAATATATGTGTGACCATCAGCACGATACCGATGCCGATGAAATATGGCAGTATTACCAAGATGTCATTCATTGGGTGGAAAAACTCTTTGGGCGCAAGTACAAAAAGGAAATGAAAGGTGTGGACTGGGGTTTGCTCTACAATCAGTACCGCGACACCAAACTGACCGCCACTGCTATCGGTGAAGAAGTTGCGCGTCTGATGCGCGACAGCGATGTGCAGAAGAAGTCAGGCATCTTCCACTATATCTTTGACTATGACATTCGTCATTTAGGCATTCGCGCGTTTGATGACAATACCAAACGGGAAGTCTATGAGCGCCAAAACGGCATTTGTCCGATATGCGGCAAGCATTTCGAAATAGAACAGATGGAAGCCGACCATATAACGCCGTGGGTGGAAGGCGGTCGCACAGTTGCCGAAAACTGTCAGATGCTATGCCGTGACTGCAACCGCAGGAAGAGTAGCAAGTAAGATACAGGAGATAAGCGAGAAAACACCGTAGCAGCCCCTTTTTTAGAAAGTGACAGGAACACTACTTGATGGTAGTGCAAATGTAGCATGTAGTACCGAGTATTGTCTAGGATTCACCCGATGAACCCCCGATAATGGCCCGATAATGGCCCGATGATGGTCCGATAACGGTTCGATGAGGGATTGAATGCGATTTGCCGCGTTTATGAGAGCGGGCAAAGGCGTGTGAGTTGTTCCGCTATTTTGGATTCGAAGGGTTTGAAGATCTGTGCGCGAAGTTTGTCGAAAAGTACGAAGATGCAGAAAAAGGCTGCGCTTGCGGCGGTGATTGCAAGCGGAGTGACTGCTGCGGGTGTGATATCACGTAAGTATTTCATAATCTGCCAGTAGTAAGGCGAGATATATGGGTTGCAATGTATGAGATAGACGGCAAAGACGCCCCCGGCGAACCAGTTGACGGCAGTGCTCTGTATTCTCCATGTTCTTGCCCATAGGAACATGAGGATGGATGCAACCAAGACGCATGGTGAGTTATAGTGCAGCGAGTAGATGACCGCTATGGGGAAGAATCGCATCTTGACCATATGCAGGCCGGTCATCAGCACCAACATGCCTATTACCATCCAGCCAAACGGAAGTCGTTTGATTTCGGCACGCGATATATAATTGCCAATCATATAGATGGTTGCGAGATTCACAAGTTCGAATCCATTAGGAGCCACCTCTTTTACTTGATGCATATAGCCGAGATATACATCCGTTATGATAAGCAGGAGGAGTGGAATATGCAACAGTTTTCCTGGCAGAGCGTCAAGCGCTTTGTTGATTAAGGGCGAAACCAGCATTAGTGCAAAGTAGCATCGTACGAACCAGTCTCCTTCCGACGCAGCAAACACAACTCTGGTTAAATCTTGTGTAGTAACCGCATGGTTGATTATTGCCGAAACGGCTGCAAACAACACCATATAGAAAGCACATTGGAGATAATAACGTACCAGACTGTGCCATGATAGTTTGATTGTGAAATAACCGCTAATCATGATAAAGCAGTTGACCGCCAATATAGCCCAATTCATCAGAAATATACGGCCAGTGTTTTCCCATGTTATATCAGGCGTTTGAATATTCCACAGACATTGCAGGGTGTGATTAATCAGCACTCCCGCCATACTGAGAATACGTAGTAGTTCAAAATTAGATTGCCTAATGGAAGTATCAGCCATTCCTTAATATTTGCTTAATAAATTACGAATGCAAAGGTACTGATTTTTTTTGAAATATACAAATAAGTCGGATAGAAATGACTTTTTATTGTCAAATTGTCATTTTGTAATAAAAAAATTTGCATAAGTCAAATATATTTTGTAACTTTGCGGACTTTTCGCTATGCGTATGACATGCACACACGTGATACGCGCCTCGCACGTATGTGGAGGATGTGAGTGTAAACTGCTGAAAATCTGTGTTAAATACGATTCGGCAGGAACTTAAGGTATGTCCGTAACCGTACAAGAGCATATGGATAATGACGTGAGGCGCTGGTATGTGATGTCCGCCTACCGTCAGGAGAAGAAGGCGGAACTGGCTCTTGCAGACCGTGGCGTGCGTTGTTTTGTACCGAAGCATTATGTGGTGAGGACGATTCGTGGCAAGAAGGTGCGCGCGTTGCAGCCGGTAGTGGCCAATCTGGTATTTGTGTATGCATCGTGGAACGAGATTATTGTTCTCAAGCAGTATGTGGATTACCTGCAATTTCAAACCCAAGTCATAGAGCGCAAGCGTCGCGTGATGGTGGTGCCGGAGCAGGAGATGGAACAGTTCATGCGTGTCTCGCAGCAGTGGGAGGAGGATATATGCTACTATCGTCCTGAGGAGTTGAAGATGGCAAGCGGCCAGCAAGTGCGTGTGATCGGAGGCAGTTTCAACGGCGTGGAAGGCCGATTGGTAAAGATATCGGGCAAACGCCAGAAACGTGTGGTGCTTGAGCTGGAAGGCGTGCTTGCCGTAGCGGTAACGGTTGAAAATCCAGAATATTTAGAGATAATAAGATGATGAAACATTTGTTGTATTCGATTTCGCTGGTTGCGATTATCCTATTAGCTTCGTGCTCAGGTCAGAAACGAATTGTTTATTTCCAAGACCTTCCGGCCGGTGAACATGACACTATTCAAGACACAGTACTGATACGGTTACAAGTTTCAGACAAAGTGAATATTCTTGTATCAGCCAGAGATCCGGAGATAAGCAACCTGTTCAGTTTGTACAAAACGACCAACGGAACGACCAATGCGAACCAGAAGTCCGGATATACGATAGATTCGCAAGGAGATATCACGTTCCCCATCCTTGGCAAACTCCATGTGGCGGGTATGACTCGCGAGGAACTGACTGAGTATTTGGTGACACAGCTGGAGCAACGTCAGTTAGTGAAAGACCCGGTGGTGACGGTAGAGTTTGAGAATTTATGTGTGAGCGTTCTGGGTGATGCGGGAACGAACAAGCGTCTGTACATCAACAAGGACTATTACACGCTACTGGATGCTATGGCTGATATGGGTGACCTTCAGATAACGGGTGTGCGTGAAACGGTGAAGGTGCTGCGTAACGACAACGGTATAGTAACGGCATATAACGTGAATCTGACATCAGCTCAAGATGTTTATTCATCTCCCGCGTATTACTTACAGCAGAACGATGTGATATACATCGCTCCGAACAAGAAGAAGAGCCGCGGCTACTATGACAACGCAACGATGCTCGTGACTCCGACGTTCTGGACGGGTATCGTATCAAGCGCCCTGTCCCTTACGTCCGTAATCATTGCAATCACAAGATCAAAATAAAAAACGATTATGCTACCGCAGAACACGATTCAACAAACCCCTCCTCCCAAGAATACATCCGGTATCAAGCCGATGGATATAGTTGTTGTCTTTCTGAGCCACTGGTATTGGTTTGTACTCTCCGTGATAATAGGTATGGGAGCGGCATATTTTGTAATCCGCAGCACCCGTCCTCTGTACACCCGCACAGCGTCTATTCTGATCAAGGATGCAGCCAAGGGGCAGTCACTTGCGACCGATGCGAGCGGTTTTGCGAACGTAGGTATATTTGCCACGAACACGGATCTGAACAACGAGATATACCAGTTGCAGTCTCCAGCCATCATGCAGGAGGTGGTCAAACGTCTGAACCTTCAGCAGCACTATGATGTTCAAGGCATGTTCCATGCCGAAACTCTTTACGGGAGCAACCTGCCGGTGCGTGTAGCGATGCCCGATGTGACCGACGGAGATATCACGTGTTTCTTTCTGGATATAGACAAGCAGCGTCATCTTCGTCTGTTCAATTTCTCCCGCAACAACACAATCTTCACAGATGCCGAGGTGGAAGGCGAGATGTATGACACGCTGTTCACACCCTTGGGACGCGTATATGTCGAGCCGTCGCGTTTCTACTATACTCCGGACCGCAGCATTGAGGTCCACCACGACCTTCTTCAAGCGACCCTGAACTCGTACCAGCAGAAACTGACAGTAGCGACGGCCACGGACAACAGTACGATTATCAACCTCACACTGATTGATCTTCAGCCCCAGCGTGCGGAAGAGGTGCTGACCACCATCATAGCCATCTACAAGGAAAACTGGATTCGTGACCGCAACCAAGTTGCAATCTCCACCAATCAGTTTATCACCGAGCGAATAGCCGTGATAGAAAGTGAGTTGCAAGAGGTGGAGAGCAATATTTCATCATACAAGAGCAAGAACCTGATTTTAGGCAATGCAGAGGCGTCCGCCAGCGCATTCTTAGGCGAGGTCAACACGGCTGACAAGCGTCTGTCCGATCTGGACAAGCAGTTGTACATGGCTCGCAATGTTCGTGACTATCTGAAAGATGACGCGAACAAGTACCAGTTGCTACCTGCATTGCCGGGAATAGAAGGAGCGAATATATCGGGGCAGATCAACGAGTACAACAACTCCATTCTCCGCCGAAACAGTCTTGTATCCGCCAGCAGTCTTCAGAACCCGCTTGTCAAGGATCTGGATGATGAACTGGAGGTGCTTCGCGGGGTGCTGCTCAGTTCGATGGATAACTATATCGAGGCTCTTCATGCTGAGATTGCCATCACTGAGAAGCGCATGCAGCAGAGTGCGGGCAGAGTAGCCGCGAGTCCGAACCAGGCCCAGTACCTGCTGTCAATCGAACGGCAGCAGAAGGTAAAGGAGTCTCTCTATCTGTTCCTTCTTCAGAAGCGCGAGGAGAACGAGTTGAGCCAGGCGTTCACCGCCTACAACAGCCGTGTGGTGACTCCCCCTTCCGGAAGCAACGAGCCAACGTCGCCTGTTCAGCGTAATATCTATTTGTTTTTCCTGTTGTTGTCCATAGCCCTTCCGGCAGCATTATTGATTTTGGGTGAGATTCTCAACAATACTGTTCGCGGACGCAAAGATTTGGAAGACATTACTGTTCCATTCCTTGGCGAGATACCGATGGCCTACCAGAAGAAAACGTTCAAAGAGCGTATTCATCGTCGCATCATACGATATATCCCCTATCGTTTGCTACCCAAGCGCGACCGAAAGGAAGACAAGACCCTGCATATTTTAGTGAAGGAAAAAAGCAGGAACGTGATTAACGAAGCGTTCCGCGTGATACGCACCAATCTGGAGTTTATGGCAGCGTCGGGGGAAGGCGGCCGTATAATCATGCTAACGTCGTTCAACCCGAATAGCGGCAAGACGTTTATCGCCTGCAACTTGGCACTGACCTTGGCAATCAAGAACAAACGCGTGCTTGTAATAGATATGGATATGCGCAAGACCTCGCTGTCTGCACTTGTGGACAAGCCCAAAGAAGGGTTGTCGCTCATCCTTGGTGGCTACCGTGATGACTACGAGTCGCTGATTCAGACCTCGAATCTGAGTGACAGACTGGAAATTCTGCCAGTAGGCAGTATCCCTCCTAACCCCACCGAGTTGCTATATAGCCCCATCCTGAAGAAGATGCTGGACGAGCTGCGCAAGAAATATGACTATATATTCCTAGACTGTCCTCCGGTGGAGATAGTGGCTGATGCGACAATCATCTCTCCTTTGGCCGACATGAGTATCTTTGTTGTCCGCGCCGAGATGCTGGAGCGTGAGGCGTTGCCCGAGTTGGAGAAATACTATACTGAGGAGCGTCTGAAGAAGATGTCCATCATCCTGAATGGTACAACCGATGCGTTCTCGCGTTACGGCTACCATCGTTACGGTTCGCGTTACGGTTACGGCTACCGTTACGGCTACGGGTATCGTTACGGCTACGGGTATCGTTACGGCTACGGCAACCATTACGGCAGTTACTACGGCTACGGAGATAATGATGAATCAGAAAATAGTGAGGCATAAACAGTGAACGCTATTGAATTTGACCATGTGTCTAAGTTGTATCGTCTGGGGCAAGTAGGTACCAATACACTTGCTCATGATCTCCGTCGCTTATGGATTACCACCATTCTCGGCAAGGAAGATCCATACCTCAAGATAGGCGAAACGAACGACCGCACAAGCAAAGGCGAATCGCAGTACGTCTGGGCACTGCGCGATATAGACTTTAAAGTCGAGCAAGGGGATGTGGTGGGCATCATCGGCAAAAATGGTGCAGGCAAATCAACGTTGCTCAAGCTGTTAAGCCGCGTTACGGGACCTACAACAGGAGCAATTCGTGCTCATGGCCGAATAGGTTCATTGCTGGAAGTGGGAACAGGTTTCCATCCGGAAATGACAGGCCGTGAGAATATTTTCATGAACGGAGCTATTCTCGGCATGAGCCGCGCTGAGATACAAGCCAAGTTGGATGAGATAATTGACTTCAGTGGCTGTGCAAGATACATAGATACGCCTGTAAAGCGTTATAGTTCTGGTATGACGGTACGATTGGGCTTTGCTGTAGCGGCATTTCTGGAGCCGGAGATTCTGGTAGTGGATGAGGTGCTTGCCGTCGGTGATGCGGAGTTCCAGAAGAAAGCCATAGGCAAAATGCAGGATGTAAGTAAGGGGGAAGGACGAACGGTGTTATTCGTGAGCCATAACATGGCAAGTATCAGGTCGCTCTGTACAAAAGGCGTTTTGTTGCAAAATGGAAGTCTGAAATATTCTGGAAGCATCACATCTGTGGTTGATGAATATATGAAGTCTTTTGTATCCGAGTCATCCAATATTGCAATCAAAGATATGCCGCGAGGGTGTAAGACAAGTAACCTGATACGATTTATTGATATTGAGTTCTTAGATAATAATGACTTACCGATTCATCCTCATACAGGGCAATTCTTACGCATCCGCGCAACGCTTGAAGTTGTTCAAGATTGTAAAAATTGCAATATTGCTATAGGTTTCAGAAATAAATACGGAGCTTCGATGCTGAATTTTCCCACCAACATCACTCTCAATGATTTGCAATTAGCCAAAGGAGTCAATTACCTATGCTGTGATATTCCCCGTTTGCCATTGACGGAAGGAGAGTATCGGTTAGGTCTATGGGCGGAAATTGATATGCAATGTGCTGATTATATTGACAATCTTGTATCAGTGCATGTAGAAGCTGATGATTTCTTTGGAACAGGCAGGTTGACAACCGGAGCATTAAACGGTAAAGTCGTATTGTGTGATCACGTTTGGCATAAGTTATAATGAAAGTATTATTTGTTGGCGACAATAGGAATCGCGGAAATTTCGGATGCAGGGGGACAAGTACTGCCCTGTCTATGTTAGTGGAGCGTAAGCACACCATTGTGGCATCTGTTTCCGGCTTTGGTACTGATTGGAAAACAGATTACCTGTTTTATTATGACTTTCTTCCTGCCTGGTGCTATCGTTTTTTCAAAAATCACGGGTTTAGAAAAGAATTCATGCATTATATAGCAAATCTTTTGGGTGTTAAAAAGGGCGATTATGTTTCAACCGATTTTGACCAATCGATTTCTAATTTTAAGAAATGTCTGATAGCTAATCCCGTATTGCAAGACTTGAATATAGATAACTATGATTTCGACGCCATGGTTGTAAACGGTGAAGGTTCGTTTATTTTTTCAACACCGGCATGGCGGGAGCCGTTAGTTATCGCCATGTTGATGCATTGGGCGATACAGAAAGGCAAGAAAGTATATTTCTTAAATGCCATGTTTTCCGACGCCCCAGACACACCAAGAAATATCAACACCATTCGCGCTGTGGGAAATGTGTTGTCTAAATGTGACTGCGTTGCTGTTCGAGAGCGGTTCTCGAAAGAATATGCGTTAACCCACTTTCCGAACATAAATCTAAAGTTAATACCTGATGCCTTGTTTACATGGTATAGATTGATCAATGATGAGCATCAGGTATTAAATTTGCGGTACTATATCCCTCATTCGATAGAAGCGAACTCATTGTACAGCGGCTTTGATTTCTCGGCGCCATATGTTTTGGTGGCAGGTTCATCAGCAGGGGTAGGAGATCGGAACAAGTCTGTGGCAGCATTTGTAAATCTGGTGGATGAACTAAAAGCTTATTATAAGGGGGTAATATACCTAATAAAGGTGTGTGAGGGTGATGATTTCTTATATGATGTCGGTGCACAAACAAACACCCGGGTTATTCCAATGGCAATACCACTTGTTGCGGGAGCCAAAATTTTATCTCGCGCAGACGCCTTTATCTCCGGACGTTATCATCCAGCAATCATGGCTTCACTTGGTGGTACGCCCTGCGTATTCATGACATCCAATTCGCATAAGACATTAAGCCTACAAGATTTGTTAGAGTATGAGAGTAAGAAGGAGTATAACATTATCCCTGACAAAGATGAAGTAAGGCGGATCGTTGCGGATACGTTATCACGAATTAACGAAGGGAAGGTATTGCGAGATAAGATAAAGGAAAAATGCAAATCGCTATCTGCAGAAGCTGAGGCAATATGTAATTTGTTATAAGAAATCAAAAACAATCAGTTATGCCGACTGTTGATATTGTGGTCGTAACATATAATCGCTTGGATAAATTAAAAAAGGCACTTGCCTGCTATTCAAACCAGACTGTCCCGTTTCGAAGCCTGATTGTTGTTGACAATCATAGTACTGACGAGACGAAACAGTTCTTATCAAATTGGGAAAAGCAGCAAGAGGCATATGAAAAAATCGTTATTCGGTTAGACGAAAATACCGGAGGAGCCGGCGGCTTTTATGCCGGACAGAAATATGCTCTGTCACGCAATCCTGATTGGATATATTTAGCCGATGATGATGCTTATGCCACTGCAGACACTTTAGAAAAGTTCTATTCATTCACAAAAAAGAACAATTGTGATTCGTATAGTGCCATTTGCGGTACTGTTGTTTCTCCACAAGGAGAGATTTGCAGAGAACATCGTGCATACGACAGCATCGTTAATAAAATTTATTTTGAAAAGATACCTTCGAGGATTAACGATTATGAACAGCCCTATTTCAAAATAGATTTTTTGTCTTATGTAGGTGTGTTCTTAAATACAGCGGCACTGACTTCTGTCGGATTGGTAGACCCAACATATTTTATTTATCATGATGATGCGGAACATAGTCTGCGGCTAAAAAAATATGGAGATATTATTTGCATCCCGCTAATACGAATTACTCATGATACCTGGGTGCAAAACGGTCCCACAAAAGTAAATGAATGGCGAGAGTACTATAACATTCGCAACCAATTGCACATGCTACTAAAGCATCACCCTTTATGTGCGTTAAATAATATACGATTCTTTATTGTGCAAATGATAAATAAAAACATTGACGTGCCTCTTTACCGGAGAGCAATTATTGATGCTCTTACCAACCATTTAGGTGTCAACGCCTATTACAAACCATAGAATTCATGATTTCCATCATAGTCTGCTCCAGAAAACCGTCGTTGTCTGATGCTCTGTCAGAAAACATAGAGCACACCATTGGAGAGACGTTTGAAACTATCTGTATCAACAATTCCGACAACAGGTGGAGCATCTTCGGTGCTTATAATCAAGGCGTGAAACAGGCAAAAGGAGATATCCTTCTGTTCATCCACGATGACATTGTTTTCCGGACGCAGAATTGGGGACAAGTCATAGTCCAAAGCCTTGATTACAAGCAAACAGGTGTTGTTGGCGTATTGGGCGGACATATCATAGACGAGACATCTGTATCTTGGACAAGTTCCGGCTTCTATTCCGGACAGGTGATCCAAGTTGCCAACGGCACAGCCACGACCTACGACCACAACGAAGCCGGTCATGGAAATACGGTCATCGCCTTGGACGGTATGCTGCTTGCCATGCGCAAAGAGTTGTTCGACAAGGAAATATTAAAATGGGATTCCGACACGTACAACGGTTTTCATTTCTACGATCTGGACATCTGCATGCAAGCCGTCAGTCAAGGTTATCAGGTAAAAGTCGTTCCAATCCTCTTGGAGCACCACTCACTCGGAGCATTCAATCAGTCGTTTTACGACAGTTGCAAAGCTTTTCATCATAAATGGGATAACCTCCTTCCTTTTCACTCTTCGGTCATTACGCCCGAGATGCAGAAAAAGGCATACCGGAAAGCCATGGACAAAATCTGCGCACAGGGCAAAACCATAGCAACCCACACCCAGCTGATGCACAAGCTTCCATATAAAACAGCCACAAAACTGCTGCTCCTTTTCGGCATAGACCCGTATAAATCAAATGGCTAACATCTTCGTCACATATGCAGATACCGAGTTCCGCGAAGCACTTACCCGCATCCGTCGGCGTGCTCGCAGAATGAAGTTCTTTGACCGTGTATATTGCTACTCTCCGAAGGATCTGCCGGCTCAGGTACTCCAGTCGCCACTCTTCCGGCATAAACGGGGCGGAGGTTACTGGTGCTGGAAACCCTTTGTTATCAAAGATGCGCTTACCAAATGCAAAGAGGGAGATATTGTTTATTACGCCGATTGCGGCTGCGTACTTAATCCTGCTTCTGCAGAATGGGAGCAATGGCGTCAACTAATGCAAACGCATAATGCAATCTTTTTCCAATACCGTTCGGATGTTCATTATGCTTTATGGTCAAAGTATTGCAAAGACGAGAGTACGAACACTTCGCAAATCCTGTATTGGACTAAACCCAGGGCTGCTCAATGGCTGACAGACTATATAGGCAACGATACATGGATACATGACAATAAGATATGGGGAGGAGCGTGCATCATTAAGAAAGGTGCAGGTCTCCATGTGCCGGATGAATGGTTACGCATCATGATGGAGCATCCTGAGATTATTATTGATCCGCAGCCGGAGGAGGGAAATGATTTTCCTCCTACGTACAATGAACACAGGCACGACCAGGTGTTGCTAACCGCCTTGTTGCACAAATATCGGGATAGTGACAATATTCTAATACTGCCGGAAACGTCTGAAAGCATGCAGGATATTGCTGCCATCTGCGCCGTTCGATACAGGACAGGCAAAATGACCTGCCGCGATAAGATAAAATACTACCTTTATATGCTTCTGCATCCGGATTTCTAACATGAAACTGAGCATCATTACCATCAATCGCAATAACTGTGCAGGCTTATCCCGAACAATGGATAGTGTTATCCGGCAGACATGCAAGGACTTTGAGTGGATACTGATTGACGGTGCGTCCACAGATGGAAGTTTGGACTTCATCCGGCAGAACGAACAGCATATCACATATTGGGTTAGCGAACCGGACAAAGGCATCTACAACGCTATGAACAAAGGTTTGCGACAGGCACATGGCAACTACTGCCTGTTTCTGAACTCCGGCGATTGGCTCGCGCAAGACAGTACAATCGCCGATGTATTGCCTATTCTTTCAGGCGACATCTTTGTTGCACGATCATTGTACCATAACGGTCAGAAGATAACAGGCAAAAGCCGCTTCATATCCCAGGAAAACTTCTCCTTGTCCACATTGGCAAGAGAGTCCCTGCCTCATCAGAGCACGTTCATCAGAACTGCACTCTTGCGCAAATCTGGAGGTTACGATGAGTCGTATCGGTTATTGGCAGATTGGGCGTTCTTCCTGAAAATGGCAATCAATAACTCCGCAGAATTTGTTTTCTCCGGTATTTGTACATCAGTCTATGACACAAGCGGATTGTCCGCCACTCAGAAGACTCTTTTTGAGGAAGAGAAGAAACGTGTAATGACCATAATTCCAGCAATTTTCCGGAAAGATATGCCACTTGCGCTTTCCCTTCAGGACGTACTGGCATCGCCATTCGGACGTACTTGCTATCGGATTATATATCGGATAACTCTTTCGTGCAAGCGTATCAGTAAAAAAGCAGAATGAAAACTATGACAGATACCCTTCGTCTTATGCGCATTGAGCAATGGATGAAGAACACATTCATCTTCCTTCCGATGTTCTTTGATCGCCATTTGCTGGAGTGGGCGTACTGGCAGCCAAGTCTTATTGCATTCATCGCGTTCAGTCTGGCAGCAAGTGGTATTTATTGTTTCAATGACATATATGATGTTGATTCAGACCGTATGCATCCGAAGAAATGCATGCGTCCTATAGCATCCGGCGCTATCTCTGTGCCACAAGGATACGCCATTATGGTCGCGTGTTGGCTCATTTCCGCAGCAGTTGTCATGATGGATATGTTTTTGTTACGTAATTGCACGTATCTTTGGGCAATTATCCTTTTCTATGTGGTGATGAATCTCGTCTATACCGTCTGTCTGAAACGTGTACCGATATTGGATGTGTTTATTATCGCTATCGGATTTGTGTTACGTATCTTTGCCGGAGGTATGAATGCCGGTATCTTCATATCGCATTGGATAGTACTCATGACATTCCTTCTTGCCTTATTCCTTGCTTTTGCAAAGCGGCGCGATGATGTAGTGGAATGGGAAATGACGGGCAAATCCCGGCGTGATGGTATCAACCGTTACAACTCCGCTTTCATGAATCAGGCTATAACGATTGTAGCATCACTCACTATGGTCTGCTATATCATGTACACCATTTCCGACAGCGTTATGGAGCGGATGGGCAGCCAGTATCTGTATCTGACATCCTTCTTTGTCCTGGCTGGAATCATCCGCTATCTGCAGATAACGATTGTTGATGTGAATAGTGGCAGTCCGACCAAAGTGCTGCTGAAAGATCATTTCATCCAATTGTGCATAGCCGGTTGGCTAATAGCCTTTGGTATCATCCTTTACGCATGACACGTATCGCTGTTTTTGATTTTGATGGCACGATAACTCGTAAGGATACATTGATTGAGTTTATTCGCTTTGCTAAAGGCTATACGTCTCTTTATTTGGGGTTGTTTTTGCATCTGCCTGTTCTTGCATTAATGAAACTACATGTATGCGATAACGGTAAAACCAAAGAACGCGTGTTCTCATGGTTCTTCAAAGGAACAAGTTTGGAGCATTTTAACAAACTGGGACAGCAATTCTACAATACTCAAGCAGACAAACTCCTATATTCGCGTGCCGTTCAAGCCATAAAAGATCACAAACGAAAAGGAGATAAGGTCGTAGTCCTGTCAGCAAGTCTCGAGAACTGGGTGCGCCCGTTTGCTAATGCCTTGCAAGCAGATGTTTTGTTGGGAACGCAAGCGGAAGTGGAAAATGGCATTCTTACAGGAATGTTTGCGACAAAAAATTGCTACGGACAAGAGAAGGTTAAGAGGCTGAAAAAATGGTTGCAGACTAATGCCATAACGGATGGCTTTGTCATTGCTTACGGCGACAGTAGGGGAGACAAGGAACTTTTGGAGTTTGCTAACGAAAAACATTATAGACAATTCCATCAATGAGCATTATAATGTCATGATAAGAACCGTGCTTGTGTCATCTATTAAAAGTCAGCCATTTTATGATTCCACGCAAAATACATTATACTTGGTTTAGCGGAGAACCATTTCCGGATATTGTTGAGCAATGCATATGCTCCTGGCATAAGTATATGCCTGATTATGAATTCGTCTTGTGGGATTCCAGACGTATCGCAGGCATTGACAGCCTCTGGCTGAAGCAATGTTTGGAAAAGAAGAAGTGGGCTTTCGCGGCGGATTATGTGCGATTATACGCCGTTTATACGCAGGGTGGCATCTATCTTGACACGGATTGCATGGCGTATCGCTCGCTTGATCCGCTGTTGAATAACAGCTCATTCATCGGTAGAGAAAGCTCCATCCACGTGGAAGGCCGGCAGACTGAGATATATCTTAGCTCACATTGTTTCGGTGCGGAAAAAGGAGACTGGTTTGTCGGGCGTGTGCTGTCATATTATGATAACCGTCCGTTTGTGATGTCGCGCGACGATACACTTCCGATGCGGCTAAAGTATAATACAGAGTATCAGCCGTTTATCCATTCGGAGATTGCCAAACAAATAGGTTACAATCCCTTCCCCTCTGCCGATGTGGAGCAGCATCTGGAGCATAATGTGGTAATTTATCCGTCGCGCTTCTTTGACCCCACAGGCCTGACAAGAGATACATTTATCCGTCATTTGGCTGTAGGCAGTTGGCGTGAGCAGAAGATTACAGCAGATGCAATCACATGGAAGTATAAAATCCAGTGGCGTTGCGAGCATGTACTCCGCAGATTTGTAGAGCATTTTGGCTACATGCTGGTTAAGAAAAAGTGACAACTGAGAAATGACGGTGAAAAAGCAAGTCCTTTTCTTTATAGAATCCCTTCAATGCGGTGGAGCGGAGAAAAGTCTCATCTCTCTGCTTCCGTTGCTGGATTACAGCAAGATGGAGGTTGACCTGCTTCTTCTCAAACGCGGCGGAGTATTCGAGCAATATATTCCTGAAAACATACGCATCATAGATTTCCACCAGCAGGTTCACCCGTTGCTTTTTCTGCCATCTCAGACCATGTTCTCTTTGCGCCTTCGTTGGAACCGACTGATTGCCAGAAAGGAGCATGGTGCGGAAACACGATGGAAAACGATGCACCACGCCTATACGCCACTTGCCAAACACTATGATATCGCCATCGCATACCAACAGGGCTTTCCCACGTATTACTTAGTCGACAAGGTCAATGCCGGCAAGAAGATAGCTTGGGCGAATGTGGATTTGACACAAGCAGGTTATTGCGTACGATATAACCGCGCGTTCTATAACAAGTATGACAAGGTTGTAGCTGTTTCCGCCAACCTGCAGAAGATGCTCGCCGAAGAAGGATTCGCATCATCAGACAAGATAGCCGTTGTACAGGACATCCTCAATGTCAACTTAATCCGCGAGATGGCAACCCAATCCGACTTCAGCAAACATCCATCCGGTCTGACATTGATTACCGTCGGAAGAATGGTCTATCAGAAAGGATACGACTTAGCTGTCGAGGCTGCAGATATATTGCGTAACCAAGGATTGGATTTCCACTGGTATTTCGTAGGCGATGGCGCAATGCGCGAAACGATAGAGAAACTTATCCGCGAACAGCATTTGGAAAACCACATAACGCTTCTTGGCGAGCAAAGCAATCCCTATCCGTTCATGGCAGTTGCAGATATCTATGTACAGACTTCCCGCTTCGAAGGTTTCGGTATCACGTTAGCCGAAGCCCGAATCATAGGCAAACCCGTTATCAGCACCAACTTTCCCGTGGTCTATAACCAAATAGCGGACGGTCAAAACGGCCTTATCGCCGATATGACGCCGGACTCCATCGCTGAAAAAATCATGTTGCTTGCCCGCGACACACAGCTCCGCGAACATATCATCCACAACATCAGCTTGGAGCACAACGCTACAGCCGAGGTAGAAAGTGCAAAAGTAAACCGACTGATCGTCCATTCATAATGTCCCAAACACAACGCATACAATGGATTGACAACACAAAAGGACTGATACTCTTCTTTGTGCTCTTGTTCCATGCCAAATTTCCCTGGCTTATTGTACAGTTTGCCAGCAGTTGGTTTATGCCATGTTTCTTCCTGATTTCCGGCTTGCTTTTCCGCATGAAGAATGATTCCGTAAGGGACACCCTCCTTCATCGTGCCAGAACTCTGCTCCTCCCGTATTTCGCCTTATCCGTGTTGTTCGTTTTCCTTAATCCCAACAACTATCACGGCGGCTTCCTCCTGGCTTTCAAAACAAACATTTGGGATATTCTGATGGGCAACTCCGGATTCATGACTGTCAGCCTGTGGTTTGTATATGTGCTGTTTGAGGTCTGTCTTGCCACCGTTTTCCTGCATCAGGCGACGCGTAATTTCAGCGAACCGCTTCGGTTGGGCATCATCGGACTGGTTATGACCGGCTGCCTTATTCTGGATGCGCTGTTCCATAACAAACTTCTCCCACTCAAGTTGTCCGACTTCTTTATTGCATGGTTCATGTACCTGCTCGGATATATTCTTCAACCTTATAATATGCGCGCGCAGACAATTTCGGTATCTTCGCTTGCGATTTTTGCCGGCATTGTATCCGCCATTTCCATCATCCTGTTTGCTTTCGGCACATCTTCCTGTCCTGCCCTTGCCGGACTGCTTCGCATAGGTTTGATACTCTGCGGTTCTTTCTCCATGATAAGTGTCGTAGCAATCCTCACCCGCATCATTCCAGAAAACCTGATAGGCCGATCCCTTCGTTATCTGGCTACAAACGCAATATGTTTCCTGGCTGTTCACATGTGGGTTGTTTGCTTGTGCCAGTTTTATATGTCCCACTATAATCCATACATTGCGGCCACATTAGGATTGACCGTTTCACTTGTATTGATGCCGCTGGCAAGCGGATATACCCCATGGCTTGTCGGCATACACGGAGTCTCATAGAATTCCATTACAATGCAGAAAAAAGATTACATAGGACAATATATATTAATTGCCCTGCTGGCATGTAAGATTTTGCATGAGATTATATATACTGTGCAATTCCCTTTCTCATACGAAAGTTATGAAATAAGCGACTGGCTAATCAATTACGAAGGTGGTTTTGTGCGCCGGGGGCTTATCGGACAAATGCTGCTCGGCATGTATCGGATTGTCCCGTTTGATGTCAAGACTGTTATTATTGCGTTCGATTTGTTGTGGTTCGGACTCTTTGCCGGACTGATGGTCAATGTCTTCCGCCGTCAGCGATGGAGTTTGTTGCCTTTTGTCTTTGCTCTGGCACTAACCAACGGCGGCATTCCTCGTGTAAGGCGCGATTACCTGATTATGCTTGCTGTCTATGTTGTTTATTACTTGTATATGCGCTATCAAAGCAACAGACAGCAAGGGTTGCTTTGGGCATCTGTTGTTCTGGCGAGCGTCTTCATCCTGATATATGAACCTGTATTCTTCCTCACCATACCTGTTCTATGTCTTATGTACTTCTGCTCGCTTGAGCAGGAACACCTGTTTGCACGCCTGGCCAAGACTGTTGGAGTCTTCGCGCTGCCGGTAATCACCATGGCTCTTGTCTGCCTGCTAAAGGGGCAGGCGGAACAGGCGCAGGTTATATGGCAGTCGTGGTATGATGTGTTTGTCCGCTACCCGCAAACGGGAG
>Ga0310690_10004765_pt1 | contig 18948 bp, 46 predicted proteins | sample AusTroGonzalo_MG_2_FD_207661 | JGI IMG/M metagenome (GOLD analysis project Ga0310690, IMG submission 207661) | Bovine rumen microbial communities from tropical cattle in Woodstock, Queensland, Australia - Gonzalo_04 (v2) (version 2) | ecosystem: Host-associated > Mammals > Digestive system >...
CGATAAAAAGCAGGTTTCCCTTGACGATAATATCAAACAATTCCGGGCAACTCTTTCCGGGGACGTGAAAAAGCTCGCCGGGGTGCTTAATGAAAGCATGACGGGCAAGTATTCCATGATCGAAACCCGTATAAAGTCCGCCCGTGAAACCGTCCGCAAGGACGTTGCCGTCTTAAACGGTGCGCTTTCCATGAAATACTATCGTTCGCTTTCCCTGTTCGATATCGTCAAGGCAGGGGAAAAGGTTCCTGCCGTTGCCGTTGTTGAAAATGAAAAGGACGGGAAGTATACCGTAAAAATTGAAAATATCACGGTAAAGCCCACGCTTTCCGGCATGAAGTCCGCCGGGGTTATTGGTGAAGAAGAAGTCGCCCGGGTTGACGTGCTCCGCCGGGTTGTTGCTTATGTAAAGTCCGGGAACACCGCAACGGTTTATCTTACGGGCAACCCGGACGAAAAGAAGGACGTTCCCGGTAAAAAGGTTGCCGATATGCTTTCCGCCGTTGGCACCCCGTCCAAAAACAAGGCGCGTGGAATTATGACCCGGGTGTTTAAGGACTTGACGGGTGACGCTTATAAGCAGGAAGTGTTCCCGAAACTGTATAACGAATTCGAGAATTATATCACGAAACGTGGCAAGGTGTGGGGTACCCGCAGCGTTGTCGGCACCGCAACGGCTAACGATATGGCACTCGAGTTTGCGTGGATGTACTTCAATGGAAAGACGGAAGTCAAGTATATTGCCGAATAATACACCCCGATATTATACACCGCCCGGAACAATTCGGGCGGGCAAATTAAGGGGGCGGGTGTACGCTTGCCCCTTTACTTTGCCCGGTGGTATAATGCGGAAAACAGGAAGGGGGTGTCATAGTGTCAACTGAAGCATGGAAAGCAGAAAATTCTTTGCGGTTGTGTGTTCGTGTAACAAACAATAGCGGAATTCCCGGTGCATTGCAGAAAATGACGGAAACAACCGGGGAAAGTTATCCGCAATATATTCGCCGGGTTATTACGGAATCGCTTATTCGTGACGGATATTTGCAGAAACCTAACCCGGCAAAAAAGTAACCCGGAACAAAACGCCTATGCGGGAAAATGCATAGGCGTTTTTGAATGCGGAAAATTCCGGGGAAAATCGACTGCGTAGCAACGCTTTTCCCTGCTGAAAATTTCGCCTACCCTACCACGATAACCATATCACAAAACGACAAAAAATGAAAGGGGTATCACTATGGAAAAGTCTATCATCGTCAATCTGGAGCCGGAAAAGTCCACGAAGAATTGCGTCAAGTTTGTGGAAAAGCAGGAAAACGAATTCGTGCCGGAACTGCTCGGGAGCCTGTATGTTCAGAAGTCTACCCTTGCCGGGTTGAAGTTCAATGGCGGAAAAATCGCCGTGACTATCCTGTGCGGAAAAGTGAAGGGCGGAGTTGTGTTCACTATGGAAAAGACAACGCAGAACACCGTAAAATTTGCGGAAGTTGTGGAGAACGAATTCGTCCCGGTACAGATCGGCAGCATTTACGTGCCAAAGTCTACCCTTGCCGGAATCGGATACAAGGGTGGGGAAATTACGGTGCGGATTGCTCTGGCATAATTGCAGGTTTGTTCAGGTTTGGAGCCGGGTGTGGAAATATCTGCCCCGGCTTTTTAGTTGAGCAAATCGCTCTCACAAAAATCATATGCGGAAAAACCGCAGGAAAGAAGGTATCACTATGGCAAGGCGTGTTCGGTATGCAGTTCTTACTCTGGCGAATGGGGAAACACGGATGATTCAGGTCAAAACGACAACTGCGGAATATATCCGCCGGGTTATTGCGGATTTGATTCTTCCGTGCAAAGTCATGCGGTGGGAGGTATTGGCATGATCTATTGGATTGCGTTTGGAATCATTGTTATCGTATGCGGAACCGATATGATTCGTGAATATCTGTGATTTGTCGAGTGTTGCCGGAGATGAAATATGCTCCGGCATAATTCGCCAAATGGCGGAAAAATATGAAAGCGAGGTTGGAAACTATGCGTGAAAAGCTGAAGAAGATGATGTGGGGAGAACCTACAGGGGAATATATTCCCAACACGATTGCGGAGTACGCAATCATGCGTAACATTTTCGAAACCATGCCGGAAAATTCCGTTGCGGAATCCGTGACTTTTACCGGACTCAGAAACGGCAAGCGGAATACGGAAGTACAGGCGTCGCTGTACGATGCGATGATGGCGGAAATAATGGGCGAGAAGGACGCTCGCCTGCGGAAATACCTGCGGAAACACGAGATCCGCAGTGATGGTCATCCTGTGCGGAAAGAGAAGCGGAAGGCATATATGAAGGAAAAATGCTATCAGTGTTCTCCGTGGAATGGTTGGGACATTGTGCGGAATGTACGAATTGCAGAAAAAATCCGTACTGATGCGGAAGATTGGAAACTGGAGCAGGATGCTATTGCAGAAGATGCGGAATGGGAAAAGTTTAATGCGGAATTGCTCGAATATGATAGACAGCTTCGCGAGGAAGCCGAAGCGGAACAGCGCAAGATGCGCGAATACCGGAAAATGCGAGAGCTGAATGAATGGCTGAAATATGCCTGAGAGGAGCGGTCGTATGCAGAAAATTCTGATGATTCTCCTATGCGGAATTCTGTCCCGGCATCTGTATGCCATGCCGTGCTATGTTGCGGAAATCGATGAGCAATACGACCTCGTATGCTTCTGTGACTATGCATATGAGGACGATTGGTGGTGGGAAGGTGTGGAAGATTGGCAGGAAGGTGACGGAGCCAATCTGGTAATGTTCGACAACTTCACGCCGGAAGACAAGTATGACGACATTATAATACGGGCAACCTATGATCGCCCGGATTTGTATGTGGAAATGAGAGGAGATGCGGAAAATGACTAAGCAGAAAGAGCTTGAACTGCTCGAGAAAATTGATGCGCTCATCAAGAGTGCGGATGCCGGAGATTATATCCCCATGACGTTTGCCGGAATCGTGGAAGTATGCCGGAGAAACATTGAGGACGATTTCGGAGATTCTCCGGTGGAAGATTGTGCAAATATGCGTGTTGCGCTTGATGCGGAGCGCCGTATGAATGACGAAACAAAGCGTCAGCTTGCTGATGCGCAGAAGATGTGCAAGGAAGCTATGGACGAGAACGAACGTCTGCGGAAACTCACTGCGGAATGGGAGCAGAATGCCCATGATGCCGGAGAAATGTACTGCGGACTTGAATCGGAGTGTGCGGGATTGTCTGCGGAAAATCGCAAACTGAAAGCGGAAATCGTTCGGATGCGTTATGAACGCATGACGGAAGATGATATGGCGAGATGGTACGACATCGAAAAAATGAATGAGGAGTGAACTGAAATGGCAAACTTTGAAGAACTGTGTGCGGAAATCCGGAAACTCGAGCGCAAGATGCGGATGACCGCTGACCCTGTGCGGAAAGCGGAACTGAATGCGGAAATTGAAAACCTGTATTGGGAAATGGAGGGATAAGTGATGACTGATTTCGAGAAACTGTCTGCGCATTGGGAGAAAATGCGTCTGCATCTGGAAGAACTGGACAAGGAAGATCACGAAGCAAAGCAGATGTGTACTATGGCTGTGTTCTACGGCGGAAAATATGACGGACAGATGATGACGGAATGGCAGGTGGAAAATAAGCTGTGTAACGGTCAGCATAGCTATGACGGAAGTGAAACGCGGAAGAATGGCGGAGTTTGCCATCATGCGGTTCTGGACAACAATCCGCTCGTGGACGGATATCTGTCCCCCATGTGGGATGGCGGAAGACTTAGGTACGAAACGCAGGAAGTATATGACATTTTGAGTATGTGAAGGGAGTGCGGAAAAATGAATAAGGAAATGGCGATCAAACTGGTGCAGAAAGAAATTGAGTGTAAGCGTGACTTTGTGAGCAAAGCGGAATCCCTGTGCGATGTAGTCCGGAAATTTGACGGCAAGGTTTTCAACAAGCGTCTGGAAACTGCGATGCGTGAGATTTATCCGGTTAAGGTTGAACAGGAATATTTCTGGAAATCGATCAGCATTACCGGATGGATTCCTGACCGCATGGTGCAGAGTGATAGCGTGGACAAATGGGGATACCATAGCACCGCATACATCAAGGACGATCGCATCTATGTCGGAATCATCAGAGAAGCGTTTGATGATGACAAACGTATCATTGCGGAAAATATCATCAAAGCAATCCGTGCAACTGCGGAATATTACAAGGAGTCTGCGGACAAACTTGAAGAGCAGCTCGGAAGGATTGATGAGATCATTGCGGAACGTGATCGTATCTATGCGGAAAAGCAGAGATTCCTGCATAACACAAGCGGAACACTTCGTGAATACTTCGATCTGGAGGTGTGACCATGAATTACACAATTTGGGATATCCGCAAGGAAACTCGTACCGCAAACTGGGGCGGTGCGGAATGGGTTGTGGACGGAGAACGTGGAAGATGCACGTATCCGCCGACCATGACAGAGGAAGAGGTCAGAGCAGCATATCAGAAGGGAGAATGACACATGAATTACAAGATCGGCGAAGTGAAGCGTGACGGAAAAATGACCCTGGACGAGCAACTTGAATCTCTTGCGGAAGACTATGTGGGATTTGATTGGATAAGCGTGTCGCATGGAGTGATACGCTTTTATTATCTGGGAGTGAGGTGAGTGTGATGAAAGCGCCAGATAAGTGCTACTTTGTGTGCCGTTATGAAACGGATGGCGATGATATGGACGTTGTCTACGGATACAGTAGCAATGTGTCGGAAAGCAGATTCTTTACGGATGTATCGAAGAAGATTTGCTTCGATGATTGCGAACCTGTGGATGTGATTGAGATCATATGGCACGGAAAGCAAATATGGTACATGGGCTGGAAACCCGGAATGGTTTATCAGTTCGGAGATATGTACCGGAATGTGGTGTGGGAAGGATGCTTCCCGGAGTGGGATCATTGAGGAGGAATGAGCAATGAGCAGTTGGATTGCAGAACTTCCGCAGAAATGGGAGCGGAAAACGCCGTTCGTGGCATACGAACTTGTTATCTGGCACAACAGCGAAACATATGCGGATGAGCAGAATTACTACACGGATGTGGAAGATGCGATCTCAACGTTGCGGAGTCGTATTGCGTATGACAAAACTGTTGAGATGGCAAGCATCCGGAAGGAAACAATCTACAAGCGGAATCCGAAGTGCGAAATGTCTACGTCTGGGCCGTTGATGCATTACGAACGTGGAAGGGGTGTGTATCTGTGACGGAAATCAAATGGTTGATCTGCAAGAATGGTGTATGGAAAGTGATTTCTTCCTCTGAACTGAAAGACGAAATCCATGACGGATTCGCAAACTGCCAAATATGGCGGTTGATCTACGGGAAACAACCAGAAAGCAGATACGTTGATGGTTGGGGCATGGTGCGCGACATATTCGGAAATACGGAGGTGCTTTGATATGGCTATTCAGATTCACAATTGGGACGAACGTTCCGGAAAATGCACAATCGAGCAGAACGGCAAAGAATTTGAGCTAAACCTGTACGCATACGGAACATCGAACTGTTTCCTGTGCGCAGTATATGAGTACGAAGACACGGAAGATCATAAGACAAAAGAACAACTGCAGTGGTTCTTTATGGACGAGAATCACGGAAAGATTATGCTCGGTCTGAAGAAGAACAGCAGTGGCGAAAAGGAAAATTACATGGACGAGATGCGGAAGATTACGCTGTACAAGAACAAGTGTACGGATTGGAAAAAGATAATGACTATGTTTGCGGAAGCATTCGACCATATCGATATCGAGATAAGGAGTGATGCGGAATGAAGATCGAGGTCGGACAGAAAATTCGTGGGCATGAGATCGTCTGGGTAAGCGATGACAAGCGAGTGTTCGGCGTCCACACGCCGGACGATCTCGGAAGTAAGGGCAGAATCTGGGGCAAGATGCACTTCCAGAAACTCTCGCTTGCGGAGCGTGAGGAATTCTGGGATGCCGGATTCCAGATTCAGCAGTTCAACGATGTGTGGTACATGGTTCTGGAAAGATGTGCAGACTATGCGGAAATCTTCACGAGATGCCGGCATCTTGTGACGGACAAGTCGAGCATCTACGCCTATCCGGAACCGTTGGTATTTGAAACTTGAGGAGGAATGAGTTATGGGTATGAAGATGAATGTGATCTGGACGAACGATCCTTATGGTGAGGATCTGGACGGTCTGGATGATGAACGAGCAAATCTGAACATCGACGTCGGCGAGGAGATTATCATCATTGCGGATCTCGGTCTGTGGAATGGACGGCGTCAGGCATATAAACTTCTGAATAGGACGAATATTGCGGATTGCCTGTCCGGAACGTTTGGCGATTATGTCACATGGTTCGTGGATGATCGTGGAGATCTGATGTGCAGAGATTGTCATCATGACGGAACAAACCTGTACACGTACAGAGCATGGAAGCCTGGAATCAGCCATGCGCAGAGATCATACTTTATGCAGAAGGTTGCAATCGGCAAAGCAACACGGAAAGACATCACGAGATACACGCAGCGCATCGGTGACAGGGTTGCGGATGTGTACGGATGGAAAGTACGGCAATAATGTGGCGGATGTAACGAATTCACCACATTTTTTGTGACACAACATTAAAGTTTGATCAAGATTGAAAGGAGAATCACAATGAAACGCACGGCAAATGAATGCACGATGGAATCTCTGCGGAAAATTGTTTCCTTACTGAAAGAGTGGATCGAATTCTGGTGGCGTCCGGAGAATGATCCGGATGCAAACATTGTTGAAAATGGAAATCACAAGACCGGGACGAATATTCCGGTCTTTAATCTTCCCATGTTAATTACGTGCGGAAATTGCTCCGCTTGCAGAAGATGGTGCTACGTGGTTAAGAGTTACTTGAGTAAGCTTGGCAATTGGATGCCGAGCGCAAAAGGAATTGCGAAGAGCGTAACGAGAAACATGGTTGCGATTCAGAAAAAAGGAACAAAGTACTTCATTGAACGGATGACTTCACAGATAGCGAAAAATGGATGCCGTTTCATGAGGGTTCACGCACAAGGAGATTTCGATTTGGAAATTCCCGGCGAACCAAAGGAAGCATACATGAAAGCGTGGGTACAGATCGCACAGAATCTGAACATTGATGAAGTGCGAATTGCCTGCAAAGGGAAATCCGGAAAGACAATCACACTTGCGTTTACTAAGGAATTTGATACGGTTCGGGAACTGGTTAAGCAGGGAATTCTTCCGAATAATCCAAAGGATATCGCTGAATTTCCTCTTCAGATTGTTCTGTCGGAGTGGGCAGACGAGTTGAAAGCGCCGGAAGATTTGGTTGCAATGGGATATCACACGAGCCGTGCGATCTACGATGTGGCGGATATTCGCCCCGGTGAATTCCTCTGTCCAGGAAGTTGCGAAGAGTGCGGAATGTGCTGGATTCTGAATTCACTGAAGGAATATACCGGAACGGCGTTTGAGGTTCATTAAGGAAATACTTAACAATTACGCAACAAAGAATTAACAATTTCGGGTAGACAACAGATGGCGAAAAGTTCCTATCAATAATGAGGAGGGATTCAGATGAGTTACTACGCTGAAGGTGAAGGCACACTGGTATTGAAGGATGGTTGCACTGCGGATATGGTGGCGACCATATGTGGAGCGTTCGAGGTGGACGATGATCCATGGGAAGGTGATGTCGGACTGAATTACGACTGGGATGACTACAATGAAGAAGCAGTACAACAGAACATTGCGGAACTTGCTAAGTATGTGAAGTCCGGTGATGTGGTATTCAGAGGTGAAGACAGTTTCCAGTGGCGATTTCACTTTGCTGACGGAAAAGTACAGGAGCAGAACGGACGTATCATATACGAACCTGCAAAATGGTATGAAAAGCACATCGCCAATGAGGAACTGGTCGGTACGTTGTTGGATATCGTGGAAGATTTCCTCGAGCGCAGAGGATTTACGCCGGACGATTTCCCAAATGATGACCGGGAAGAAGATAACCCTGCACTGCTGATCGGCATAGATGCTGCCGAACTGATGGACAACTTCAAAGAACTGCTTACCAACAAAGAACTGATTAAGGAGGATTATTAATATGAAGATCTCTCGTGAATTTCTCATCAACGGCGACTCCCAATATATTGAATACGAACTGACCGGAATCGAACTGGAACGTGCATACAACGAATACGTGGATCGCGTGGAAAAAGATGACATCGTGAAATATCTTGATGATAGCGAGTATGAAGATCTGATGAGGATCCCGGATGATCTGATTCAGCGCATGGCTCGTGAATACCACAAGATTGTTGTGGACAGACAGAATCAGATACTGGATGAAGTCATCGAGAAGTTCGGTAAGGAACTTGAACCTTACAAAGAAAAATGGAAGGTGTTCAGTTGCGAGGTTACGCAGACGAGAACACATACCTATACAATCCGTGCGAAGAACTCAGATGATGCGGAACGTATGCTGAATGACTATTTTGATCACCATGAGTACGAAGTTGATTCGGATTTTGAGGACGAACTTCCAGATACAGACTTCGGATGGTTTGAAGAGGAAGAAGACTTTAATCCGGACAATGCAGATATCACAGAGGAAGAGGAGGAATGGTGAGATGAAGCTTATTCGAGAACTCGGTGGGCAGAATCATGTGATGGAGATTGAATTGACTTGTGAGGAAGTCGAGCATATCTACCGTGAGCGTCAACGGTATTATCAGATTGAGGATATTAAATGCCGGATTGAGGGAGCCATCGAAAATGCAGATGACGAGAAACAAATATATATCGGTAATACGTGTATGGCCGCAGATGAGTGGCAGAATCTTGACGAGAAGACGCTTGCTGATCTTGCGGATCAATTCGACCGGGCGATAAATAACAATGATTCGTGGATGGAAGCATACTGGCGGACGATTGATGCGGTGTTGGAAGACAAGTTTACCGTAACGAGCAATGAGGAGGACTGAGTATGGAGCGCACACTGACACTCAAGATCACATTACCGGATGAGCATAACCCGAACGTGATCATCGATGAAACAGAAGAAAATAGCGGAGAGAACTACCGAATGGTTCTCTCCCCTACTCTGGAAGAATTCGAGAAACGAGTCGGGAAAGAAGTATGGTCATGGGTATCGATGTGGATGGACGAGGAGGTGTGAGTTATGCCAGACATGAGTATTACAATCGGACATATCATTGACAACCCAACATTCGATACAGAGTTTGCATACCGAATCGGATACTGGGACGATGATTGGAATGACTGGATAAGGTTATATGACAGCCGGCAGACAGATGATGATCCGCCGGCTGATCTTTTGATCGAGAAGATTCGTTACATAACAATCGTTGACGGACAGTTAGTGTTGGAGGTGCGCAGATGAAAAGAACATTTCGGATTCAGTTTCTGCGGAGAGCGGAAGATGGCGACAAGGGTTGTCTGATTGAAGAAGAGAGCGGAAATTATGTCGTGGACGAAACAGAACTGGACGCCGATGGAACGGATACCGCAATGATCCTTGGCGACATGATTAATCTGTTCAATAACTTCTGTGACGAATTCGGATTTAAGGATGTATCAGTTACTCAAGTACTGGAAGTTCCCTATGACGGAGAGGAGGAGTAAGCATGGCAAAATTCCTTGTATCGATTGATGCGGAAGCGACGTGGACGTACGAGATCGAAGCGGAATCGCAGGATGAAGCTTACGAAAAAGCCGAGGACATGATCAGTAACGATCCGGATTTCTATGACAAATATCGTGAGGAATGCGAACTCATGGATGCGAGAGTTTACTACGACAACTAAGGGGGATTGAGAAATGGAAAAGCTGACGATCATGCACAGTTCTAGAAAATACGGACTCCATAAGGGTGATGAGTTCGACGTACTACGCAACATCAATGGTGAATGCGTCCTCATGATGCCGGAAGATATTCCGAATGTTGTGATGTCGGAAGCTGAAGCCATGATCTATGGCTACTTGAGAGGAAAACCGCAGATGGGAGGTGTGTGAGATGCTTGCATTCAAACAGTTCCGGATTGACAAGAGCGGAAATTTACATCCGCTCTTTGTTTATGCCAATGAAACAATTCCGGTCGGAGAATGGATCACGGCAAAGGAAGGTGAACGGAATGCGGACGGCAAGGTGAAGTCAAAACTCGGTTCCCTTGCCTATCGTCCCGGATGGCACTTGAGCGAAGCGCCGTATGCACCGCACATCGGCATTAAGGAGAACGGAAAAATCAAGTACATGAAGCCGGACACAGTATGGGCGATGTGTGAGGTGAAAGACCTCGTTGATTATACGCCGGAAGCACATGAAAACGGATGGCGTAACGGAAAGTACAGTGCGCAGAGAGCATACCTGGACAGGATACCGGAAAACGGATTCTACTGGTACACCACAAACCCGAATGCGTTCGGCAGGTGGTTGATTGCCGGGACGATCATGGTGAAAGGTGTGCTGACGGATGAGGAAGTAGCGTTCATCTGTAGAGAGTGTTTTAAAGTGGAACCGCAGCCGAGAAAGGTGGGGTGAAAGATGGCAAAGTACACAATGGTCTATGACGGAGATTCATTCATTGACGGAATCGACTATGACTCCATCGAAGCAGCGATCGCAAGCGCAGAGGATACGTTGTGTGAATGGTCATGCGAGGAAATGAGCGGTTGGAAATTTGATGACAATGGTTTGCCGTTGCCTACCGAAGAGCAGATCGAACACTGGGATTATATGATTGAGAACTTCTGTGTTTATGTTGTCCCAAAGGGTGGCGACATGGACGATGCGGTATGGTTCCCATCCGACGAACTGTGCGATCAGATCGGATGGCTGTATTGGGAAGACTACAAAAAGAAAATTGGTGGTATTGCGTAATGCAGAAACTTCATGTGCGACTCAGTGTGGAGATCAAGGTTCCGGACAAGTTGTTCAAACAGATCGTGGACGATCACATTGCTCCGTTCCCCTGCGATGTGGACGTCGAAGAGATCAAGGACGAGATCGATTGGGATTCCGCAAAACCTGTTCTTGAAGGATGGGACAACGGCGGATACATCCCTTTCGAGTGGCTGACCTACGATGCGGTCGAATCCGGATTGTATGAAGCTGACGAAAACGGCGTGAGAAGAAAGGAGAATGCGAAATGAAGAGGTTCACTTACTGCTGGGCATTTTACGGATCAACAACAATTGAAGCGGAAACTCGTGAGGAAGCGGACAAGAAGTTTGACGAACTCGATATGGAAGATCTCCGGGATTATGAAGACGACTGGGAAATGACGCTTGTACAGGAAGAAGACGAGGACGGAAAAACAACCGACTATGTGATGTAAGAGGAGGATAATTGCGAATGACAGTTTATGAGTATGTCTACTGCGAAGACAAAGAGCTGACAGAAGATTTCAGAGATCATATCTTCGAGAATGTGTTTGATGAGTATGTAAGACACCTGCCAACCACGCCGATTACAGAACATGGCAGAAAAAATCCTGTATGGACGGATGGATCGGAAATCCTGTGCGAGTCGGAAGTATTGGCAAAGACCATTGCAGATATGTTGGATTATATCACAGGAGAATGCGAATCGCACTATCACTATTATGATCCGGAAGAGGATGAGCGTGAAGGATGTGTAGATGATCATACCGGATGGTGGTATGTGGACTTTGATTAAGGAGGAATTAATAAATGACAATCAGTGAGTACATCTACTGCACGGACAAACAGGAACGAAAGGATTATGAAGACCATGTCTTCCTTAATGTCTGGTGGGCGTTCACCGCACAGCTTCCGAAAGAGGAAGATTGGGCGAACAACAGTGTGGACGTCTGGTATTACGAGGATGCGGATGAGATCCTGTGCCGGACGGAAGAACTTGCCGAGATGGTTGCGGACATTCTTGAAGCGATCTCCGGGGAGTCGATTGCACAGACCGGATATTACGATCCGGAAGAGGACGCAAATGATGATTGCGTGGACGGACGAACCGGTTGGTATTATGTGAATTTTGATTGAGGGGGAATCACGATGAAAGTCACAGTACACAGCATAACAGATCAGGCGGTCAGTTGGCACGGAAACAGAAACTTCGGACTCAACAACACCGGATATGAGCGAGCAATGGAATGGCTCAAAAAGCACCAGGAATGGCGCGGGGGAGAACGCTACGAATACTTCGGCACAGACATGAATATTCACTTCGTCTGGGACATGACAGATGATGAGTTCAAAGCTTTCATGGCGCCGGACGATGAAGACCTCGAAGACCTGCGTGACTACTGCGGTGCGCTGTTCTTCGGCAACTTCAAGCTTGAGTTTATCAAGATGGAAGTTGGTTACTACTGCAATCTTTTCCAGTACGGCGCAGAAAATGAGTATGGCAGTGCATATGCTTACCTTGAAGACGGAACTCCGTATGAAGAACTTGACGAAGTTGATGACATCAGGATTCCACGGCGCAGAACCTTTGAATCCTTTGCGGAAAACATTGAGAGGAGCGTGATCGATCTATTAAACAAGAACCCGGCACTCATCGAAGACGCACTGGAAGACACTATCCCAAGCAAATGGTATCCCACTGAAACCTACAACTACACCAAAAACTTTACGAGAGAGAATTGAGGAGGAAAAGATTATGAAGTTTGGTAAGACGCTTGTTGAATTCGCACAGGAACTGACCCGGCAGATGGAAGCCAAGAAGGACTACCTCGTTGACACTCGCATGATGACCTTTGATTACGGCAAGGATGGCGGAATGCTGTCGCTGACCAATGAACAGACCCACACGACAACGATCCTGGGCGTGAATGACATCGCCCATGGACAAATCGGCACGGCGCTCGGCATTCCGGCGAAGTACTACGACAAGATGCGCCGGGAAAATCCGGAACTGCTCTCGCAGAATGTCAACAGTTGGTTCCAGAAAGACCCCAAGGAACGGATGATTCGCACACTGGACAACGATGTCCGTGCGTTCCTGTCCAAACAGTACCGCCGGATCGATAACTTCCCGATTGCGCAGACAGTACTTCCGATCATTGCGGATATGCAGGACGCAAGGATCGAGTCCTGTGAACTGACCGACCGGAAAATGTATATCAAGGTGGTAAACCCCAGGTTGACGGCGGAAGTTGTCCCCGGCGACATCGTCCAAAGCGGAATCATCATCTCCAACAGTGAGGTTGGCGCCGGAAGCGTGGAGATTCAGCCGTTGATCTACCGTCTTGTCTGCTCCAACGGCATGGTTGTGAACGACGCTGCTACCAAGCGCCGTCATGTCGGACGAGGAAATGTTGCAGGAGAGGACTTCACCCTGTACAGCGACGAAACGATGAAGCTTGACGACAACGCCTTCCTTGCGAAGGTGCGTGATACCGTGAAAGCCATTGCGGATCAGACAAGGTTTGACCGTGTGGTGGATATGATGCGTCAGGCAAAGGATGCGAAGATCGTATCAGCAAACATTCCTGCGATGGTTGAGCTTGCCGGAACAGACTTCGGCTTTACCAAGCAGGAAGGTCAGGGCATCCTGGATCACCTGATCCGTGGCGGAGATCTGAGCCTATACGGAATGGCGAACGCTGTTACAAGGTATGCGCAGGATGTGGAATCCTATGACCGTTCCACTGAGATAGAGTCCATCGGGTTCGATATCCTCGGAATGTCCGCTTCCAAATGGAACAAACTGAATGCTGTCAGCACACTGAACGTAGCGTAAGGAGGAAGATTGATTATGAAGAAGAATACGCAATACTTTGGTTACTGCTATGAAAACGATACGACCGTTGAATATGTGGATGCGGATCATTACTCCATGCTGAACGTTTCCTTCACCAGTGAGGACGAGGACGCCGGGACGGACACAATTCACTCCGACCCGGCATCCCCTGCCAAGCCGATGGAGCAAATGGCGTATGAAATGCTGCAGGAACTGACGGAGTATATGGACCTGTACGAGGAAGGACGGTATTGCGACGTCAGCCGTGAACTCCGGATGAAGTACGACAATTATATGGACTCCACCCGGATCGCTGCGGAAAAGGCGCTGAAAAAGATTGCGAAGGATTACCGGCCTGTTGAACCGACAAAGTGGTTTCTTACGATCGAGGAAGCAGGAAAGCTGATGGCGGACAAGATGCTGTCTGGCGAGTGCAAAGCGTTTGATTTCTGCGAGAGTGATGAATATGAAAAGAATGAATTCAAAAACCGTATTGACGAGTATGACGGAAGCGGTTGGTACGGAGCAAAGCGGATCGACGGATTCTTTGACAACTCTCCTCGTGAACTGATCGTTGCGGTCGGTTATAACGGTGGTGGAAATTGCGCGTTCGCTTATGTATGGGAAGAATTTACCGACACATCGCTCCCTGCGGAAGCAATTACGAAGGCGCTTTGCGAGTCTACAGGCAGAAGTTCGTCTGACATCATCTTTGTGGAAGCAAATAAGGAGGAGCAGTAATATGGGAAAGATTTATGCATCGAAAAAAACAAAAATCGGTATGATCACAATCAGCGAGTCCGGATTTACAGGCGAAGGTTATCCGGGCTTTGTTTTTTCCGTCTTCCGTGACGGAAAGCAGACAGATATAGCGCTTCTCGAGGTGGATGAAAGCGACCCGGAAGAGGAAGTCGCTCTGAAAGTCCATGTCTGGGCGCCTGGTCACGAAGACCCGGTGTTTGACCAGTATCTCAATGCAGAACAGATCGACAAAATGTATGAGGAGGGAAAGTAATATGGCAACAGTACGTACACGCAACCGCAAACTGGAACAGGTTCTCTTCGCCCTGGGCGAGCATCATCTCGAATGGGAAAAGGACGAGGACGGTATGACAGTCTGGGTTTATCCGAACACCGAAAAGGTGCAGCAGATCATGGCGTGGTTCAAAGAAGCTAATGACAAACGGATGAACGGAGGGTGGTAAGTTATGGGTCTGGATATGTCTATCTTCAAAATCAAACGGTTTAACAATGCGACTCTCGATGATGTTGTGACAGTTGAAAGTTATCTGGATCTGGTGAAATATAATGCAGAAAATCCAGACAAGCAGTACACCATGATCAACTGGTGCGGGAGGGACAAGCCGTCCGACAAACTGATTGAGTTCTATTCCAGGTATCAATATGAAAAATACGGATCGGTACGTATCGCCGAAGATGTTGCTTACTGGCGCAAGGCAAACGCAATTCATCGGTGGTTTGTTGATAACGTGCAGGATGGTGTTGATGATTGTTGCGTCCACAGGGAACTGACGCGAAGCGATCTCGAAACACTGCGGGATATTGCGCATAAAGTATTGATTAATCCGGAATTTGCGGATGAATTGCTCCCGACACAATCCGGATTCTTCTTTGGCGACACCCAATATGACGAATGGTATTTTGAAGATATTCAGAACACTATAACTCAGATTAACAAGATCCTGGAAAGCACAGACTTCAATACAGAAGCGCTCTACTATGTGTCGAGTTGGCAAGAAAGGAGAACAATTATGAAAATCAAGCGTGAGATCAACGGCGAAACAGTGGAAATTGAACTGACAAGGAATGAGATGAGCCTTGCGTATGAAGAAATTCGCAGGGAAACATGGGAATTCTGCATCCGTGAGCAGATTGACAATGACGCGGGAAATCTTCGTTTCACCGATGACTTTGATAAGGATGATTTCATTGGTGAGTGTATGGAAGAAATGGAAAACCAGTATTACACGGACGACTATGATGAGAAAGCCGAGAGCATTGTATTCAATGTGGCGGAGATGAACGATATTTGGGTTGACGACCCGGATGAGGACGGTGACGACGATGATCTTTAATCCTGTTCCGTATATGCAGAATGAACGCGACCCTGTCGGATGCTTTACGGCGGAGATGACGGCAAGCGGATGGGCAAAAACAAAGTTTGACCATGATCTGCAGGAACATTTGCTGTCGGATGAGGTCAGCGAGTTTGTCCGCTGTGTTGAATCGTTCTTCCGGGAATGCAGCGACTGGCAGAAACTGCAGAAGTATGCGTCAAAGCATGGTGAAGAAGTTGCCGGCGACGATTACAACACTGTGCTTGCGATCAGTTACGAAGGGAAACAGATGGATTATATGTTCAGGGTAAACGGCAACTATCTCAGCGTGTTTCCGTACCGCAAATTCAGACATTAAGGGGGATTGCTTATGTACATTGTCCTTGGAATCTTTCTTCTCGGCGTGTTGTTCGTGTGTGTTTTCATCCTCGGCGGAATTTTCGCAAGGCACCTCATTATGGACGCGCTTGATGAAGCAAGACAAGAAAGGATAACGGAAGATTATTACCGTCTTGCCGGGTGCACATCGAAATCAGATCCGAAACCGTATGTACCGCCGACTGTCAGGCCGAAAACGCCGAGGGCGAGGATGATTCCGCACATGAATACGCTTGACCGCCTGCTCCATGAAGGGAAACGCGGAACAATTATGGTTCGTGCAGGCGACAGGAATAAAAAGGTCTGCTGACCCAACCACAAGCCAGCAGACGCACCATGAAAACCTTCCATCCACAACCACTTGAAAGAAAGGCAAGTGCATTATAGCACAGAAAGGAATTATTTGGCAATGAAAAACAAGATTATGTTCTCAACTGACCCGACATACTACACTGCGCTTTACCGGCAGAAAGGGAGCCGGCGCTTCTACCGCTGCGGTTACAGGGCGCTTGACCTGAACGAGCTGCGCGATATGGTTTACGCGGATATCCGGGAAGGCAGGTACGCAGCTGCGAAAATCATTCGCTGGGATGACGGAAAAATTATTGAGAAAGTTGTGTGAGGTGGATAAATATGAACGTATATTATAATGTAGAAATCCAGATGGCAATGAAGAACGTGCTGACCGATGAACTCCTGAGAAAAATCCTCCCCTATTTCGATGCGGATGAAACGGATGTGGACGAACACGAAAAATATCGTGCCGTCCTTTTCTTTAAGTCGCAGGAAAAGCCGAGCGCGATGCATGATTACGTCCGTGACGCTCTGAACGATCTCGGTCAGCAGATCCATTACATCGACGTAATCTACCGCTGGGAAACGGAAATGAATCCGGATAGGTTTGTGATCTGGTCGGATGGTACCGAGAAAGAATATGTCGGAAAAATCAATTTTGAGGAGGCGACGGTACGATGAATAAGGCAAGGAGAAAACAGATTGCGGATGTGATCAGCGCCCTTGAGGATCTTCGCGAAAAGGTCGAAGAAATCCACGATGAAGAGGAAGATGCTTTTGAAGGACTGCCGGAGTCATTTGAAGGGACGGAGCGGTATGACGCAATGGAAGAAGCGGTTGATAACCTGGACGATGCGCTCAGTTCCCTCGAGGACGCGATTGATTCGCTTGAATGCGCAAAGGAGTGACGGTATGGGGCCGAATACGAAATGGTATCTGACGAATGCGGAACTGAACTGGATTGTCCTGGCGCTGAACCATGAGATCGCTTCGCTGCGGTATGATGCTGACAATACGGACAGCGATCTTGTAAGGAAACTTGGCCGCAGGTCTGCTGAAGGCCGCGAGGAACTTGTCACAAAGATTACCGATTTTATGAGCGCGAACGCGAAACGCATTGAGATCATCTGAGGAGGAAAATGAGTATGGAAAACAAGGTTATGATGATTGATTACCGTGACGAGGAAGAAAACATCTGCCGGAAGGTCGTGGACGATATGGAATTTTGCGTACGCAAGGGCAACGCGTACTTCATCTCCGACCGGGTGAAGTATGAGGTGCAGCTGGAGAGCGTGATCCAGGTTTATTTATACTGATGTTACATTTTTGCAGCATCGCCTGGAAACTGCAAATGTTCCCCTTGACTCCTGATTTCGGTATGTGATATCATCCTTCCGCAAGGAGGATTGATGATTATGTACCCACAAAATAATCAGGAAAGGAGAGGACGCCCTGTGGCCGGCTCAGAAGCGAAATCTGTGACCATCAAGTTCCGTATTGAACCGACGCTGAAGGACGAGCTGATTTATTCCTGCAGGGTTCATGGGATATCGGTCACCGAGGGAATCCGGCGCGGAATCATCATGTTTATCAGAGAGACGAGCAGACGTTACTATTAGCGAGGAGGCGCACCATGAACAACCAACCAACCATCACAACCAGGTCCCGCAAGCTTGAGGAGTTCTTCTTTATGCACGGTATCGACTTCATTAGTTGCGGGAAAGACGACGAGAGCATGACAGTATGGACGTACGAGCGGACGCCGGAGACGGAACGCATCCTTGCGGAGTTCCGCCTTGCCCAGTCCCGCCGAGGAAAGAAAGGAGCGTAATTTTTATGTGTATGTATCCGATGATCGATTTCTATGTCGAGTCCTGCTCCATCGCTGAGACTTCTGTCTTCCATCATGTTGATGTCCTGCAGCGTGTATTCCGCCAGATGGAGGACTTCGGCGTTAAGATGAACGAGGAATCCATCGACGGGTTGACCGGCGCTTCACTGCAGCGCTGGTTCAATGCGTTCAAGAAGGACAAGAAGCCGTCCACAATCAATAACTATGTGGTAACAATTAATCCGTTCCTTCGCTGGGCGCATACGATCTATCCGGACGTTCCGGATGTATCGAACGTGCTGAAGACGATGCGGCTCCCCTCTTATGATCAGATTCCGGACGATCAGAAGCCGAAAGAAAAGTACTACTCCGATGAGGATATCTCAAAGATGCTGGCAATTCCAAAGCGCGACTCCGACCTGAAGAAGCGTGACCGGGCGATCATCGCGATGTTTATCGGCACAGGCCTCCGCGCATCAGAGCTTTGCCAGCTGACGGTGGGACATCTGCGGAATTACAAGCACGGATATGTTCGTGTTCGCCGTAAGGGCGGCGCCATCAAGGATGTAGACGTTGCGGATTTTGT
>Ga0310690_10004766_pt1 | contig 18946 bp, 12 predicted proteins | sample AusTroGonzalo_MG_2_FD_207661 | JGI IMG/M metagenome (GOLD analysis project Ga0310690, IMG submission 207661) | Bovine rumen microbial communities from tropical cattle in Woodstock, Queensland, Australia - Gonzalo_04 (v2) (version 2) | ecosystem: Host-associated > Mammals > Digestive system >...
AGAAGGACATCGTTGACTTCGCCAACCGCATCTGCAAGGACAACAACTACGTCATCGTCTACAAACATCAGGACAGCCCCGACCCGGTGGCCAAGGTGGTGAAGCCCGCCATCACGCCCATCAGCGTGAGCCGCGACGTGGAGAGCGACTTCCTATCCCAGATCAAGGCCGATGCCGCCAAGGCTAAGCCCATACAGCCCGTCTTTGTCAACTTCAAGAAGGACCTGCAGAAAGGCAAGACCGCCAACGGCAGCGAGGTGCTGTACGTGAAGAACGTCGAGAATGGAACATTCAACCTTGAGTACCTCTTCGATTTCGGTAGCTCGGCCGACAAGACCATTGATTTGGCCGCTGACCTGGTAGAGTACCTCAACACCGACAAGCACACGGCAGAGCAATTGCAGGAGGAATTCTACAAATTGGCTTGCGAGTGGAATATTATAGTAGGAAGCGAAAGAATCTATGTCACCGTTAGTGGTCTGGCCGAAAACATGGAGAAAGCAATGACTCTGGTAGAAGAGATTATGGCCGGAGCCCAGCCCAACGACGAGGCACTGCAGATGCTTGTAGAGCGCGCCATCAAGAGCCGCACCGACAACAAGACCAACCAGCGCGCCGCTTTCCGTGCCCTCAATACCTACGGCACCTATGGCGAACAGTATATCAAGGAGACCACAGAGAGCGATGCCAAACTGCGCAGCTACACCTCGCAGCAACTGGTTGATGCTCTACACAACCTCTTCACCTACAAGCACCGCGTGCTCTACTACGGCCCGCTGAGCCTCAAGGAGGCCACCGCAGCCGTAAACAAGATTCACAAGGTGAAGCCTACCAAGGAGGTGCCTGCCAACAAGGTGTACCAGCCCGTGGCCACCGACGAGAACCAAGTGCTTTTCGTCGACTACAACGCCAAGAACACTTATATGACCGAATACTTCCGCGGCGCACACTACAACACTACGCTGGTCCCGCAGGTCGACCTCTTCAACGAGTACTTCGGCGGTTCGATGAATGCCATAGTGTTCCAGGAGATGCGCGAGAAGCGCTCGCTCGCTTACAGCGCCAGCAGCTACTATACCAACACCGGCAAGAAAGACGGCTGGTTCTACAACAGCGCCAACGTCATCACCCAGACCGACAAACTGTTCGACGCTCTCGATGCCTATGAGGAGCTCTTCAACGATATGCCTGTGGCTGAAGCCAACTTCAAGCTGGCCAAGGATGCCCTTATTGCCGGCAGCCGCACCGCCCGCACCACCAAGTTCGGCATCATCAGTAATTATCTATACTGTGAAAAACTCGGTCTGAAAGAACCTCTCAACAAGCAGAACTTCCAGGCCTACCAGAAGATGACGATGAACGACCTGACGAACTTCCAGAAACAATACATCAAAGGCCAAAAGAAGAGCTATCTGGTGCTCGGCAAAGAGAGTGAGATAGACTTCAACAAGCTGGCCAAGTTCGGCAAGGTGAAGAAACTGACACTCGACGAGATATTCGGCTACTAAGAACTGCCGACATGAAGAAGGGGCATCACTGTTGATGCCCCTTCTTTTTATTCTACCACAATCTCGTATACTTTGCCTACGATATCGGAGGCGTTGTATGGGATGAGCCCCTGCATATAGACCATTGGGGGCCACCACTCTGAGTAGTGGTATTCCTGCGTGATGATGCAGAGCATCTGATTGTCGGGGATAGCGGTATACTGGTCGTTCATGTAGCCCACCACACGCATGTGCTCAGGGTCTGGTCCCAGACGCCAGATTATCTCCTTTGGCTTCCACTCTATCTCATAGTAATAGTAATCCTCATCAAACACACTGTTTGGCATGGGCGTCTTGGTGGTGAGCGCCTTGTAGTTGTCGTACCAGCGCATGGCATCAAACTCGGCGCCTTGATACGGTATCTGCGTAATACCCGACTTGAATCTCTTGGGCTCGCGGCATGCAAGGTCCCAGTTGGTGCAGCAGTACATGACATCGGAATTGCTACGGCCTTTCTCTACCCTGCCGATCTGGGAATAGTAGCCTTCGGGCCAGTAGCGCGACGCCTTCACTATCTCGATGTCTATCTCGGAATAGTTGTCGAGCACATGCCTGTCGGGGTTCTCACTGTCATCGTTCTTGCCGATGTAGCCGCCATGGTAGCTGGGCCTGCGCTGGTTCCACTGGCTGCCGTCCTGGTAAATGAGCCAGAAGGCATAGGTCAGGCCGTTCCACACATTGTCCTTGTTGAGCATCGGGGGAAACTTGATCTTGCCGCGATACTTGCCATAGGAGAATCCCACACGGGTCTTCACGCCGGTAGACTCTTTCCGGGGATGTTTTATGCCTGCATTACCAGGGTTGATGACGGAGATATAGTCACCCTGGGGTGACGGGAACACCGTGCTGCCGGGGTAGTCGGTAATCTGCGGATAGTCGTAGAGGAGCTGCGTGCTGTCGTAGCGCATGGCAGCGGCATCGTAGTCGGCCTGCGAGTAGTTGGCGATATCCTGCACCAGCGGTATATTGCGCAGGGTGTATTGCTGGCTAATGGCCGGGAAGAACTGCTGGTACAGCGCGTGGCGGTAGAGCGCGGTATCGCTGCCGATACGCCCCGGTATCTCGTTCTTGCCGCGATAGGCGGTGCGTATCTGCGTCTCGTCGATATAGACGCCTTTCTGCGGCGTGATGACAGCGCGCGTGCGTAACATCTTGCTGCCCTTGGCAAGCGTGATATGCCTGCTCCTGTTGACATAGAACCAACTGTATGGGTTCACATAGTGGCTGTCGGCATCGGTGAGGTTGATATGCTGCACATAGTCGGGTATCCGCTTCAGCCCCTCCTCGTCACAGACTACCAGCAAGAACGAATAGAGGCCTGTGCGGGGATTGCGCTTCCAGCGGTGGTTGACATCGCCGCCTTGGTGACGCCGCTCGTTGAGCACCCAGCGGGTGTCGAGGAAGAGCTGCTCCTCAACAGTGCGGTTGTTCTCCGGAGCAGCCACCTCGCTAACGTAGCGAAACCAATGGGTGTCACTACGTATCTCACGTTCTATGGCCTTGAGGCTCTCAACGCTGCAGTCGAAGTCCGCGAGGTCGGCACCATAGTATTTGCGCTCATCGCGCGGATTGCCCACAATGCGGAAACTGTCGGCGATGTGACCGTCGGCAGGCACCGGCTTGAAGCCTACGGACACGTCCTCCCACGAGCCGTAGAAATTCTCGTAGGCGAGCGTGTCGGCCTCATCGAACTTGTAGCTCTCGTTCTGGTAGAATATCTTGTAGTAGAGCTGCCGGTCACTCACGGTGTCGAAGACGAAATGGAATTTCTCGCCTTTTGCCGGTAGCACAATACCATCCAGCACCGCATTCTCAAGGTCCATATCCATGCATACTGTATCACCCTCATAACCCACCATGGGGTCGAAACTACGTACAGCATTGTGCGAGCAGGCGGCCAATAAGAACGCCACTACGAGCGATAGCCTGAGAATGGTCTTCATTTGTCTATTGGTTTAGTTTATCGAAATACGCTTCGGGGCGAGTAGCCATAAGGTAGTTAGCATCGTTGACAATAGCCTGGTCGAGCGAGATGCCTTCGTTGGCGGCTTTTTCCTCCAGGTTGTGCAGCCAATTATCATTGGAGCGAATCTCGTCGCAGATGGCGTCGCGCACCGCCTGTATCTCCTCGTCGGAATACAGGAGAAGTACAAGGCTCTTACCGATGAACTCGTTACCCAAGTCATACAGTTGACCCGAACAATAGCTCAGCATAATGTAGTCGGCATCGTCAAGCGTCTTGCGCATGTCGAGCTGCGACGTATTGTCGTGCTCAGGGTCAAAATAAATGGTATTGTTGTAGAACCAGTAATGCGTGTAGCGGAAGAGGGAGTCGAGCGGATAGTTGTAGGTGATATTCCAAAAGAACGAGTCACCCAGCACAATAAGGCCAGGCTTGCCCTGAGTGGTATCCGCAACCCTGACATTGACGTACTGGCATGGTGGCTGGCCTGGCGTTACTACAAGGTTAAGCAGCTCCGCCAGATCATTGTCAGGCTCATGGGTATAGTCGTAGTAAGGCTGTCCCAACAGCACCGGACGTATCGGTGCGCCACCGATATGCTGCATGTAGCGCATAATGGAGTCAAAGGCATAGGTGGCTGCTATATTGCTCCAATGGGTACCATTCTGCGTCATGAGGTCGTATGTGACGCTGTCACGAATGGTACGGAACCAGTCGAGGATGTCCACATACTGTACGCCATATTGTCTGAAGAGCCTTGTGTATTCCGCATAGGCGCGCGGTCCGGGAGTCCTGTTCAGTGTGTCGGGAGCCGGCAGATGTTCGGGATAGAGCATATCCTTGCCGGGGAGTATGGCAACAAACAGCGTGGTGCCGCGCTCGCGCAAAAGCTCCTGCAACTTCGCCAGACGCGACGCCTCCAACTCGAACTTATGCCTTAGTTCCTCAGGGTTTTCCGTATACTTGTACATGCGGCTCTCATAGTAGTCCTCCACAAAGTAGCGCTCATAAATGTAGCCGTCGCGCCCCACGATGACCCCCTTGTTCATCGACTTGCCATAGCATGAGTAAACATACTGGTTGTACAGCCTTATTGCCGGCTCACGGAAGCCAAAACTGCCTTTGATATACCGCTCTGCCTGCGTCTGCCAATTGCCGTCCATCACCGTCCTCAGAGTCGGTCGCGGTACAGGGTCCATCACATAAGCGCCCTTTAGCGACCGCACGTTTATAAAATGCCACTCCCCCTGTGCTGCCACAAGGAGCAGCAGTACCATTGTCACAATACCTAATATCTTGGGGACGTTGCGCATAGTCAGAACCTAAAATAGATGAACGGGCTGAAGTCGGTGGCCGTTAGGGCTCCGAGACAGAAGAAGAACATGATGCAAGCCACCGCCCATACGGCGATATGCTGCGCCGGACGGTAGTCGGTATAGAATGTCCTCTGCTGCAGCTTGCGTCCAAAAGGAAAGAGCGTGATGAACGCGAACACCAACGCAATAATAAGAGTCGTCAGGAACTGTGCGTCACTGACGGGGAACTGCAGACTGGCAAAGTCGAAGGCGAAGAGACGCGTGATGAACGTCCAGCACTGGCCGAGATCCTCGATGCGGAACAATGCCCAGCCCACCATGACCACGACGAAGGTCACGGGCACCCGCAACCACTTCAGACGTTCTCCCTTGTTCAGGCCTGTCATACGCTCAACAACAAGGAATATACCATGATAGGCGCCCCATAGCACGAAGTTCCACCCTGCCCCGTGCCACAGTCCGCTGAGCAGAAACACCACCCACAAGTTAAAGTAGGTGCGCCAAAGACCATTTCTGTTGCCCCCCAGGGGTATGTATAGGTAGTTGCGCATGAAGGTGCCGAGGGTTATGTGCCACCGGCGCCAGAATTCAGTGACCGAGGTCGACACATACGGGTTGTTGAAGTTCTCTGGGAACTTGAAGCCCATGATGCGGCCCAGACCTATGGCCATGTCGCTGTAGCCCGAGAAGTCGAAGTAGAGCTGCATGGTATAGGCCGCAATGGTTATCCACGCGCTGCCGGTATCCATAGCCGCCAAGTTGCCGCCGAGGATCATGTCCACGCTACGCCCTATCACGTCGGCTATGAGCACTTTCTTCGACAGGCCGATGACGAAGCGGTAGAAGCCCTGTAGGCATTCATCCCATCGCAGACGACGGCGTGCCGATATCTGGTCGGCGATCTCGTTGTAGCGCACTATAGGGCCGGCAATAAGCTGCGGGAACATAATGATATACACCACATAGTCCACCAGACTCTTCATCGGCCGGTTCACACCACGATAGGTATCCACCACGTATGTCACCGACTGGAAGGTAAAGAAGCTGATGCCTATGGGCAGCAGCACCTTGGTCCAGCCCATTACACCGAGCCCCAGCGAGGCCAACAGCGCGTTGATATTGTCAACAAAGAAGTTGGCATACTTGAAATAGGCCAGCAGCCCGAGGCTCACCGTCAGCGCCGCAGCACACCACAGGCGCTTGGCCTTGATGCTCTGCGCTTTGTCCATAGCCTTCACTATGTAGAAGTTGGCCACCGTTGAGGCCAGCAGCACCAACACAAAGTCGGGGGCTCCCCAGGCATAGAATACAACAGATGCCAGCAGCAACACACCATTGCGCCACTTGGCAGGCACCAAAAAATAGGCCAACAGGAATGCCGGAAGAAAACAGAGCAGGAATATGTGACTGCTGAATACCACCTACCGTCAGTTAATATCAGTCTTTCCCCATTTGACACGCTGCCAGTCGACCAGGCTGCCCACGGCCATCAGCACGCCCATAACGGTGATGGCAAGTATGCGGTAAGTGAACCAATAGTGTTGCCATGTATGCTGAGCCATTACAATAAACCACACCATCGGAGCCAATGCGGCCACCAAACACAGCACTGCCTGACGCCAGCGGCGGCTGTCGAACCAGCGCACCGCGAAGAATATCAGCACCACCAATACCACTGCGGCATAGAACCAAGGAACCAGCTCCACGTTGCGCACCAACGCTGCCCAACGCCCTAGGTCGCCCATTGAGGCACGCTCGGCGGCTTGTCCAACTGCGTCGGCAAACACATCAGCCGACGTGGTGACCGTCGCCACCAGCCATTTAGCGGCCCATGTGGCAGCGTAGCCAGCACCCCACAACGCTGACGACACGGCGAAGTTCCTTACTGGTTTCACCTCGTCGGAATGCTTCATGGCGAGCCACACCACCATCGGTATGCCCCACGTTATCAGCGGACAGGTGAGAAGGTCAAAGTATGCCGTCAGCGAGCCAAGGATGAAGAACATCCGGGCTATTCTCCCGCTGTCGTTGCCATAATATAGCACCACCAGCGTGCCGGCAGCGGCTATAAGCAACACCGGCAGAAATTGTATGGAGAACTGCATCATGAAGACATTGACCGAAACCATGGCCAGAGTGTATACCACCGCGGCCCATGCGCCGATGCGGCGCATCATGGCTATCAGCACCCACAGCAGCAGTAGCGACGAAAGGATATAGAAGAAAGTGCGCAACACCACATAGTCGTTAAGTACAAGCAGCAGGCGCATCAAGAATGTACTGCCGTGCCAGTAACGCGGGTATTTCACCATCGTCAGTGTTTCGTCTCCATCCGACAGGCGGTACAGGCTCTCGCACTGATCATTTCCCGAATTCAAACGCGGCACCTGCATCACACGCTCCCACACGCTCATATCCTCCCGGCAGTTGTTCAACGTCTGGTTGATGATTAGGGCGTCGGTAAAATTGTCCATGAAATAAGCAGGCTTGCAGAAGAAGGCAAACCAGAAGTCGGCTTTCAGGTCAGTCGCTTCAATCGTCTGTTTCACATGCCGTTCCACAGGCTTCGTCGGCAGCAGCGTCACAGCTACGGCAAACAGCAGGTAAGCGGAAATCAATCCCGCGAACAGCACCAGATATTTCAACACCTGCTTCATACCTGTCACCTGTCCGTCACATCACCTCCTTTATGGTCTGCGACTGTCCGTTGAACACCAGCGTGTCGCCCACCTTCTTGCCCTTCAGGGCGGCATAGATGGGCGTCTGGGCCGATATGGCGAAATACACGTCATTGCCAACCATGAACTTGCCGGCACCGATACTCAGCAAGAACCTCTGCTTGTCGGTAATCACCACGGCACCGTGCTCCACGGTGTCGAAAGGCGGCAGCTTGAGCAGGTCCTGCAGGTAGCGTACACCGGTCTGTGCGTTGCTGTACTGGCGGGCATACATATCCCTCGAGCGTAGCATCTTGGTGCGGTACGAGTCATAGCGGTCCACATTGGCGCCGTAGTCGTTGCTCTGCTGCTGCGCCGAGTCCATCTCCTGCTTGGCAATAGACGCGATATGCTCCTGCTGTTCAATGCAGGAGCATATCACTTGATGTCTTTGTTCTTCCCGCGTCATCTTATCGGGTGCGTCCGGGGTATTCCTTAAGGGCAACCTCGAGGCACTTGATGGCCTTCTTCAGGTCTTCGATGCAGATGCAGTAGGTGATACGGGCCTGATGACGGCCGCGCTCCGGATCCACATAGAAACCCGTGGCGGGAGCCAGCATCACAGTGGCGCCATTGTAGTTGAAGTCCGTAAGCAGCCACTGGCAGAACTTGTCGCTGTCGTCCACCGGCAGGTCAATGACGGTGTAGAATGCACCCTTGGGCATCGGGCAGAAACAGCCGGGTATCTTGTTCACGCCCTCGACGATAACGTTGCGGCGGGCTATGTACTCTTTCTGCACGGCGTCGAAATACTCCTGAGGAGTGTTGACGGCGGCTTCGCCAAATATCTGGCCGAACGACGGGGGGGACAGACGGGCCTGAGCCAAGCGCATGGCGATGGCGTAGACCTCACTGTTGCGCGTCACCAGGCAACCCACGCGGGCGCCGCAGGCACTGTAGCGCTTCGACACGGAATCGAACAGTATGACATTGCGCTCCAGACCCTCAAGCTGCATCACACTGAAATGATTGTGGCCGTCGTAGCAGAACTCGCGGTACACCTCGTCGGCGAAGAGATACAGGTCATATTTCTTCACCAGACCGGCCACCTTCAGCAGCTCCTCGTGGGTGTAGAGGTAACCCGTGGGGTTGTTGGGGTTGCATATCATGATGGCCTTGGTGCGCGGCGTGATGGCCTTCTCGAAATCCTCGATGGGAGGCAGGGCAAAGCCGCTCTTGATGTCGCTCGGTATGGTGACAATCTTGGCGTCGCACAGCTTGGCGAAGGTGTTGTAGTTGGTGTAGTAAGGCTCGGGGATGATAATCTCATCGCCGGGGTTCAGGCAGACGGTGAAAGCCATCTGCAGAGCCTCGCTGCCACCGGTGGTGACGATAATCTGGTTGGGGGTCACGTCGATACCATGCTTGTGGTAGTAGTTACAGAGGGCGCGACGGTAAGTCTGGATACCGGCCGAATGGCTGTATTCCAGCACGCCGTGGTTCTCGGCCATCTCGGCGGCCTTGTCGGCCAGAGCCTTCAGGGCACCGGCAGGAGTTTCTATATCGGGCTGGCCGATGTTCAGGTGGTACACATGCACTCCGCGCTCCTTGGCAGCGTCGGCGAAAGGCACGAGTTTGCGGATTGCCGACTGCGGCAGTTCCAGTCCTTTATTGGATATGCTGGGCATAATATAGTCTGTTGTTTGTTGTTGTGATTATTTCTTTTCTTTGTTGTCAAGCTCCATCTCTTTGATTTTCTCTCTCTTGAGAGGAGTGGGCTCAACCTTCATCTCGCCCTTGACATCCTTGAGGGCAGGCTTCACGGCGGGCTTTGCAGCGGGCTGTGCGGGAGCGGTCTGGTCGCCATCCTGCTTCACATTGCCTTTGATGCGCAGCACCACACGGGGGTTGTCGACGGCATTGCTGGTGACGGTGACAGTCTTCGAGAAACCACCCACATTGTTGGTGTTGTAGTGAACCTTGATGGTGCCGCTCTCGCCGGGCATGACGGGCTTCTGGGTGTAGCTGGGAGTGGTGCAGCCGCAGCTGGCCTTAACGTTCTGGAGGATAAGGGGCTCGTTGCCGTCGTTCCAGAAGGTGAACTCGCAGTCGCCGTTGCCACCCTTCTGGATGGTACCGTACTGGTGTTCCATCTGCTCGAAGCGAATCTTGGCACCGTTGGCGGGCACCTCTTTGGTCTCAACTTCCTGTGCGCTCACGCCGAAAAACAGCGAGGCAAACATGCAAATCAATGCAAACTTTTTCATGTTATTAGGTTTTTAATGTTTATATTTCAACTATTTATATTATTCAATTTCGTCTTTCACCTTTCACCTTTCACCTTTCAATCAGTCTGCAAAAGTACTAAATTTTTAGTACATGCAAATATTTTTTTATTGCAGCCGCGAAAATATTTTCCACGAAGCCCCTCCTCTGTAACACCGGTGGTGTTACGCTACCACTCCGTACCCTCTCCGTAGTTGCTCCGACTGTTTAACGGTTGTTTAACTGTTTTTTTTCGGAGAAGAGTCGGAGGGAGGTCGGACGGGAGTCGTAGAGGCTACGAACGGGCGAGGAACTGGACCTCGGTGGGGGCTATGAGGCCGAGGGCGAAGGCTTTAGCCACGCGAGCGGCACTCTTATTGACGATGTCGAGGCGGCGCGAGAGGTCTTTCTGGCGCTCCTGAATGGCCTTGTCGGTCTCACCGAGGCGGTCGGAAATTTCCGCCGCCGTGCAGCCAGCGGCCTCGAGGAGAAGCAGTTGGCGCTCCTTGTCGGTGAGCCCGAAATCAGGGTCATGGTCGGCAACGAGGGTAAAGTAGCTCTCGGCAGCCTCCTTGAGGGTGAGCATGACGGGATAGTTGAAGTAGAAGCGCTCGCCGCGCTCGAGGCAGGCTATAGCCCTGAGTATGTTCTCGATGGAGAAGCCGCCGGCGGCGTTCTTGCTGACGAAGGCCGAAGCACCGAGGGCGAGGGCTTCCATGACCACGCGCCCTACGTCGTGTAGACGGCGCTCTCGGTCGTCGATGCCGGCCTCGGGAGCGTCGAAGCGACCAGAGAAGATGATTATCCTGACGTCGGGATAGCGCTCGTGGACACGGCGCACAATCATCAGTCCACCAGTGGGTTCACCACTGAATTCCATATCCACAAGCAGGTAGTCGGGCAGACTGGTGGCGTCGAGGGCGGCCAGCAGAGAGGGACCGTCGGCGAAAGTCTCCACCATCTCTACACGGCTGACGACACTGGCGTCGAGGTCGCCGGTCTCCACACTGGAGGCGCGGCCGTTCATTTCCATCTTGACGACCTTGCGGATCAGCGGCTCGTCGTCGACCATCATTACACGTATCTTCTTCATGTTATTCGTTTTTATTTGGTAGCGAGCAGCACGTGCATGGCGGTGCCCAGGCCGGGAGTGCTCTCGGCCCAGATGCGGCAGCCGCGGCGCGTGAGGTCGTCGTGCTTCTTTATTATGTAGCGGCAGAGGATGAGGCCGAAGCCGTGCTCGCTGCCCTGCGGCAGGGTGCGGTCGGCGCGGAAGAGGCTCTCCACCTGTGCGGCGTCCATGCCGCTGCCGGTGTCGCGCACACAGATGTCGGCCATGCCGTCGGCCTCGGTGGCGCTGACGGTGATGCTGCCAGCCGCAGTGTGTTTCAAAGCGTTGCCCACGAGGTTGCGCAGCAGTATGACCACCAGCATGCGGTCGGCATTGAGCTTTATGTCGGTGGGCTCGAAGCGGAGCTCCACGCCAGCATAGGGGCGCGGCACCTGACAGCGCACCTCCTCGAAGGCTTCCTGCAGGGGGAAGACACTGGCGTGGAAGGCCATGCCACCAGGGATGGAGAGGCGTGTCCAGCCTTTGATGTTGTCAAAGGTGCGCAGCAGCTGGTCGAGAACCTCGGCGCGCAACTCGGGCGAGAGGTCGGGGTTGCGCAGGTAGCCCATGAAGGGGCTCACGTCGTGGCGCAATACGCTGAGGGTGGTCTCGACGTTGGCAATGCGTTCCACGTCGCGCCGCTTGGCGGCTTCGAGCTGCTGCTTCTCGCGCCGCAGACGACGGGCGCTGAACCACAGCAGCACCGTCAACGCCACCAGTAGCACCAGCAGCACCCCGAAGACCATGGCGGTCTTGGTCATCCACTGGCTTCGCCGCGTGGCGGCGGCGAGGGTCTGCTGCAAGGCGAAGTCTTCGTGCTCGTTGCGTGCTATGTAGTCATGCAGGTCGGTGTGGCGCAGGTACCACCGCAGCGCCTCGTCGGGCGTGGCGGCCAAACGGCTGCGCAGCAGCACGTCGAAGAGGCCCAGCTCCATCTTGGGGGCCTTGAGGGGGGTCCACTGCGGCGAGCCGCCCTTGACGGCGGTGTTGCGCTGACGCGCAGCGAAGGCGAGCCACTGGCGCAACACACTGTGGGCCTTGACGGTGTCACCCAGAAGCAGGGCGTAGCGCGCCGTTGAGGTGGTGCCGCCAATCATCTGGTAGGGGTCACCGTAGTCGTAGAAGACGACACGCGCGGTGTCGTAGAGCGCCAGCACACTGTCGGGCGGCACTAGGCCGGGAATGCTCTTAAGCGCCGACGCGGTCATCTGCAGGGTGTTGGCGTAGTGGAAGGGGCAGAATGCCGAGGGACGGTCGAGGATGTCGTAGTTGGCCTCGCAGTATTCGAGGGCCTTGAGGCTCTCGCCGGCGCTCTGCCAGCCGTAGGCGAGAGCATAGTTGAGGGCCATGTCCTGTGCATAGTCTACACGCATGGCGTCGCGCCGCGCCTCCACCTCGCCGAGGAGGGTGCGCACGTCGCCCTCTTGGCCATTGCGGTAGTGGTAGCTGAGCACCAGACTGGTGATGTAATATTCGCTGAGGGCATAGCTGTAGAGCATGTTGTCGCGGTTGCGGTCGAGAATACCGCTGCGGCTGATGTCGTAGAGCAGCCGGTAGCTGTCGGCGATGCGGCAGTCGCGCTGCAGCAGACGAGCGCGTATGAGGCGGGCAATGACCTGCTCGATGTCGCCGTTGCGCATGGCAGGGTTTTGCTTCGCGACGGCCTTCTCCACGAGGGCGAGCATCCGGTTGGCGCTGTCGGCGTCGGACTTCTGGTAGTAGGCGAAAGCCATGGTGTTGCGGGCACGCAGCTCACCATCCACGTAGTCGGGAAGCGAGTCGGCGATGAAGCGCAGAGCCTGGCGAGAGAGCTGCAAGCAGAGCTCCGGATTGCGGTAGCGGTTGACGAAAGCCTCCTTGTTGAGACCGTCGGCGCGCGACCGCAGCAGGGGATCTGTTTTGGCTTCGCGACTGCACCCCGAAAGGAGCAAAATCAGGCTCGCGAGCAGTAGAATTGTTGTCTTTTTCACGGTGCAAAGATACGAATAAAAAATAAATTGGCAATTAAAAATCACCAATTTACACATTTTGTTGCAAATTTATTTTGCCGTGTCGCAAAAAGTGTGTATTTTTGCACCCAGTTTTAAATGACAAGAAGGTCGTTTGGCCGAGGGGCTAGGCACAGGTCTGCAAAACCTGCTACTCCGGTTCAAATCCGGAAGCGACCTCGAAGAAAGGCAATAAAAAGGTCTCCCAATCGGGAGACCTTACTGTTTTATGCCTTGCCGGCTTTATCTGCCGTTGTCGGTACGGATGAAAACATGGCTTTCACCATGAGAAGTGACCGTAGCTTCATTACCATTGACAGTGAAATAGCCTGTTTCTGGACCTCCTTCGTCTTGGATGGTGATAGTGCCCTGACCACTGGTGATGGTGCCGGTATAGGTATAGGTGCCTTCCGTATTATGGCCTACGCCATTAACCGCCATATACATAGCGCAGGTTGTTGTGTCAAAAGTAACCCTCATCAAAACATACATACTATCTTCCTGGAAAGATGTTTGCCAAGTGGTACCTTTCAGCGGATAGTTGCCACCGGGTTGAGGGCCTGGCTGCGGATTGACAAGAATCAGCGTGACATCACCGGAAGGAGTGTTGTAGGCGGTCATGGTGTTGCCGCTGACAGTGAATGCGATGTTAAACTCACGGCCTTCGATGGTGAGGTTTATGGTGCCATTGCCGTTACTGTAGATGTAGGTTCCCTGGTAGTGTTCTGGGCCATGGGGCGTTTGAACATTGACCGAGACATCAGAGGCGGTGGGGAAACTGACAGTGACATCAGCCTCTCCGTCGTTGAATGCCCACTGGGTACCTACCAAAGATTTCAGTGTGTTGGTGTCTCCACCAGGCTGTGGACCAGGCTGCGGGTTGCCACCGACCAGGGTCAACACGACATCACCTGCAGGCGTGTTGTGGGCAGTCATGGAGTTGCCGCTTACGGTGAAGGTAATGGTCATTTCCTGACCACCGACAGTGAGGTTTATGGTGCCACTGCCATTGCTGTAGGTGTAGGTTCCCTGGTAGTATTCAGGGCCACGAGGCGTTTGAACATTGACCGAGACATCGGAGGCGGTGGGGAAACTGACAGTGATATCAGCCTCTCCGTCGTTGAATGCCCACTGAGTGCCTACCAGCGATGTTTGTGTGTTGGTGCCGCTGCCGCCGCCATTGCCGCCGCTGTTGCTGTTGTCGTCCTTGCTGCAGGAAGCAAGGCCGAAAACCATTGCTGCTATGAAGCAGACTTGAAGCAATCTTTTCATATTATTTGTTTTTAATGGGTTTGTCGGTGCAAAAGTACACATTATTATTCATATACACAAAAAAAATAATCCCGCCGCAAGTCAACGTGGCGGGATAACATTGATAATCCGCATCATACACTTTATGCGAGCGCCGCCTGGATGCTCATCTCATAGAGCTCAGCAGGGGTAATACCCATGGCTTTGGCCTGTTTTGGTACGATACTCTCGGCACTCTGGCCGGGGATGGTGTTCACCTCAAGGAAGTAGAGCTCATCCTTAGCGGTGTCGTGGATATAGTCAAAGCGCACAATACCCTTGCAGCCCAGCAGGTCATAGAGCTGGCTTGAAACCTCCTGTATGTGCTTGGAGATGCGCTCGGGGCACTCGGCAGGCGTAACCTCGTTGCTAAAGCCGTCGTACTTGGCCGCATAGTCGAAGAATTCATGGCCTCCCTTAGGGATAATCTCGGTGATGGGGAACACAAGCTTCTCGCCGTCGGCCTTGCGGAAGACGCCACAGTCAAACTCACGGCCCACGATGCACTCCTCCACCAGCACGGCATGGTCCTCGGTGAAGGCCTCGCGGATAGCCGGCAGGAGCTGGTCAGCGGTCTTCACCTTGGTTGTAGCCACACTGCTGCCACCAGCGGCGGGCTTCACGAAGACAGGATATTCAAGTGTGAAGAACGACAAGTCTTTGGGCTCGGAATATAGTAGCACCGATTTGGCCACCTTGACGATACCGAAGCTCTTGACAACGGGGTTGCAGTAGCCCTTCTGGAAAGTCAGCGCCGAGGTGTAGAAGCCGCAGGTGGTGTACTTCACGCCCAGCATGTCGAAATAGCCCTGCAGCACACCGTTCTCGCCGGGGTTGCCGTGAACGATGATGAAAGCCAGGTCGAAGCATACCTTATTGCCGTTGTCGGTGACGGTGAAGTCGCCTCGATCCACCGGACGGTGTTCGCCGTCCTGCTCCCAGTACCACCCCTCACGGTCGACAACAATCTTATATACATTATATTTAGTATGGTCCAACTGGCCATACACCTGGTTACCGCTGGCGATGCTGATGTCGTGCTCGCCGCTGAAACCACCCATGACAAGTGCTATATTCTTTTTCATTGATGCAATGGTATGTGTTTTTCGCGTTTATGTTGTTTCTCGTTGTAATGTGCTTGCTCACGTACGGCCGGCAGCATGGTGGCGCGCTGGAAGCGCTCCCATACCACGTCGACGGCCACACTGGTGGGGTGCGTCATCTTCTCGTCGAAGAAGCGGTAGTCGCGCAGCTCATCGAGGACTATCTCGTAGGAGGGGAAGTAGCAGGTCCTGCTGTCATCGACAAGCTGGTCAACGGCCAGCAGCAGGGTGCTCTTGCTTAACTGGTTGCCATGGGCACCGTCGGCCATGTGGCGTATGGGCGACACGGTGAAGAGCACGTTGAGCCCCGGATAATATGCCGCCAGCTCCTTCAGCAGCGGCTGCCACAGGGCCACAATCTCCTCAACGGTCATGCGGCGTCTCACGAACATCTGCGGCGGCAACTTGTGACAGTTGGCCACAATCTCACCCTCCTTCTCAAACACCCATGCGGTGCCGAAGGTCACCATCAGCAGCGATGCTTCTTTGAGAGCCTTATGTGCCTGGTGTATGCGGTCGTTGCAGACGGCAAGGGTCTCATCGGGCATAGTCCGCGAGAAACTCCCGTGATGATGCCACGAATGCCACAAGCCTTCATGCTCCACAAGGTCATCCATGCCTATCTCGCGGTCTTCCATAATGCGTCTCACGGCAGCGGCGATGGAAGCAGGATTGTACAGCGCCCCGAAGGGGTTTAGCTCCACATGGAAGTCGCACTCCTGCAGGCGCACCCCTATCTCGTCAGCAAAGCATGAGCCGAGGCTCACAATGCCAGTGGAGTAGTCCACCTTGAACGGCAACTGCGGCACAATGACAGGGGTTGTGAGGTTGGGCATCATGACTTCAACTGCGGTTTTATATCGTAGACTCCTTTGAGCTGCTCCAGTTCGGGGATGACATCGCGCACCTTTACCCGCAGGTCGGTGGCACCCATGGTGAGTGTCAGCTTCTGCGCCGGGTCGATGACCGTTGCCTGCAACGGCACACTGCCCTTATGTTTCTTGCCAAGCTTCTCGATGGCTTTGCAGAACTCTTCGTTGATGTCGTTAATGCCTATCTTGAAGCACAGCTTCGAGGCATATTTGTCAAGCACACCGGCGAGGTTCATCATCGTCAGCACCTTCATCGAGATGTAGTTGCGCTCGTTGCCGGTCTTGTCGGTGTAGCGACGCGACGTCACCTTGCCGCGACAGAAGATGAAGGTGTTGTTGGTAAAGAAGCCCTTGAAGTCGGAATAATCATCGCCGTAGAGCTTCATCTCGTAGCTGCCGCTGTAGTCGTCTATCACCATGCTGCCAAAGGGCACTCCCTTTCCGCTCACCATCTCTTTGGCACCCGACACCATACCGGCGAATCTCACCTCACGCCCCACCAGGGCCTCAAGGTTGCCAAGCTGCTCACAACTGACGTTGGTCATCATCTGTATCTCGTACTTGTAGTCGTCGAGCGGATGACCACTGAGGTAGGTGCTTATCACCTCTTTCTCATACCTGCAGCGCTCTATGTTGCTCCACGGCTCCACGGTGGGTATCGGCGGATGCTCCTCTTCGGCCAGTTCCTCGCTCATGCTGAAGATGCTCATCTGGTTGCTCGACGCACCGTCCTGTCGCCGTATGGCCCACTTCACTATCATGTCCAGATAGGTTGGCGTGGTCTCCAGCTGGTTCTCCTTGTAGAAATATTGCGCACGGTGCATCTCCCCCACCCCGTCGAAGGCACCGGCTTTTATCAGCACCTCAAGGTTCTTCTTGTTCACCGAATGCATATCCACGCGCTTCAGGAAGTCGAAGATATCCTTGTAGGGGCCGTTCTTCTCGCGCTCGGCGATAATCACCGTCGAGGCCGCCTCGCCCATACCGCTGATGGCCTGCATACCGAAGCGTATGCGACCCTTGCTGTCGACGCTGAAGTCCATGTCCGAGTCGTTGACACTCGGCGCAGCCACCTCCACACCCTGTTTCTTGCAGTCGTCCATAAGCTCACGCACGCGCCCTATGTCGGTCTGTGCACTCGTCATCACGGCAGCCATATACTCGGCCGGATAGTGAGCCTTGAGGTAGGCCGTCTGGTAGGCCACCCACGAGTAGCAGGCAGCATGGCTCTTGTTGAAAGCGTAGCTGGCAAACTTCTTCCACTCTTCCCATATCTTGCTCAGCGTCTCCTTGGGGTGACCGTTCTTCTCTCCGCCCTCATAGAAAAGCACCTCCAGCTCGTTCATCTTGTCAATCTGCTTCTTGCCCATGGCCTTGCGCAACGTGTCGCTCTGACCACGCGTGAAGCCCGCCAGCAGGCGGCTCAGCAACATGACCTGCTCCTGATAGACGGTGATGCCGTAGGTGTCCTTCAAGTATTTCTCCATCACCGGCAGGTCATACACTATGGGCTTTCTCCCCTGCTTGCGGTCGATGAACTCGGGTATGTTGTCCATGGGGCCCGGCCGATAGAGGGCGTTCATAGCTATCAGGTCGTCGATAACATGCGGCTGCAACTCCCGCAGGTATTTCTGCATACCGGCACTTTCAAATTGGAACACGCCCACGGTGTTGCCGTCGCAGAAGAGCTTGTAGGTGAGTTCGTCGTCGAGCGGCAGATGGTCCACATCCACCTCTACACCTAAGCGTTTCTTCACCATCGCCACACAGTTCTTGATGATGGTGAGATTCTTCAGCCCCAGGAAGTCCATCTTGATGAGGCCTACGTTCTCCACAACATGGCCGTCGTACTGCGTCACCAGCACATCCTCGCCGGTCTCCTTGTCGTTGATGACGCACACCGGCGCCACGTTGGTGAGGTCCTGCGAGCCTATGATGACGCCACAGGCGTGGATGCCTATCTGGCGGTTGGTGTCTTCCAGCTCCTCGGCATAGGTGAGCATCTGCTTCAACTTCTCGTCGCCGCCCTGCATGATGGCCTTCAGTTCGGGCACATACTTGTAGCAGTTCTTGAGGTTCACCTTCGGCGGCTTGCCTTTCTCGTCCTTGATGTTGTCGGGGAAATTGCGGTCGGGTATGTAGCCCTTGAGCTGGTTGACGGTGCTCAGCGGCACCTTCTCAACGCGTCCCACGTCGGCTATCGAGCTCTTGGTAGCCATAGTGCCGTATGTGATGATGTGCGCCACACGCTCCTTGCCGTACTTCTGCGTCACCCACTCCAGCACCTTGCCGCGTCCGGCGTCGTCGAAGTCGACGTCAATATCGGGCAGCGAGATGCGGTCGGGGTTCAGGAAGCGCTCGAACAGCAGGTCGTAGCGCAGCGGGTCGAGGTCGGTAATCCACAGGCAGTAGGCCACCACGCTTCCGGCCGCACTTCCGCGCCCAGGTCCCACGCTGACACCCAGTTCTTCGCGGGCCGCACGTATGTAGTCGCTCACTATCAGGAAGTAGCCCGGGAAGCCCATGGTCTTGATGGTGTGCAGCTCGAATATGATGCGCTCCTTAACCTCGTCGCTCAGCTCCTCGCCGTAGCGCTTGTGGGCGCCCTCCCACACAAGGTGCGACAAGTAGTCGGCCTCGAACTTTATGCGGCGCAACTTCTTGTAGCCGCCCAGCTTCTTTATCTTTTTCTCGGCAGCCTCCTGACTCATCACCACCTCGCCCTTCTCATTCCTCGTGAACTCGTTGAAGAGCTCTTCGTCGGTGAACTTGGCCGCCCATTCCTCTTCGGTGCCGAAGCTCTCCGGTATGGGGAACACCGGCATCAGGGGGTC
>Ga0310690_10004767_pt1 | contig 18945 bp, 15 predicted proteins | sample AusTroGonzalo_MG_2_FD_207661 | JGI IMG/M metagenome (GOLD analysis project Ga0310690, IMG submission 207661) | Bovine rumen microbial communities from tropical cattle in Woodstock, Queensland, Australia - Gonzalo_04 (v2) (version 2) | ecosystem: Host-associated > Mammals > Digestive system >...
ATTTCTCTTACGCTTCTTAGTCTTCTTTGTCAGAATGTGGCTGTGATAAGCGTGTTTTCTCTTGATTTTGCCCGATCCGGTAAGAGCGAATCTTTTTTTAGAACCGGAATTAGTCTTTGATTTCAACATTGTTATTAAAAGTTTTGTTTGTTATTTATAACCGTAAGCACCATGCCGGAGCTTAACGGTCGGTTTATTCTTTATTGTCTTCCTGCTTGGAAGCATCAGCCTTCTTGGGTGCACCACCCTTTTTGGGCGATATGAATATCGTCATGCGCTTTCCCTCCAGGATAGGAGCCTGCTCCTGCTTTCCATACTCCTCAAGGTCTTTTGCAAAACGTGCCAGAATGTTTTCGCCCTGCTCCTTGAACAGTATTGAACGGCCGCGGAAAAATACATATGCCTTAACCTTGTCACCGTTCTGCAGGAAACCCATGGCATGCTTCAGCTTGAAGTTGTAGTCATGATCATCAGTCTGGGGTCCGAAACGTATCTCCTTGACGTCAATCTTGACCTGCTTGGCCTTGGCCTCCTTCTGTTTTTTCTTGAGCTGGTAAATGAACTTTGAGAAATCAACTATTCTGCATACCGGAGGAACGGCATTGGGTGAAATCAGGACCAGATCCAACTCCATCTCATCGGCTATTCTAAGTGCTTCACGCAGTGGAACCACCTTGGACTCAATGTCATCACCGACTATACGGACCTCTCTGGCACGAATTTCATCGTTAACCTGAAACTGGTCACTCAAATTGTCTTTCTTCATTCAGAATCAATTAATTCTCAACTTTCAATTTTCAATTCTCAATTCGATAAATCGCGCGCAAAATTACCATTTATTTATCATAGAATTGACTTCATCGGCAATTTTTTTACCGAAATCATCAATTTTCATGTTTCCAAGGTTCTCTGCACCCTGTTTGCGTACGTTGACTTCACCGTTCTCGGCCTCTTTCTCACCTACCACAAGCATGTAAGGAATGTGCTTGACCTCATTGTCACGGATCTTGCGGCCGATCTTCTCGTTACGGTCATCAACGAAACTGCGGACCTCATATTTGTCCTCCAGTTCTTTCTGAACCTTGTGTGCATACTCATTAGCCTTTTCAGAAATAGGCAGGATAGCCACCTGGTCAGGAATGAGCCACAGCGGGAACTTACCGGCGGTATGCTCAATGAGCACAGCAACGAAACGCTCCATTGAGCCGAAGGGGGCGCGGTGTATCATTACGGGACGTTCCTTCTGGTTATCCGATGCGATATATTCAAGTTCAAACCTCTGAGGCAGGTTGTAGTCAACCTGGATGGTACCCAACTGCCAGCGGCGGCCCAGTGCATCCTTAACCATAAAGTCAAGTTTAGGACCATAGAACGCAGCCTCACCGTACTCAACGGTAGCCTTGAGGCCCTTCTCCTCACAAGCCTCAACAATGGCGCGCTCAGCCTTTTCCCAAACCTCATCGCTACCAACGTATTTCTCGTGGTCGTTAGGATCGCGCAGTGAGATCTGAGCCTCAAAGTTCTCAAAGTTCAGAGCCTTGAAGATGATCTCAATGATCTCCATCACACGGATGAACTCACCCTTAACCTGATCCGGACGGCAGAAAATATGTGCATCATCCTGGGTAAAGCTACGTACGCGTGTCAGTCCGTGAAGCTCACCGCTCTGCTCGTAACGGTAAACAGTACCGAACTCTGCTATGCGCAGAGGCAGGTCGCGGTATGAGCGGGGTTGTGACTTGAAGATGCAGCAGTGGTGGGGGCAGTTCATAGGCTTGAGCAGGTAGCACTCACCCTCCTCAGGAGTGGTGATAGGCTGGAAACTGTCCTTGCCGTAGTGATCCCAGTGACCTGAAGTCACGTACAACTGCTTTGAACCGATATGCGGAGTGATTACCTGCTGGTAACCGTAACGCTTCTGAATGCGTGAAAGGAAATCCTGAAGGCGCAGACGCAGTGCGGTGCCTTTAGGCAGCCAAATGGGCAGGCCCTTACCTACCATGTCGCTGAACATGAAGAGTTCCATCTCCTTGCCTATCTTGCGGTGGTCACGCTTCTTGGCCTCCTCAAGGAGTTCCAGATACTCGTCAAGCATCTTCTGCTTGGGGAATGTGATACCGTAGATACGTGTCATCTGCGGGCGTTTCTCGTCACCACGCCAGTATGCAGCCGATGTAGCCAGCAGCTTGATAGCCTTGATGGCGCCGGTGTCAACCAGGTGCGGTCCGCGGCAAAGGTCAGTATAGTTACCCTGGGTGTATGTGGTGATGGTACCGTCCTCAAGGTCTGCAATGAGCTCGTTCTTGTAGCTCTGACCGCGTGAAGCAAAGAACTTGAGGGCATCGGCCTTTGAGATCTCCTCACGGACAAGTTTCTCCTTCTTCTGGACCAGTTCCTTCATTTTGGCCTCGATGGCTGGGAAATCACTCTCCTTGATGGTTACACCTTCAGGCGGCATGATGTCATAGTAGAATCCCTTCTCGATTGCCGGACCGATGCCGAACTGTGTGCCGGGATAGAGCTCCTGCAGAGCCTCGGCCATAAGGTGGGCGCTGGTATGCCAGTAGGCATGCTTGGCCTCCTCATCCTCCCACTTGTGCAGTTTGATGGTAGCATCGGTGGTAATTGGGCGGTTGAGCTCTGTAATCTGGTCGTTCACACTGCAGGCCAACACATCCTGTGCCAGTCTCTGGCTGATGCTCTCAGCAATCTCATAACCGGTTACGCCGCTTTCATATTCGCGTACGGAACCGTCGGGAAACGTAATCTTTATCATGTTGTTAACTAATTATTTCTATTTTAAGTCCGCAAAATTATTAAATTCTTTCGACAATCCGTTTACTATTGACACCCGAACATTAATATGGGCTGTTTTTTCTTCCGTTTTTACCGTTTTGAGGGAATAATGGAGGTCCATTTTGACTAAGGAACGATGAAAACGGAAGGAAAAAGAGACGATATCATTCAGATTTTGAGAAGCGTTTCATGATGTTATATGCCGAATAGATACCCAGTTCACCAGCTCTACTCAAATCAGAAAAGGCATCATCCATGCGGTTCAGAAGCACAAGTATCAAACCACGGTTATACCACGCCTCAGCCATCGTCTCATCAAGTTCAATTGCCTTATTGAAATCAACGAGTGCAGCATGCAGGTCATTTGTCATGGCATAGAATGTGCCTCTGTTATAATATGCATAGGCAAATGACGGCTCCATATCTATCACTCTTGACAAATCCCTAATGACATACTGATATCCCGGATCGGCAACATTTTCACGCAAATCTGACTGTCCCGGTTGAAGCGACATATCCTGTTCAGCACGCTTGATCTGGATGGAACGTGCCCTGACTTGAGAACGGAGGAACCACACGGCCCAGTTGTCAGAATTATATGACATGGCATTGTCTATATCAGATTCAGCACTGTTGAAATCTTGCAGCAATGCAAAATCCATAGCCCTTGCAAGCAACAGGTTATCTGGTCTGGATTGAGTCTCTGATATGTCTGAGGTACGCTTTTCAATATCTGCGAACAACAGGCTTATCTGTCTTTCATTAAGTGACACCTCATGGTTCTCCAACATGATCTCAGACATGAAACATCCCATTCCGGACAACTCATCAACAATCTTGCTGTAACGGGGATTGCTTATAGTCTGGCTTTCATCCCTGAAATATGTCAGCCTGAACGGTTCCAGATACTGCACGTCAACATTGCGGTTCTGGACCTTGCCACGGTATTCGCTTGAAAAGCCTGTGGAGTTCTCAAGATTCTCGTCAACAATTATCTTGCGGTAGTTGCGCACATTCTTGTCTGAACTGCCTCTGGTCTTACTGTCATCATCCTCATCGGAATCATCGGCGTAGCCCATGGCATTGTTGAAACGACGGTTCTGCTCACGTAACACCACCATTGCATCCTGCTCCGCGCCACGCCTGTCACCCAACTTGCCACGCACCTCACTGCGTATCTGATAGCCCTGCACGAACTGCGGGTATTTTTCCAGGACCTTGGTGATATCCTCCTCAGCACCACGGTAATCTCCGGTATTGTCCCTAAGTATTCCGCGATAGAAAAGCGCCATCATATTATCAGGCTCAGCATCTATCACTATGTCAAAATCCTCAATGGCACGATTGTCATCACCTATCTGCGCCCTCAGGTTACCCCGGTTGTAACGGCCGGTTACATTACCGGGATCTATCATTATGGACATGTCGTAATCATTCAGGGCTCCGTTAAGGTTTTCACGGAAATATCGGACCATGGCTCGGGTTATGTAAGCACCGGCATCGCCCGGATTGAGATAAATGGATCGGTCCATATCCTGCTCCGCCTCTTCATAACGCTCCATACGGGCCAGCATGACGCCTCTATGATGCAACATGTCAGCATCGTACTTATTTACCTCGAGCGCCTTGTTTACCCATTCAAGAGCACCTGTACTGTCTCTAAGTTCCCATAAAAGGTCTGACCGCATCGCCATGGCTGGTGCATAACGCGGCGAGTATGACAAAAGTGTATCAGCCGCAAGAATCGCCTCCTCTTTTTTCCCGCTGCGAGCCAGACAGAGAATCAGGTTATGTCTCAATGACCTGTTGTCAGGATCAAGCCGCAACCCCTCCCTGAAATCAGATATTGCATCATCATAACGTTCCTGATAGACACGTGCCAAACCCCTGACCTGGTAACTGTTTACCACAAACGGATTTCGGCTTATGGAACTGTTGCAATCCTGTTCTGCTCCACGGTAATCATCAAGTGACAGTTTTGCCACAGCCCTGTAGAAATATGGCTCATACAGATAGGGCTTGGCATTGATTACCTGATTGAAATACTGTATTGAAAGAACGTAATCATCAAAATAGAGGGCGGTACGGCCCACTGACATCATACGATCAGTATTGATCTGGGCCTGTAACGGAGCGAACAGCATTAGAAATGCCGTGACGCATGCAAGAACTTTCCGCCCTGCTTTCATCTTATTTCTTTGCTGTCTTGACCTTATAGTCACAACTGAACTTGCCGACCGCAATTGAGTTGAGTGCCTTCTTGTTCATCTGACGGCGTAGAGGTGACATACGGTCAATGAAACACTTACCGTCCAAATGGTCAATCTCATGCTGGAGGACACGTGCCGGGAAACCTTCAAACCACTCATCATGCTCGACAAAGTTTTCATCCTGCCAACTGACGCGAACCTTTGATGGGCGGTTCACTTTTTCATGTATTCCCGGAAAACTCAGGCAACCCTCCTCATATGGAACAGACTCACCTGCCGTCTCTTCAATATAAGGATTGATGTATGTACGGAAATAACCTTTGAACTCAGGCTGGTCATCAGATATGATATCAAGGTCTATCACTGCCAGCCTTATTGAAAGACCCACCTGAGGAGCCGCCAAGCCCACGCCTTCTGACTTGCGCAATGTCTCATACATATCCTTGATCAACTGCTCAAGTCCTTCATAACTGCTGTCAATCTCCTCAGCCTCTTTCTTGAGTACACTCTGTCCGTAGGTATAAATAGGTAATATCATTGTTTATACTGAATTGAATTCATATATGATTCCAGAATAATCGTGGCACTCACCTCATCAACCAGTGCCTTGTTTCGGCGGGCCATCTTTTTTATTCCGGCTTCAAGAATCGCCTTCTGTGCCAGAACCGATGTAAACCGCTCATCAAACATCACCACCTGCTTGTCAGGATACTGTTTCTTGAGTTTCTCCACAAAAGGACGTATCTGTTGCATACTGGCAGACTCCTCACCGTTCATATTGGTAGGATGCCCCACAACAATCAGGTCAACCTGTTCCTTTGAGAAATACCCCGCAAGAAATGATGGCAACTCATGTGTAGCAACAGTAGTAAGCCCGCCGGGAATAATCCTGAGCGGGTCTGTTACGGCAATGCCGGTACGTTTGGTACCGTAGTCAATAGCGAGTATTCTGCCCAAACCGGAATCCTTTAGGCTTATTTCTTATAGAGGATCCAGGCACCCTGGAAATCCTGATTGTCAGGATATCTTGCCTTGAACTTATTACGTTCATCAACGGCCTCCTCCTTGGTAGAGAAACTGGCGCAAACCACACGATAGGTCTTGCCGGCTTCATTGACAACCACGACTGCCTTATATCCGTCACCTATCAGTCTCTCTCTGAGCGCATCGGCATTAGCCTTAAGTGAGAAACTGCCGCACACTATTCCGTAGGTCTTCATATCATCATCACCAGTAACGACAGAAACTTTCTCTTCACGGACAGAAACGTTAGAAACATCTTCGGCCTTTGGAGCCTCCACATTCGCAACCGGTTCTTCAACGACAGTCTTGTTTTCATCACCGCTTATCGCCTTTTCATATGCCTGCTTATAAGCGTTCTCACTTGTCTTGCATGCCGATAAGGAGAGTACTGTCCCCGCAACCAGCAAATACATAATATTCTTCATAGACGTACTATTAAAAATTACCATTGAACATTCTTGGAAATTAATGAAAAATTAATCGTATCTCTTGAAAGATAACTGTCAACAGTCTTTTCAGGAACCAGTTTCCAGTTATCATATCTTTTCACCTCAACAGCCTTTTTCCCTTCGGCACTCATGGCGAATTTTGTCAATATATAATATCTGATATCCGCCCCGGCCGAAGACTGGAATCTTCTCTGCATCTCAGTGTCTGACAATCCAGTGGCTTTAAGCAGCACAGACCCCGAGCCTGAATACAGGTATGTATTTATCGTGGTCCGGTACATCCTGTCATTATCAAACTTAGTGCCATCTGACATGGAAAGTATGTTGACACGCTTGCCTTGGGGCTTTGATACATCTATCGTATAATCAATTCCCGCAGCCACGATATTGGCATTTGCGTCAGCCTCAGGTATCATCTTGCCGGTCTCGCCCTCAAGTTTCAATTTAATCAGATGATCAACACCCTTTCCCACTGTATTATAGAACAACCCCGCAGAATACTCCAGAACATCCCTGATTTCAGAACCTTTAAGCATCACAGACACCATATTGTTGTCAAACTGATAGAGCCTGAACGCTTCACGGATTTTGAAATCACCGGCAGGAATGGTCAAGGCCGTTGATACAGGAGCGGTCAAAGAGACCTCAGCCCCCATAAACCTCATCTGGATTGAATGCACCAGATCTATTGCAGAAACACTACGCCACAGTACAGGATTCATTTCCAAAGGAGCGGCCAGTCTGCCAATAACGGAATCTGCATACTGAGCCACATCATCATGCCATCCCGATAGAGCAGACATAAATTTGGGGTCAGGCTTTTCTGATGTCACATCAGCCAGTTCTCCTGCAGAATGCACCTCAGGAGTGTCTCCTTTACTGAAATCAATGTCCAGCGTTACGACCGCCGCCTTCTCAGCAAAAGGTCCCGGATTGATCAGCAATACGGAATCACCTTGACAATCCGCCATTTTCATACATGCGGGAATATGATCATGCCCATATACAATGACGTCAAATCCTGGAACTTCGGCCAAGACGCTGCTAATGATGTTTTCACCCTGAGCCCCTGAAACAGTACGTCCGCCGTCAAAACCGGAATGGAACAGCCCCACCACGACATCGGCTTTCTCCCTAAGTACGGGCACCCAATAACGGGCGCTCTCAATGGGGTCAGACACTTGCAAATCACCCATCATATCCCTTGGGATACTGTATTTTACAAGAGGCGTTATAATTCCGAGGACCGCAACCTTGACGCCCTGCCTCTCTATTATCTCGTATGGAGGGAGAAACCATCCTGAATCCGGATAACGCAGATTGGCACTCAAAAGAGGACACTTTATGGACTGCATCATATGGGCATAGGCCTGCGCACCTGCCGCCAGATCATGATTACCCATAGTCACGGCGTCGCATCCCAGAATATTATATGCCTGAGCCGGCAGACTTTGCCTTACGAACTGTGCCGTCACCTCATGATACATCTCAACAGAGCCCTGAAGAATGTCTCCTGCATCCAGATAGATTACGTTTTTGTTCTTTTCGCGTTGTTCATTAAGGAATGTAGAGAATTTAGCCAGACTACCTTTGCGTTCACTCCCGTCAAGACAGTTGTCAGCAAAAAATCGTCCATGGACATCGGTAGTGGCAACAACCTTTATTGACACTATGCCATGCCTTTCAGAACAACCTGAAAGGACGATACAAAACGCCGACAGGAATAGACACTTTATGTAATCTGAAATTCTCATTTGACAAATGACCAGTTTTCAATACTGATGTTACCTGATGAAACAATGTAAAGTTGATTTACCACACCGGTAGGAACAGAGACAAGAGGAACTGTCAGGTTCCTATACATCAAGGCAGTCTCAACCTCCATATATGCCACATCCTTTCCAGTCTTGCCTGGTCTGGTTGTACAGATCTTGATTATGCCGCGACCTTTCACCCTTGCAGTGAATGCGGTAGGCCCATCCTGAAAATCGACCTTTGACAGACACATCCATGAACCCGCTTTCATCTCAGCAGAGCATACGTATGTATTGCCTGACTTGTGGTAATCCGTAGTAACATTATTTTCCCATGCCATGGTAGCGCCTGGAACCTTTACATACGGATCGAAATTCTTCAACTGACCGACACCTTCCTGGGTTATTGATGATGCTGAAAGGTTCTTGATTTCAGCCCTTACGGTATCGACAGATATCGGACTGATGCATGTACTGCGTAGCTCGACATTGTCATTGATATCAGGATTGGAACTGCGCATTGCACTCTTCAGCGCACGGTTGTGATAAAGCATGTAATACTTACCCTTGAACTCAACAATGGCATGGTGGTTGTTTCCGCCGCCACCTGACCATCCGGCACCTCCGGGATTGTCAAAGCATTTGCCTACATAGGTAAACGGTCCAAGAGGATTGTCTGATTTCATATAACCTATATTACCGTTACCCGGAGAGCCTCCACCCGTATTGAAATGCGCGCAATAACTGTACAGGTACTTACCCCCAACCTTGTTGATTCCGGAATCCTCAAAGTGGTACGGAGGCCTTATTTCTACAGGATCACCGTTAAGTGATGTCATATTGGCACCAAGTTCAACGCAACGGGCAGATCCCGGATCCTTAAGGTCAAGGTTGTCTGTTCCGCCTCCAAAATAGAGATATGCCTTACCGTCATCATCTATCAGCACGGCCGGATCATATACTGACGGAACTACGCTGCCACCACAGTTTGGAGTACTGTGACTAATGAGAGCGCCTCCAAGAGGATCAGTCCACGGACCGTAAGGAGTATCCGATGAAAGAACGCCTATTCCGCTGGAATTGTTGGAAAAATATAGGAAATACTTTTCCTTACCCTTGATGGTCTTGTGAGCAGCACACGGAGCCCACATGTTGCCTGCCCATGGGGCAGGTCCACCACTGCCGGCCACAGGCTGGGTTCCGTGGTCCGTCCAGTTTACAAGGTCCTCTGATGATATGATTGCAACCTTCTTGCAGTCAGAATAATCAAAAGAACCTGTTATCGGCTGTCCGTCTGTCGATCTGTAAAGATGATCGTCAGTCATATAGACATAAAGCCTGTCATCAACAACCATGCCCCAGGGATCGGCACCGAACTTATGTCCCATAAGTGGGTTGTTCTTGCCCACAGGCTTGAATGAACTGCTTTCAATGGCAACTGACTTGAATGCACTCTTAAGCTGTGAGACAGTTTTCTTGTTGGTACTTTTTACGTCAGGAACTGAAATTGTAATACTGTCTATGGCTGATGCATTGACTGTTGAAGTCTTTGCCGCAAAAAAGTTGACTGCATTGCTGTCATTGGCCAATGAGATACTGTCCAGCGTTACAAGTGAATAATCAGAGTTTTTTCCTTCACTCCAGACAGATACGGAACGGTACGATTGGGCCCATCCCGCTACACACATGAGACATGTGGCACAAATACAATAGAACTTTTTCATATTTGCGTGTATCAGATACCTAAATCCTTTTTGAATCCCTCTATCTTCTTGAGAGCCTCAGCCTGAACCTTAAGATAATCAGCCTTGTTTGCCATAGGCAGTTTGGCCTCCATATAGAACTTTATCTTAGGCTCGGTACCGGAAGGACGTACCGATATCTTGTCACCTGCGGCGGTAAAGTACTGCAGTACGTTTGACGGCTCCGGCATAACCAGGTCTGTAACCTTACCGGCAGCATCGGTCTGCTTGAGCAGTTTGAAGTCCTTGACCAGAACCACCTTCTCACCTGCCAGGCTCTTGGGCGGATTGGCGCGGAACTGCTCCATCATGGCCTTTATCTCATCGGCACCGCTCTTGCCGGGCTTTACCACGCTTACGGCGCTCTCCTGTGAGAATCCGTACTCCTGATAAGCATCCAATAGCAGATCCCAGAGAGTCTTGCCGTTCTCCTTAGCCCAGGCTGCAATCTCAGCCATCAGTGAGCAAGCCGATACGGCATCCTTGTCACGTACAAAGTCCTCGGCCAGGAAACCGAAGCTCTCCTCACCGCCTCCGATGTAGTGCTTACCCTTGGCATTCTCATCGGCAATCACCTTGGCAATCCACTTGAAACCGGTATAGCAGTCAAACATCTCAAGGTTGTTCTTCTCGGCGATGCGGCTGATGACCTCAGTGGTAACGATGGTCTTTACGATGTACTCCTTACCGGTCATCTTGCCCAGCTTGGTATACTGTGTTATGATGTAGTACAGGAAAATCATTGCGGTCTGGTTACCGTTCAGAAGGGTAAGTTCACCCTTGTCATCACGGCAGGCCACACCCAGACGGTCAGCGTCGGGGTCCGATGCCATCACCACGTCAGCATTCAGTTTGCGTGCCAGGGCCAGAGCCATGGTCAGAGCCTCGGGATACTCGGGGTTGGGTGATACTACGGTCGGGAAGTTGCCGTCAGGAATCATCTGCTCGGGAACGCAGTTCACGTTGGTGAATCCCCACTGCTTGAGTGAGCGCGGTATCATAACGCGGCCGCATCCGTGCAGCGGAGTATAGACGATGCAGATATCCTTGTTGCGCTTAACCAGATCGGGGTCAATGCAGATACCCTCAATGGCATCCAGATAAGGCTTGTCAACCTCCTCGCCTATTATCTTGATCAAATCAGGATTGCCCTTGAACTTGATATCGGCCACCTTAACCTTGGCAACCTCATCAATGATGCCGGTATCATGCGGAGCCAGTACCTGTGCGCCGTCCTCCCAGTAAGCCTTGTAGCCGTTGTACTCGCGCGGGTTGTGGCTGGCGGTCACGTTCACACCGCTCTGGCAGCCCAAGTAACGGATAGCGAATGATACCTCAGGCGTAGGTCTCAGGTCATCAAACAGATATACCTTGATGCCGTTGGCGCTGAATATGTTTGCCACGGTCTCGGCAAACAGACGGCCGTTATTACGGCAGTCATGCCCTACTACCACCGATATCTCCTTTCTCTCCTTGAAGTTCTTGTTCAAGTAGTTGGCCAGACCCTGGGTAGCCATACCCACGGTATATATGTTCATACGGTTGGTGCCTGCGCCCATGATACCGCGCAGACCTCCGGTACCGAATTCCAGATCCTTGTAGAATGCGTCAATCAGATCCGCTTTGTCCTCTTTACTCAGAAGAGCCTTAACCTCTTCACGTGTCTTCTCGTCAAATGAACCGCCCAGCCACTCCTGAGCCTTGGCAGTAACTTGTCCTAACAGTTCGTCCATAGTAACTCACTTATCAATTGTAAATTATCAATTACATTTCACTTTTGCGTACGCAGATATGCGCGCGCAAAAGACAAAAGTAACATTTTTTCCCGAATACTTCAAGAGAAAATGGAAAAACCTGCCTTAAAGCCCTAATCAGGTCAGGATTTATGACGGAACCTGGATAAAAGTCCCCCAATGAACGTGGAATGGGTATTGAAAAAGCGGACTGACATTACAATTGAGACAACACATGCTGCGATACAAATCGCATAACCACCGGCAGAACCAATCTTCAATCCTACCGCCGCCATGAGAACCAGGAAGCCCTGTTTAAGAAAGTTACTTACAAGAACCCTTGACATACAGAAGCCGTATCGCAACCTGGCTATGACAAGAACCTGAATCAGGTACGTCAGTTCCCATATTGCCAGTGAAACACCTATACCCGATGCTCCCCACAGCTTATATCCCAGCATGACACACACCACAAGCATAATATTGCAAACCGTCTCCTGAATAAGATATATTACGGAATCGGAGCGGGCAAGGACGACATATGCTATAGGCTGATAAACCGACTTAAAGAAGAGGCCTATTACAGCAATCTGCGCCAATGGTATGGACATACGGAATTTTTCGTACTCAAGGACAATAAATACAACTATCGGCACACAAATCATGAACAGCATGACAAGGGGCGCGGCAAGCATGCACATAGCCAGGGACTGACTGTTCATCAGACGATGTGCCTCATCCATATCGCCGCATGAAGCCGACAGTCTGGGATAGTATTCCGATTCTATCACGGACAGCAGAAGTGTAGACAGATATGTCACAAGCATATAAGCGGCACTGTATGTACCCGTCAATTCCGATCCTCCCTGCACGGTCAGATATCTGGCCACAAAAGACCATGCCCATGCACCCAGAAAGGCTGCCACCGTGAAGAATATCCCGAAACCTATCATCCCTGTTCCCTTTCGCAGAACTCTCCACGAGAAAGGACTTGCCTTGTACGGAAAACTACGACATGAATAAAAACACGTCACTATTGTACCTCCAAGTGCAGACACGGCAAGTGCCGGCACTATTCCGTCTATTCTCATAAACCAGTAAAGGGGAACTGATACGCACAGCGATATCAAACCGGTAAAAAGCTGGCTCAAAGCTATCTGCCGGAGCATCCCCGTACCCCTGAGGACAGCAGTCTCTCCACCCGTCACGGCAGTGGCGGCAACGGCAACTGACATTTCCATGAAACTGACCGTGAAACCGCTGTCCCCATTAAAAGCCCATCGGCTAAGAAAAGGTGCCAGGATAACGCATACCGCCATTCCAAGGATTGCCGTCAGCAATGCCCAGCTTCGCGTAAGCTCAATCTTCTCACTCCTGACATCGGCATCGGCAGAATCATTACATCTGGATATTACAGGGACGGCAGCAGTAGCTATACCAAGGTTCGTGGAATTACGTACAAGATCTGCGTTACGGTTAAGGCTCTCCGTTATTCCATAACCAACAGGCCCCAGCAATCTGGATTTCACCATATTGATGACCAGAGTAACAAGCATCGAAACACCCTGTACACTGCCAAACACTCCGGTATATTTGAGTATCCGGTCAAACAGGTGTCGCTCTGATTCAGAGGCTATCTTGTCATGATCTTTCATCTCCACAGGGATATAACGGTTATGCAAGCGCAAAATTACTTTTTTTAGAAAAATAAAAGCACTATATTTACGTTCCAAAGATAAAGAAGCACTATCCCCATATGGATACCGCCCTCCCTACGCTTGACATACTAATCTGCACTGTTGCTGACAGGATTGAACGTACAGTCGGCATGCTGCTGCCCCAGCGTCAAGGCGTAAAGTACGTCATATCCGTGCAGTACGCTTCGGAACCTCCCGCATTGCCATGCGACCTCCAGTCACGCACAGATGTCACAATCAGTCTATTGCAAGGCATGGGGCTTTCACGCAACCGCAACAACGCAATCCTCATGTCAACTGCCCAAATCTGTCTGATTGCCGATGATGACAATCTCTACAAGCCAGAGTATATTGACCGCATATTTGACACCTGGCTACAGAACCCTGATGCAGACATCATAACTTTTCAGGCACAGACTTACCAGGGAGAGCCGCTCCACGCCTACCCTGCACCCTACGTATGTTCCCAAGAGATTACCCTGAGACGTGAAAGCATACTCTCAAGCAACATACTGTTTGATGAAAGATTCGGTCTTGGCAGCCAATATCTTTGCGCCGGTGAGGAGGATGTATTCATGTTTGATGCCCGCAAGGCAGGACTGAAAATAAAATACGAGCCTCAGGTGATAGTACAGACTGACAAGAACACGACCGGAATCAGATTTCTTACAGATAAGAAAGTGCAGATTACCAGAGGCGCCACATTCAGACATCTCCATGGAACCTGTGGTGCCGTATTACGCTGTTTCAAAGATGCCGGATGGTATCTCGTACATAAAGGGGCCAACCCATTCCCCATTCTCCATAACATGCTTAAAGGAGTATGGATATTACGATAGCCGTTTATCAGAAACAAAACAACATCCATGACAGTATCCGTAATCATACCATACTACAATCCTGACTGCAATCCTGCAACAGACAGTCTGCTGATCAGAGCAATCAAGTCAGCAACAGACAATCTTACAGGAGTCTGTGACTATGAAATCATCATAGTAAATGACGGTTCCCCCGCTGATCCTCCTGTCGATTCATTGAAAAACGGGAACATAAAATATATCAGATGCAGTCATAAGAGGCAGGGGGCGGCCCGAAACACCGGAATTGAAAACGCAACCGGCCAGATAATTACTTTTCTTGATGCTGACGACTGTTATTTTCCCGGTTCTCTTGCCCCTTGCATAAAGACAATGCAAGAGACCGGAGCAGACCTTCTGGGATTTGGGATGAAGTGCCTCACCGATACGACGGCAGAACCCAGGCCATCATCACAGAAGCCCGTTTTCACCACACCTGTTACGGGAAACCATTATATGCTTAAGCACAATCTGCCTGGCACCTCATGCCGGTACCTCATCAGTTCTTCACTTATCAGGAACAACAATCTTCGTTTTATGGAAAACGCATACATTGAAGATGAGGATTTCAATCCCAGGATGATGCATTTCAGCCAGAACTACATAGAGACCTCTTTTCCCGTATATGCCTATTGCATCCGCAGCGGCTCCACCATGACGGATGTGTCAGAACAAATGATAGAAACAAAGACCGCCGATACGCTCAAGGTCCTTTCAAGCCTGATAAGATTCAGCAAAGAGCACTCTCTTGAACCGCATGACGGGCTTGACCGCAAAATAAGTTACCTGGCAATGGACCACATCAGGCGGACACTGCGACGCAAAGACTGGTCAACCGCCGTCCGGCAACAGATCACGGAACTCAAATCAATGGGACTATTCCCTCTGAGATGTCACGACGGTTCAATCGGATTCAAACTTTACTCATCACTGTCAAGATGCAGGACCGGCCTGTTTCTGCTACATCTTGCCGAAACCATCTACAAATGAAGATTCTATTGTTAGGAGAATACAGCAACGTGCACAACACGCTTGCCAAAGGGCTGAGAGAACTCGGGCACCAGGTTACTGTAGCCAGTGACGGTGACGGTTGGAAAAACTATCCGCGTGACATAGATCTTAAACGTGATCTTGACCAACGCAACGGACGGCTTTCCTTCATATGGAAACTGCTAAAGGCTTTACCCAAAATGCGCGGCTATGACATAGTCCAGCTTATCAACCCCATCTTCTTTGAGCTCAAGGCAGAGCGCATCATGCCTTTCTACCGATATTTGCGCAGACACAACAAAAAGATCGTCATGGGGGCATTCGGAATGGATTATTACTGGGCAAGCGTAAATACAGAGATCAGGCCATTGCGTTACAGCGACTTCAACTTCGGTGACAAACCACGAACCGATATAGAGGCACAGCAATTCCGCGACGACTGGATAGGAACTCCCAAACAGACGCTGAATGAGCAGATTGCCCTTGACTGTGACGGCATACCTGCAGTCCTTTATGAATACTGGGCTACTTATGACCAGGTGCAGACAATCTGTCCCGATGGGCGTCAGATACGTGACAAGATGCGTTTCATCCCCTTGCCCATAGTCATGCCCGAGATATATCACACCTCATATTATGGAGGACCTCTCAGGATCTTCATAGGCATAAGCCGTAACCGTTCAGCCTACAAAGGAACGGACATAATGCTTAAGGCAGCCGAAAGGCTAAAGGCAAAATACCCGGACAAACTGGATCTCAAGGTTGTTGAAGGTGTCCCGTTTGACGAGTACAGCCGTATACTTAACGGGAGTGACGTCATTCTTGACCAGTTATACAGCTATACTCCCTCAATGAACTCACTGCTGGCCATGTCAAAGGGAATCATTGTCGTAGGAGGCGGCGAACCCGAGAATTACAGCATCCTTGATGAAAAAGAACTGCGTCCAATCATCAACGTACAGCCCAATGAACAGAGTGTTTATGATGAGTTGGAACAACTCATTCTTCATCAGGAGCGCATACCGGAACTGAAACGCCAGTCAGTGGAATACGTCCGCAAGCATCATGACTACCTGAAAGTTGCTGCAGAGTATCTGGATTTCTACTCAGAACTCTAGTTTTGGAGCGCGTCTCTTCTTAAGCTTCCATCTCACATCGGAGCACAGACGGCGGAAATAACATCCGTAATCATACAGGAACTTCAAAGACGGCAGCGAAAGCAGAAATGCAGCCGTGGCAATCTGCCATGGCAAAAGCAGATAATAGACAACAGCCCATATCGGGAGTGCCAGAAGCGCCAATGCCATACGGGTTCCGAACCGGGCAGTATTGTAGAAAGCGTCATCCTTGACAGTCCTGAGAACCAACGTTATGGGAATCCATTTTATCGAACTTGCAATAGCGCAGAAACAGTAATAAGGCAATCCTATCAGAGCCAGCAAGAACTTGGCAAACAGTTTCAATGCTCCGCATTCATTGGCAATGGACCTGGCAGAGACACCGTTCTGAATCCTCCACAGCCTGAGTGTATCAACCTTCTTGAACAGATTCCTTGCAGCATCAGGATCGCTCTCCTTCAAATCAAGAGCCTCTTGAACCGCATATTTGTCTACAGCCTGGATTGCCAAAAGTCCATTGAGTTTCTTTCCTTCTTTTGATTCTATCTCAGCAATCGCCCTATTGTAATATTCAGGATTGCCTGCCTTGAGTTTGACATACTCCCAAATGGCATCATAATCCTCGTCATCGGGAATATAGACTATAAGTTCAGCCAGTTTTTCAGTCAACACCTGCCTCATGTTAAGCATTGTGACAGGCTGGGGCTGGTCACTGTGCTCATTCAAATATTCAGTAATGTTGAACGGTTTACCGAATCTGATAAGAACTGTTGAACGGAATCTGAAATAATCGCCATATTCAATGCCTATGGGCTGTATATAAACCGGTTTTCCGTCCTTAGCCTTTTCCAATACCGATTCGGCAATATGGAAAATGCCCTTACTCAACTTAAGCAGGGAGTGTTTTGGTCTGTGAGTCGCCTCAGGATAGATCACAAACGGCACATGGTCCAGAATGACATTGGTGGCAACCTCAATGGATTCATTATTATGCTTTACGGCCTCTATGCCATCCCTTATGCGGTAAATGGGCATCACCTTAAGGAAAGACAGTATCTTGACAACGTTTTTCTTCTTAAAGATATCGGCCCTTGCCACAAAGACCTTGGGCTGTTTTGAAGTTGAAAGCATGACCATAGGATCCATCAAGGCATTGGTATGATTTGCGGCCCAAATGGAGTAACCGTCTTTTGGTAAGTTTTCTATGCCTTCTACCTGGTATTTGCGATATGAACTTTTTACAGACCAGTCAACAAATATTTTTAGAAAAGAATAAAAACGGCTTTTATCCTGAATATGTTTGCTCATTTCTTTCTGATGAATTTTGAAAAGCTCAACGTATCAAAGCCCGAGAACCTGAAAACCGTCCCAAGTATCAAGCCCGACACAATGTGCCAAACGCCCCACCATGCAGTTACGAACACCATTCCGCCTTTGGCAACCTCGGGCGGGAATATACCGGTATTGAACAGCAGCAGGAGTCCCAATCCTGAATTCTGGATTCCGGTCTCGAGAGTCACGGCACGGCGGTCCTTAACTGGAGTCTTGCCTATTGTAGCTGCCGAATAACCTATCCCGAAACCTAACAGATTATGGATGAAGACTATAATAAAGATATAACCAATGTATTCCTTAAAAAGGATTATGTTTTGCGAAATCATCATTACCGCCACGCCAAGGAACACCACTATTGACAGATATCTCATAAGTTCCTTCAGTTTGGCCGATGCATTAGGGGCAAACTTGACAGTAATAAGACCCAACAATACCGGAATACCTATTATAAGTATGACCGTCAAAGCAATCTGCGATGGTGGGACCTGAAGGGTACGCAATACGTTACCAGCCGATGCATCCATGTATTTCACATACAACCCACCCCATATGGCGTAATTGATTGGAGTGAATATGGGAGCTCCCAGAGTCGTTATGGTACTCATAAGAACTGAGAGTTCAGCATTACCCTTGGAGTATGAGGTCATAAAGTTTGATACGGCACCACCGGGGCATGAAGCTACCAGGATGAGTCCCATTGCAACCAATGGAGGTATCAGGCCATGCAGCAGTACGCACAACAGATATGTCATGAACGGCAACACAAGCCATTGGCAAATCAGACCTATGAAAAGGGAACGTGGACGGTTGAGCACCCCTCTAAAGAACTGAGGCTTGAGTCCAAGAGCCACGCCATACATGACAACCGCCATAAACAGCAGCAGAAGCCAGTTTCCTGTTCTGTTAAAGTTGATGGAAAGGGTATCAAGCTGTTGAAGACTATCGTACATTTTTCCGGACTCTGATTATCAACCTAAAATTAGGCGCAAACTTAACAAATATCCTCCAAACAACCAAAATCAAAATAGAATCTGTAACTTCGTGCAGAAAACCTCTAGGACAACAGCATGAAGATTCTCCTTATAACAGTTGGCAAAACGGACCAGCAGTGGCTATCGGATGGCATCAGGCAATATACCGAGCGCCTATCCCATTTCTGTCAGTTTGAATTTCAGGTAATCCCCGATATCCGCAACACGCGCAGCATGGAAGCATCAGTACAGAAGGTGCGTGAAGGAGAA
>Ga0310690_10004768_pt1 | contig 18942 bp, 12 predicted proteins | sample AusTroGonzalo_MG_2_FD_207661 | JGI IMG/M metagenome (GOLD analysis project Ga0310690, IMG submission 207661) | Bovine rumen microbial communities from tropical cattle in Woodstock, Queensland, Australia - Gonzalo_04 (v2) (version 2) | ecosystem: Host-associated > Mammals > Digestive system >...
AACAACACATGACACAAGTAACATTTGAAGAACTGTTGGATGCCGGTTGTCATTTCGGCCATCTCAAGAGAAAATGGAATCCGAACATGGCTCCCTATATTTTCATGGAGCGCAATGGTATCCACATCATCGACCTTTATAAGACACAAGCCAAGATGGACGAGGCTGCCAATGCCCTCTGCCAACTGGCCAAATCGGGCAAGCGCGTGCTGTTCGTGGCCACCAAGAAGCAGGCCAAGGACGTCGTCGCCGAACTCGCCCAGAAAGTCAACATGCCTTACGTGACCGAGCGTTGGCCCGGCGGCATGCTCACCAACTTCGCCACCATCCGCAAGGCCGTCAAGAAGATGACGAGCATCGACAAGATGATGACCAGCGATGCCTACAAGAGCCTCTCCAAGCGCGAGAAGCTGCAGATCGAGCGTGAGCGCGAGAAACTCGAGAAGAACCTCGGTTCCATCGCCGACCTGAGCCGTCTGCCTTCGGCCCTGTTCGTCGTCGACATCATGAAGGAACACATCGCCGTTGCTGAAGCCCGCAAGCTCAACATCCCGACCTTCGCCATCGTCGATACCAACACCAACCCCAACCTCATCGACTTCCCCATCCCCGCCAACGACGACGCTTCGAAGAGCATCGCCCTCATCGTCGGCAAGATGGTCGACGCCATCGAGGAAGGCATCACCGAGCGCAAGAACAACAAGGACCTCGTCCAAGAAGAGGAAGAGGAAGAAGTTGACGAGATGAGAGAGAACAACGAGGAAGAGGAAAACAAGGACGAACGCCGTCCCCGCACCAACCGCCGTCCTCGTCGTCCCGTGGCTAAGAACTAATCAATAAAGAAAGGAAAACACAATGAATATTACTGCTGCTCAAGTTAACGAACTGAGACAAATGACGGGCGCCGGCATGATGGACTGCAAGAAGGCCCTCGTCGAGACCGATGGCGACATCCAGGCCGCTATCGACATCCTCCGCAAGAAGGGTATGGCCAAGGCCGCCAAGCGCGCCGACCGCACCGCCAGCGAAGGCTGCGTGCTCTCCAAGGCCACTGACGACCACAAGTACGCCGCCATCATCATGGTGAACTGCGAGACCGACTTCGTCGCCAACAACGCCGACTTCGTGAAGTTCACGAAGGACGTGCTCGATATGGCCGTCGCCAACCGCGTGAAGGACATCGAAGCCCTGAAGGCCATGGAGCTCGGCGGTCAGACCGTCGAAGCCCTCGTCGCCAACCAGAGCGCCGTGACCGGTGAGAAGACCGAACTCGGTGCTTTCAAGGTCCTCGAAGGTGCCTACGTCGCCAACTACAACCACCCCGGCAACCGCCTTGCCACCATCGTTGAGATGAACAAGGACTTCAACGGTGTCGAGGAAGTGAGCCACGAGGTGTGCATGCACGTCGCCGCCATGAACCCGCTGTCGGTGAGCGAGGCCTCCATCCCGCAAGAGGTGAAGGACCGCGAGTTCGCCGTTGCCGTCGACAAGACCAAGGAAGAGCAGATCGGCAAGGAAGTCGAGAAGGCCCTCCGCAAGGCTGGCATCAACCCCAACCACGTCGACAGCGATGACCACATCAACTCGAACATCACCAAGGGTTACATCACCGAGGAACAAGGCGCCATGGCCCGTGAAATTAAGGCCAATGTGCCCGGCACGGTGCAACTCAACGAAGGCATGATTCAGAACATCGCCAAAGGCCGTCTGAACAAGTTCTTCAAGGAGAGCTGCCTGCTGAACCAGGTCTCTCTGGTCGCCGACCCCAAGACGGTTGCCGAGTACATCCAGGCTGCCGACAAGGAAGCCACGGTGTTGAATTTCATTCGTATCAAGTTGGGCGAATAATACCAAATTCATCAAAAATGAAGGAAAAAGGATGGCGAAAGCCATCCTTTTTTTATTTTTGTCCTTTCAAAACGATTCCACTATGAAAAAGACACTCCTTGTCCTATGCCTTGCAGCGCTGTTCTCCGCCTGCACCAATCAACCTATTCCCCAAGCCAACTACGACATCATCCCGCAACCCAAGGAGGTGCGGCTTGATGCTGACGGCGCTTTCACATTAAGTCCCCAGACCGTTGTCTATTACGAAGCCGGCCTCCAACGCGAGGCGCAATTCCTCAGCGAATACGTGAACGACATCATGGGCTATGCCTTGAACTTGCAAGAATACCAAGACCAGCCTGACGGTATCGTGCTGAAACTCGTCCCAGAAGATTTCGACCAAGCCGAGGCCTACGTGATTGCCATCACCCCCAAGCAAGTCATCATCAAAGGTGCCGACGCCGCAGGTGTGTTCTATGGCATCCAAACCCTCCGTAAAAGCCTACCTGTCTCTACCCCATCCACTCTTAACTCTGAACTTTCTACTGACTCTCAACTCTCAACTCTCAACTCTCAACTCCCATGTGGTACTATTAGAGATTGGCCGAATTTCTCCTACCGTGGCATGCACCTCGACCCTTGCCGCCATTTCATGGACCTGGACTCGGTGAAGATCTACCTCGACATGCTGGCCTTGCACAATATGAACCAGTTCCACTTCCACCTCAGTGAGGACCAAGGCTGGCGCATCGAGATCAAGAAATACCCTGAACTGACGGAGATTGGCGCCTACCGTAGCGGCACCGTCATCGGGCATAACGGCAACCTCTACGACAGCATCCGCCACGGCGGTTTCTATACCCAAGACGAGCTCCGCGACCTTATCCAATATGCCGCCGAGCGCCATATCAATATCATCCCCGAGATCGACCTGCCTGGCCACATGCAGGCGGCCTTGGCCTGCTATCCGCAACTGGGTTGCACGGGCGGTCCCTATGAGGTGTGGCGGCGCTGGGGCGTGTCGGAAGACGTGCTGTGTGCGGGTAACGAGGAAGCCATGCTGTTCGTTGAGGACGTGCTCAACGAGGTAATGGACGTGTTCCCTTCGCCGTATATCCACATCGGCGGCGATGAATGCCCCAAGGTGCGCTGGGAGCAATGCCCCAAGTGCCAGGCCAAAATTAGGGAGTTGGGCATCAAGGCGGATGAGCGTTTTTCCGCCGAGGACTACCTGCAGAGCTATGTGATGAACCGCATGGCTAAGGTCGTGGAGGCCCGTGGTCGCCGTGTCATCGGCTGGGATGAGATCTTGGAGGGCAACGTCTCGGAGACCGCCATCATCATGAGCTGGCGCGGCACCGAAGGCGGCATCGAGGCGGCACGCAAGGGCCACGACGTGATTATGACACCCTCGTCACACCTCTATTTCGACTACTACCAGAGCGAGGACATCGCCAGCGAGCCTGAATGCATCGGCGGCTACCTGCCCGTGGAGCGTGTATATGAGTTCCAGCCCTTGCCCGAGGAACTGACGCCCGAGCAACAGCAACACATCATCGGCGTGCAGGCCAACATCTGGACGGAGTACATCGCCTCGTTCCGTCATGTGCAATACATGGCTATGCCGCGCATGGATGCTTTAACGGAACTGCAATGGAACAACCCGCAGGAGCGTGATTTCGACGCCTTTGTGGAGCGCTGCCGTCACATGGCGCAGCTTTATGACTTGTATCATTACACCTATGCCGACCATATCTTCAACCCGCAGGTCTGGGCTGACACGGTGGAGCCCAACTTGGCCACCCGCAAGCCCATCATCTTGCGCCAACAGCCTGCTGAGAAATATACTTACGAGGGGGCCGTTTCGCTCAACGACGGCAACTTGGGCCGTGGTGCCTACAACTCAGGGCGTTGGCTGGGCTTCTGCGGCTATCCTATGGATGCCGTCATCGACATGGAGCAAGCCGCCGAGGTGCGCCATGTCCGCTTCCATGCGCTTGTCAATAAAGGTGCGTGGATTTACAACCCGAGCCAAGTGAAAGTGCTGGTTTCCGACGACGGAGAGTCCTTCCGTGAGGTGGCGCAAAAAGACATCGCGATATCCACCTGGGCTGATAGGGATGGAATCTTTGCTTATGAAGTTGAGTTTGAACCTACCACGGCACGCTATTTGGAAGTCGTGGTTACAGGCCATGACCTGCCCGAAGACCATAGTGGTTTCGGGAATCCGGCGTGGTTGTTTGTGGATGAAATCGAGGTTTGGTGAGATGAGATTCCCTTCGGGAATGGAGTTTTACATCGTAGTAAAAGGCGACGGCTAATGAAGTTTGCACATTGTTAACTTCACAAGCCGTCGCTTTATAAATCTGACTTTATCTCCATTCCCGAAGGGAATCTCATCTGGCTTTTATACTTTCTTCAGCAGAATCACATACACTGGGAAGTGGTCGCTATAGCCGCCCATCCATACGCCTCCGGCGAAGGTTCGGAAGGGGTAGCCGTTGTACCGTCCTCCATGCTGTTTTAGGAACTCTTTGTTGTGCACCATCGCGTTCTTGAACTGGTAGGTGCTGTAATCGGTGGGCAGCAGGGCAGGGGTGATGACGGTCTGGTCGAGGACGGCAGGCACGTCGCGGTAGTAGTTGGTGCCGATGCCTTTCTTATGCAAGGCGTACATGGGGTTGAAGAACTCGCCGTCGCGCAGGTCGTCCATGTCGCCTGAGGCACGCAGGTACTCCGTCACACTGCGGTTGTCGGGGTAGTCGTTGAAGTCGCCCATCATGATGATCTTGGCGTTGGCGTCTTCGCGCAGGATGGAGTCGGCGATGTGGCGGCACAGGGTGGCGGCAGCCACGCGGCCAGGCATCGAGCGACGTTCGCCACCGTAGCGCGAGGGCCAGTGCATGACGATGAAATGCATCATCTCGCCGTCGAACAGGCCGCTGACCAACAGCTGGTCGCGGGTGATGTGGTCGGGCTCGTTGGGGACGACAGTGCGATATGACTTGCTGCTGATCAATTGGAAGTATTTCGGGTTGTAGATGAGTCCCACGTCGACGCCACGACGGTCGGGCGAGTCGTAGTGGACGACTTGGTAGTTACGGTCGGCAAGCTCGGGCTGGGCCACGAGGTCTTCCAATACCTGACGGTTCTCCATCTCCGACATGCCTAGGACGGCCACGCCGTCGGGCGTGATGTCGGTGCCGATGGTGGAGATGGCGTAGGCCATATTGTGGAGCTTGGTCAGGTATTTCTCGGTGTTCCACTGGTTGGCGCCTTGGGGCAGGAACTCCTCGTCGTTTTTCAACGGGTCGTCGATGGTGTCGAAGAGGTTTTCAAGGTTGTAGAAACCCACGAGGCCCACTTTATAGGCTTGCGGCTGGTTCTGTGCGGAAACCTTGTTGAGACAGAGGCCTAAGGCCAAAATCACGAGTGCGAAAAGGAAATGCTTATTCATTGTTTTGACGTTGTTTGCGTTGATGAACGCTGCAAAGGTAGAAAAAAAACAATTAATATTTCCTGTTTGGTAAAAGAACTTTTCTTACATTTGCCTGCTTGTTCTGCAGCAAAACCAACGCAAAATCATAATACATTCAATATGAAGAAATTCTTACTATTATTGGCGGTTCCCGTCTTGATGGTGTCGCGGCTTGCAGCCCAAGTCGTCGACTCCACCGACCTGAACCAGAATGACTTGCCGACGGTGATCCTGATGGATTCCGATTTCGAGGAGTCCTCCACCTCGGTCAACGATGCCTCCACCTTGCTCAACTCGTCGCGCGACGTGTTCAACAGCATCGCGGCCTACAACTTCGGCTCGCTGCGCTACCGTGTGCGTGGCAACGACTCGAAGTACAGCGAGGTGATGATCAACGGCATCTCGATGAACGACCCCGAGACGGGACGTCCGGTCTTCTCCAACTGGGGAGGTCTCAACGACGCTTTCCGCAACTCGATCCTCGTTGAAGGCTTGGGTAAGACCGATGCAGGCTTTGGTGGCCTCGGTGGCCTGACGGCCTACAGCACCCGTGCCTCGCAGTACCGCAAGCAGGTCTCGCTGAGCTATGCCTTCAGCAACCGTTCCTACAACCACCGCGCCATGGCCTCCATCGGCACGGGCGAGATGGGCAACGGCTGGTATTTGATGGCTGCCGCCAGCGGCCGTTATGCTGGAGAGGGCTACACCGAAGGCACTTTCTACCAAGCCTACAGCTATTTCCTCTCTGTCGAGAAGAGGATCAACGACAAGCACAGCTTCGACCTCACCGTGTTCGGCGCCCCGTCGCAACGTGGCGGTTCGGCACCTGTGGTGCAAGAGGCCTACGACCTTGTCGGCTCCAACTTCTACAACCCCAACTGGGGCTACCAGACCATCGATGCGAACGGCACCCAGATCAAGCGCAACTCACGCGTGAGCACCTATCATCAGCCTTTCGCCAACCTCACTTGGTATTGGACGCCTAATAAGAAGACCAACTTCCAGACCTCGATTTATTACTTCGCCGGCCCTGGCGGACAGAGTACCCTCGAATGGGGTGAGGCCAAAGACCCGCGTCCGGACTACTACAAGAACCTGCCGAGCTATTACATGACCAACGCCCACAGCACGAGTGAAATCGAAGCCCAATTCGCGGCTTGGATGAATCGCGACCCGGAGACCACGCAGATCGACTGGGATGCACTCTACAACGCCAACCGCAACCACCTCTTCACCGTGCAGAACGCCAACGGTCAAGTGGGTAACACCATCACGGGCAGAGCCTCGAAATACATCATCGCCGAGCGTCACTACGACAAACAGCAGATGGGCGGCGCCACCTACTTCAAACACGAGTTCCAGCCTAACCTCATCATGACGGGCGGCTTGGCACTGAATGCCTCAAGGACGCATTATTATGAAAGGGTCGCTGACTTGCTGGGTGGTGACTATTACTACGATATTAATAAGTATGCCGAGAACTTGGAATCGGACGAATGCCAGACTGACCTCAACAACCCGAACCATGTGGCTTACGTCGGCGACATCATTGGCTACAACTACTACGCCAACCGCAACTATGGTCGTGTTTGGGACCAGATCGACTGGCTGGTCGGCAACTTCGACGTCTACTTGGGCCTGCAGGCCGAGTTCACCCAGATTTGGCGCGAGGGTCTCTGGAAAAGCGGCGCTTTCGCCGACAATTCCTATGGCCAGGATGAAATGCACAGCTTCTTCGACCCCAGCGTGAAGGCTGGCATCACCTATGCCATCAACGGCCGCAACCACATCGTGGCCAACTTTGCCTATATGTTGCAGGCTCCGCAGTTCAGGGACATTTACGTGTCGCCTCGCACGCGTAATACCATCGTTGAGGGCGAGCTGAAGAGCGAGCGTATCAATGCTGTCGACCTGAGCTATCTCTATCGTTCGCCTGAGTTCAAGTTCCGTTTGACGGGTTACTATAACACCTACCAGAACCTCATCTGGAACCGTAGCTTCTATTGCGAAAACGTCTACCTGAACACCACGACCAGCGCCAACTCCTATACCAGTGAGTTCGTCAACTTCATCATGACCGACATCAACCAGAGGAGTCTCGGTGTGGAGATGGGCGCCGAATGGAACATCTCTCCGACCGTCACTATGCAGGCCGCTGCCGCCAACGGTATCCATGTCTACGACAACAACCCCATCTTCTCGGTTTATGACGACAATAACGCTATGGCTTACATCCAAAACAGCGTTGCTTATCTGAAAGGCTATCATGTCTCATCAGGTCCCGAGACGGTGGCCTCCTTGGGCATCAAGTACAACTCGCCGAAGTACTGGTGGGTGAGTCTCAACGCCAACTATATGGCCAACATGTACTTCGACGTGAACCCGTATAACCACACCGAAGAAGGCATGCTGCACTACGCACAGGGCGACATCCGCATCGAAGATGTGTTGCGTCAAGACCCGATGAAGGATGCCTTCACGCTTGACTTCTACGGCGGCTTCTCGAAGCGTTACAGAGGCTATTACTTCCTCGTGAACGTGAGCATCAACAACTTGCTCAACAACAAGAGCACCATCCTCTACGGTTACGAGCAGCTCCGCTTCAATGCCAACAACCCCGACATGTTCCCCGACAAGTACTCCTATATGTACGGTCTCAACTATTTCATCAGTTTAACGGTTAGAAAATAAACAATAAAACACATAACAATATGAAAAACAGAGTTTTCAACGCATTTCTGCTTCTTGCCATGGTGGGCATGATGTTCACCGCCTGCAAGAAAGACTATCCGGAACCGCCTATCCAGGACCTGCCGATAGGAACGGTTTACACCATCAGTGAGATTCTCGCTATGGAGCCTGGCACCGTGTTCAATGAGGATGCTTCGGTTTATGGTATCATTACAGCCGACGAGCAGTCGGGCAACCTCTACAAGTGCGCCTTCATGCAAGACCGCGCCACGGGTGCCGCCATTGAGCTGTACCTCAACGCTGTCAGCGGTGTCCGCATCGGCGACTCCGTCCGCGTCTACTTGAAGGATGTCACCTATTCGGTCTACAACAACCTGCCTCAGCTGAGCAACTTCGAGGCCGACGGTCATATCATCATCTTGGCCAACAACAAGCCTATCGAGCCTGCCAAGGCCACCATCGCCGAGATCAACCAAGGCAGATACCTCGCTGGTTTGGTGCGTCTCGAGAACGTGAGATTCACCGAGCAGAACACCTTCGCCGACCCGACCACCTACGGCAACCGTACCTTGGCCGACCCGATGGACTACTCGCAGACCGTCATCGTGCGTACGAGCAACTACGCCAACTTCGCCAACGACTCGCTGCCGCAGGGCACGGGTAACCTGGTCGCTATCGCCTCTGTCTACAACAGCACCTGGCAGCTCTATATCCGTTCGGCCAGTGAGCTCGAGTTTGACGGTTACACGCCTGGCGGCGATGCTGACCTGCCGTATTATCAAGACTTTGCCTCATCGTTCGGTACCTATACGACTTACGATGTGGCAGGTCCCCAGTCGTGGGAGATCGACTATCAAACCGCCAAGATGACGGGTTTTGTCAACAACACTAACTACGCTAACGAAGACTGGCTGATTTCGAAGCGTTTCTCATTGGAAAATGTTTCGTCGGCCAGCATGACGATGACCTACATTGCTCGTTACTTCAATAATTTGGACAGCGACATCACCGTTCAGGTTTCTTCCGACTACACTGGTGGCGACCCGACTCAGGCCACTTGGACGCAAGTCCCCGCTTCGTGGACTGCAGGCAGCGACTGGAATACTTTCGCTTCCACTACACTTGACCTGTCGCAATTCGTTGGCCAGAAGGTCACTGTGGCGGTGAAATATCTTTCTACCGACCAAAAGGCCGGCACCATCGAGGTGCAAAGCATCCTCATCCAAGAAGGCAGCGGCCCGACGCCTCCTCCTCCAGGCGGTGGCGAAGTGCAGTATTTGCCTTATTGCCAGAGCTTTGTCTCCGAGTTTGGCACCTATATGACTTACGATGTGCTGGGAGCTCAATCTTGGGTGATTGACCGCAATACTGCTAAAATGACTGGCTATAGTGGTGCTTCCTATGCCAATGAAGATTGGCTTATCTCTTCTCCTGTGGCTATTACGGGAGTGAGCGAAGCCAAGGCTTCGGTTGTATATGTTGCACAATACCAAAGCAGTAACACTGAAGATGTCACTTTGCAGGTGTCCACGGATTATGTATATGGCGACGATCCGACTACAGCTACATGGACGCAGATGCCAGCCTCTTATCCGAACACTTCCAACTGGACAGACTTTAGGACTGTGGAGACCAGCCTGAACGAGTACATCGGACAAACTGTAACTGTGGCTATTAAGTACGTCTCTGATGATAACCAATCGAGAACGATTGAGATTCAGAGCATTTGCATTGAAGAAGGTGGTGGTGAAGTGCCTCCGACCCCGCCCACTCCGGGACAGGGCGAAGGTAGCGGCACCGCTGATGACCCGTATAACGTGGCCGCTGGTATCGAAAATCAATGTTGGGAATGCAACAGCCAAAATGCCACAGACGCTCCCATCGCTTGGGTTCGTGGCTATATCGTAGGAGCAGTGAAAAGTGGAATCACATCCATTTCGAGCAATAGCGACATCATCTGGAGTGGCACATTCGATAGCCAGACCAATGTGGTGATCGCCGATGATCCCTCTTGCAACGAAATTGGCCTGTGCATCGTCGTCAACCTGCCCTTAGGTAAGCTGCTCCGTTCCCAAGTGAATCTGGTGGACCATCCAGAGAACTTGGGTAAGACTTTGGCAGTGTATGGCAGGCTCCGTCCCTATTTCGGTCAAGCTGGTTTGCGCGACAGCGGCGGCACCGAGAATGACTTTGTCTTGGAAGGCGGTGTCACGCCTCCGCCTACGCCTCCCGAGCCGGGAACGGGCATCTTCTCCGAGTCCTTCGCCAATGGCCAAGGCCAGTTTACGATTCAGAATGTCGTTTTGCCTTCAGAATTGACTTATGTGTGGACACATGATTCCTCTCGTAAGCATATGAAAGCGAGTGCTTTTAAGAGCAACCCATACCAGGCCGAAAGCTGGCTGGTTTCACCGGTCATAGACCTCTCTAATGTGAATACCGCGGTGTTGACATTTGAGCAAGCCATCAATTACGCAGACCCAGAAGGTAGAATTCATGTCATGATTTCTAGTAACTATAATGGGGATGTGACTACAGCCACTTGGACCGAACTGACGTTTGACCAATGGCCTATCAACGATGGTAGTTGGACATTTGTTACCACATCGATCGATTTGACCGCCTATGTCAATCAAACTGTGACCTTAGCTTTCAAGTACACCAGCGAGGCGACACAGGAAGGATGCCCGACGTGGGAAGTGAAGAACGTCGTGGTGGACGAGTAATGATCATAAACGACGAAAAAGCCTGCCTTCGGGCGGGCTTTTTTTGTGTTGCTTTGCGCCGATAAGCAATTTTCCACTATCTTTGCACGTTGAAAGGAAAACGTAATTGGTATGTCAGAGAATTTGGTCATCATCCCGACTTATAAGGAGAAAGAGAACATCGAGAAGATCATCCGCTATGTGTTTAATCTGCCCATGGCCTTCGATATCCTCATCATCGACGACAATAGCCCCGACGGCACCGCCGACATCGTGAAGACGCTGATGACGGAGTTCGCCGACCGCCTCTTCCTTTTGGAGCGACCGGGCAAATTGGGCCTCGGAACGGCTTATATCACCGGTTTCAAGTGGGCCTTGGAGCGCGACTACCAGTATGTCTTCGAGATGGATGCCGACTTCTCGCACAACCCCGACGACCTTGCGCGTTTGCACGATGCCTGCGCCAACGGAGCCGACCTCGCTGTGGGCTCGCGCTACAAGACGGGCGTCAACGTAGTGAACTGGCCCATGGGTCGCGTGCTGATGTCGTATTACGCCTCTGCCTACGTGCGTTTCGTCACCCGCATGAAGGTGCGCGACACCACGGCAGGCTTCGTGTGCTACACCCGCAAGGTGCTCGAAACCATCGACTTCGACAGGGTCAAGTTCGTGGGTTACGCCTTCCAAATCGAGATGAAATACACCGCTTGGAAACTCGGTTTCAAGATTGAGGAGGTTCCGATTATCTTTACCGACCGCCGCGAGGGACAGTCGAAAATGAGCAAGGGCATCTTCCGCGAGGCCGTGTTCGGCGTCATCAACCTACGCCTGAGAGGGATGTTCGGAAGAATCAAACCACGTAAGAATCAATGAATTACTATATTAAAAATGCGACACTTGTCAACGAAGGCGAGACCTTTGTGGCAAGTGTTTTCGTTTCGGATGGCAAGATTGCCAAGATTGTGAGGGAAGGGATGGACGGCCCTTCGACAGGCTCAGGGACCTTAACGTCTTCAGTACAAATGATTGATGCCACTGGAAAGTACTTGATTCCCGGCATCATCGACGAGCATGTGCATTTCCGTGAGCCAGGCCTGACGCATAAGGCCGACATCTACACCGAGAGCCGTGCCGCCGTGGCAGGAGGCGTGACCTCGTTCATGGACATGCCCAACACCAATCCGCAGACGACGACGCAGGAACTTTTACAACAGAAGTTCGACCTCGCCGCAGAGAAGTCCTTGGCCAACTATTCCTTCTATCTCGGTGCCACCAACGACAACCTCGCCGAAGTTGTGAAGACCGACCCGAAACGGGTGTGTGGCATCAAGCTCTTCATGGGCTCCAGCACGGGCAACATGCTGGTCGACAAGAACGAGGTCTTGGTGCGCCTGTTCAGGGAGTCGCCTTGCCTGATTGCCGCGCATTGCGAGGACGAACAGACCATCCACGAGAACACAGTGTGCAGCAAGGACTTGGCTGCCAAAGGACAGGTCATCCTCGACGCGGGCATTCATCCCTTTATTCGTACCTCTGAGGCCTGCTACAAGTCTTCGTTCAAGGCTGTCGACATGGCCGACCATTTTGGTGTGAGGCTGCATGTGTTGCATATCTCCACGCAAAGGGAACTGTCGCTGTTTAGAAACGACATTCCGTTGAAGGACAAGAGGATAACGGCCGAGACCTGCCCACATTACCTATGGTTCGACAATAACGATTATGAAAAGAAGGGTTTCGCCATCAAGTGCAACCCCGCCATCAAGTCGCACCGCGACAAGGAGGCTTTACTGCAAGCCTTGAGCAATGGCTTGATTGACACCATTGGTACCGACCACGCACCGCATCTGCTGGAGGAGAAGATGACCGACGATTATTTCACGAGCAAGTCGGGATTCCCGTCTGTGCAGCATTCGTTGGAAGTGATGGCAAATGTGCTTCATGATGATTGGCCGAGGTTGGTGCAGCTGATGTGCCATAACCCCGCCATTTTGTACCAAATCGACCGTCGAGGTTTCATCCGCGAGGGCTATCATGCCGACTTGGTGCTTGTCGATATGAAAGAGGGTCATGTGATCTCAGGCAAGGACGAGTATTCCAAATGCGGATGGACGCCTTACGATGGCCTTCAAACCCGTTGTGCCGTGACCCATACCTTCGTGAATGGCAACTTAGTCTTCGAGAGCGGCGTTTTCCATGAGGATAGTAGGGGAGAAAGACTTGAGTTTAATAGAAACTAAAAGATACGATAATGAAAAAGTTATTCCTGATTTTAAGCACAATGTTGCTTTTGGCCTCTTGTTCGGCCCAGCTGACCGAGAAAGTGGAGGCGAGATACCCCAACGGACAGCCCAGAGTGGTGCGTTATTATAACGACGAGGCGGAATGCCTGAGAGAGGTCGAGTATTACGAATCGGGTCAGATGAAGATGGAAGGCGGCATGCTGAACGGCAAGATGGAAGGGGAGTGGACTGCCTATTTTCCCGACGGTCGCGTGCAGAGCCACGGCTTCTTCGAGGACGGCCTGCGCACGGGCCCGGCTCAGGTGTTTTATTCGAATGGGAACAAATATGAAGAGGGCTTCTATAAGAACGGCACGCACTGCGGCCATTGGAAGTTCTATGACGAACAGGGCAACCTGATCAAGGAAGTCGATTACGGGGAATAAGGTTTATTTCCTGTCTTTCCAGTTATATAAGTTTATTCCGAAAGTGAACTCGGCGTAGTCGATGACGACTTCATGGACTTTCATGAACGAGCCTACGAACATGTTGCGGTTCTCTCCTAAATAATACTTGAAACCGAGACGGCCGTAGAAGGTGCGGTAGCAAGGCGGCAGGTAGGTGTCTTCGAAGTTGCTCTCCGACGACTCCGCCAAGCCCCAGGTCTTCTTTTGGTCCGTGCCGTAATAGATGCCGTGCCAGAGGTAATAGGCGCCACCGAGGCAGAATGCGAAGCGGTTGTAGTTGATCTCAAACATCACCGAAGGCGCGAGATGGAGGCCGCGTGCGAAGCTGTATTCCATCAGCGGGATGGCATCGTCGCCAGTGAAGTATTCGTGGCCGTCACCGTACATCTGATGTGCTTTCTCGTACATGCGTTGGGTCTCTCCGGTCCAGCCGAAGTCCAAGGCCACGTCGTAGCTGAACTTGGGATGGAACTGACGGTGCACGCCAAGTTGGATGACGTCGGCGAAGTAATAAGGACGCTCGACGGGTAGGTCGCTGACCATGGTGCCATCGGTGGTCTGGTAGTTCCGCATCCATTCGTTGGTTTGCAGGAGGCCGACCGACTCGCTGGCGAAAATGGAGGTGGACTTGTGGAACTCAGGACGCGGTCTTTCCTTGGGAACCAGTTCGGGACGTCCGTTGGGATGGTAGCGCAGTCCCACTACCCAGCTGAACACGTTGATGCCGCAGTTGGGCAGGCGAATGGCAGCATTCGACGAGTGCGAGAATTGGTAACGCATCGTGAGGTCGAAGTTGTCCTCGATCATGAAGGTCGGGCCGGCGTCGATGGCGAGATGCACGTTGGCCACGGAGCCGATGAACTCGTCGCCATGCTTGGTCCAAAAGGAGAATCCGCCCATGATGTCGTAGTCGAGCGACCAATACTTGCCTTGATAGGCGTGCCCATTGATGAAGCCACCCAAGGAGTAGCAGTCGCCGAGGGGACGCCAAGTGGTACGCTCGTAGCCAAGCTCGTTGCGGTCAACGAATTTGATGCTGTCGACATTGTTTTTCTCGAAACGCAGGAAGGCTCCGTAGGAGAGGTGGTTGAAGTCGCGTTCCCACTGCATGCGGCCGTCGGTCTGACGCCCGATGCGGAGGTCGAGGCCGTATTGCGGCAGCACCTTCATGTAGGCATGACGTTCCTCGAAGGGGAAGTACTTGCCGAGGCGCCCGTCGACCTCAAAGAAGGTGCGGTTGTCGTAACTGAAAAAGGATTCTTGCGCCAATGCGGGTTTGGAGATGAAAAGTAAAAGGGCAAAAGCGGAAAAAATGATGTCTCTGCAAAGAGGTTTAAGGATATGGATGTGTTTCATAAAGGTTATTTGTTGGCTTTTTCTTCGTCGTTGTTGTACCATTCCAAGTAAGAAGTGGTGTATTTGCGGCCCGATTCGACCAGTTCTCTCTTCTTTTTGTCGGATATTTCGAAGTCGATGGCGCTGACGCCGAGCGAGTCGATATATACGGTGCGTTGCCAGTCGTCGCTGTGCAGATGCACGTTGTTCTGGAAATCGATGAGCGTGGTGACCAGGGCTTTGGTGTAGGTAAAGAAACTCTTAATCTCTTTGGTAGGTGCTTGGGCGTTAGGGTCGAGATACATCGCGATTTCTTCCTCCGAATCCAGCCTGAAGCCTAAAGTCTCTTTGTTATAGATAAACTCGTTGACATCCATGCTGCTGTTCGCTTTCTCTTTTATCTCGTTCAGCTTTTCGTTGTTCTTTTGGTAATACTCGGTCCACCTGATGTTGCCTTTGTCCGAGACAAAACTCACGCGGTCGAAGGCCTTGATGGCGTAGTTGTCCAACAATCCGCCGTCGACATAGACGTGGTCGTCTTTGTTGACACCTTTGATGGCGGCAAAGAACAGTGGGATGGACATGGAGATACGCGCGGCGTCGGCAATCTTGACTTTAGGGGTGCGTTCAGAGTTGAACACTACAGACAAGCCTGTCGTCAGGTCGGCACCGATCAGATGGATGTCCCTAAAAGGCTTGCCATCTTTCCTCATCTTTTTCAGTTCTCCGAAGGTGGTCTCTCCGTTGCCAGTCTTTTTCTCGATGTAGCCTGCCATGAGGTCGCGGAAGAAGTCGCCTTTATACCAGCCATAGTCTTCGAGGAGACGTTTCGTGTTGCGCACCACGCCCCAGTCCTTGTCCAAGAAGTTCTTGAATTTGATGTCCCAAAGGACGTCACCCAACTCTTTGGCAGAATAGCCCAAGCCGATGAGGACGGCCACCATTGCTCCAGCCGAAGTGCCGGCAACACGCTCAATGTCTTTCAGGATGCCTTCTTCGTCGAGGATCTCAAGGGCGCCAACGTAAGCGATGCCTTTCACTCCACCACCTTCGAAGACGAGGTTCTTGAAGTGGTATTTGCTTGTGTTACTGTTCTTTTTCATAAGATGAGGCTTTTATTCCATTACCCAGGTGGTGCCTTCCTTGCCGTCCTTCAAGGTGATGTGCAACTTGGCCAGCTCGTCGCGGATCTTGTCGCTGGTGGCCCAGTCCTTGTTGGCACGGGCGGTCTTGCGGATGTCGATGATGGTCTGCATCAGGCCGTCGACGACGGCACCGCTTCCTTCTGAAGCGTTGCTCTCCACCAAGCCCAGGATGTCGAAGACAAAGTCTTGGAACAACTTGTTGAGCAAGGCCAGCTCCTCGGCGTTGATTTGTGCCTTGCCGTCCTTGACGGTGTTGACGATGCGCACGGCCTCGAAGAGGTTGGCGATGACGATGGGGCTGTTGAAGTCGTCGTTCATGGCGTCGTAGCAGGCATCCACGATCTTCTGGATGTCGAGGTTGGCGGCGCCTTCGGTGGCTTTCAGGCCCTTGGCGGCTTTCACAGCTTCCATTAGGCGGTTGTAGCCCTTCTCGGCGGCTTGCAGGGCTTCGTTCGAGAAGTCCAAGGTGCTGCGGTAGTGGGCCTGCAGGATGAAGAAGCGGATGGTCATGGGGCTGTAAGGCTGCGCGATCATCTCCTCGCCCTTGGCGTTGATGTGGCTGCCGTTGAAGAACTCATCGAGGGTGATGAAGTTGCCCAATGACTTGCCCATCTTCTGTCCGCCGATGGTGATCATGTTGTTGTGCATCCAATACACGACAGGCTGCTTGTCATTGGCCGCCATGCTCTGCGCAATCTCCGACTCATGGTGCGGGAACATGAGGTCCATGCCGCCGCCGTGGATGTCGAAGGTTTCGCCGAGGTATTTGCAACCCATAGCCGAGCATTCCATGTGCCAGCCTGGGAAACCGTCGCTCCAAGGCGAGGGCCAGCGCATGATGTGCTTGGGCTCAGCCTTCTTCCACAAGGCGAAGTCGACGGGGTTGTGCTTCTCTTCTTGGCCGCTCAGTTCGCGCGTGGTGTTGAGCATCTCCTCGAAGTTACGTCCCGAAAGGATACCATAAGGGTGCTCCTTATTATACTTCTCGATGTCGAAATACACCGAGCCGTTCTCCACGTAGGCATAGCCTTTGTCGAGGATCTTCTGCACCATGGCAATCTGCTCGATGATATGACCCGAGGCATGTGGCTCGATGGACGGACGCAGCACGTTGAGCTTGTCCATGGCGGCATGGTAGCGGTTGGTATAGTATTGCGCCACCTCCATGGGCTCGAGGTTCTCGAGGCGGGCTTTCTTTGCAATCTTGTCTTCGCCTTCGTCGGCGTCGTGCTCCAAGTGGCCCACATCGGTGATGTTACGCACATAGCGCACCTTATAGCCGAGATGTTTCAAGTACCTGAAAACCAAGTCAAATGTGATGGCCGGTCGGGCATGGCCGAGGTGAGCGTCACCATAGACGGTGGGACCGCAGACGTACATGCCCACATGCGGGGCGTTCAAGGGTTTGAAAGGCTGCTTGCAGCGCGAGAGGCTGTTATAAATGTATAAGGCGTTGTTCATTTTTATGGGTTAGTTTGATAATTGCTGCAAAAGTACAAAAATAAAGCGGGTTGGATTTAATTTTCCGAAGAAAAACGTTTCAACCTACCAATCCTTTTTGTACCTTTGCACCAAAGTTCAATTTTTATAGCAACATAACAACTTAAAACATTAATACAATGTACGCTAATTTTCAAGAGTATCTGAAAAAGGAATTGGCTCAAATTCAAGCCGATGGCCTTTATAAGAATGAACGCATCATCGAGAGCGCCCAGGGCGCTGAAATCATGGTTGGCGGCAAGGTGTGCCTCAACTTCTGCGCAAATAACTACCTCGGTCTCGCCGATAACCCCGAGCTGATCCAAGCTGCCAAGGACGGCATGGACGCCCGTGGCTTCGGTATGGCCTCTGTCCGCTTCATCTGCGGCTGCCAGGACCTCCACAAGAAGTTGGAAGCCAAGATCGCTGAGTTCTTCGGCACCGAGGACACCATCCTTTATGCAGCCTGCTTCGATGCCAACGGCGGTGTGTTCGAACCGCTGCTTGGTCCCGATGATGCCATCATCTCCGATGCTTTGAACCACGCTTCCATCATCGACGGCGTGCGCCTCTGCAAGGCCCAACGTTTCCGCTATGCCAACGCCGACATGGCTGACCTCGAGAAGCAACTCCAAGACGCCCAAGCTTGCCGCTTCCGCCTCATCGTCACCGACGGTGTGTTCTCCATGGACGGCAACGTTTGCCCGCTTGACAAGATTTATGAACTGGCACAGAAATACAATGCCATGGTGATGGTCGACGAGAGCCACTCCGCTGGTGTGGTCGGTCGCACGGGTCGTGGTGTTACCGAACACTACAACCTCCGTGGCAAGATCGAGATCCTGACCGGTACCCTCGGCAAGGCCTTTGGCGGTGCCATGGGTGGCTTCACCACGGGTCGTAAGGAGATCATCGACATGCTGCGTCAGCGCAGCCGTCCGTATCTCTTCTCCAACTCGATGGCTCCGGGCCTTGTTGCCGCTGGCATCCGTATGTTCGAGATGATGAGCGAGACCAACACGCTGCAAGACAAGCTGCATGAAAATACGGCTTACTTCATCAAGAAGATGACCGAGGCCGGTTTCGACTGCAAGCCTTCGCAATCCGCCATCTGCGCCGTGATGCTCTACGACGCCCCGCTGTCGCAGAAGTTCGCCGCCAAGCTGCAGGAAGAAGGCATCTTCGTCACCGGATTCTACTATCCTGTGGTGCCGAAGGGCCAGGCCCGTATCCGCGTGCAGGTGAGCGCCGCCCATGAGCGTGAGCACCTCGACAAGTGCATCGCCGCCTTCGTGAAGATTGGTAAGGAACTTGGAATTTTGAAATAATTGACACGAGACACGAGACTACGAGACTGCGGGACGAATAAAGTCTCGCGTCCCGTGTCCCGAAGTCCCGCGTCGATAAATATGATAACTCAATGAAAAAGATATTAATCGTTGGTTCCGGCGGACAGATCGGAACAGAATTGGTGAAGAAGCTCCGTGCTACCTACGGAAACGAAAACGTGGTGGCCTCGGATCTTCGCCCTTTGACCGGTGAGATTGTCGAGACCGGTCCTTTTGAGAGAATCGACTCGACGCAGATCATGCAGAT
>Ga0310690_10004769_pt1 | contig 18941 bp, 14 predicted proteins | sample AusTroGonzalo_MG_2_FD_207661 | JGI IMG/M metagenome (GOLD analysis project Ga0310690, IMG submission 207661) | Bovine rumen microbial communities from tropical cattle in Woodstock, Queensland, Australia - Gonzalo_04 (v2) (version 2) | ecosystem: Host-associated > Mammals > Digestive system >...
ATTAGCTATGTATTTCGTATCCATGTTTGGTGATTATTTATACTGGTTAATATCGATTGCCTTGGGGCTCTGTGCCTGCTGCTTGTGCTCTGCGCCTGCGTAAACATAGAGGTTGCCAATCAGCTGGTCGGCCAGCTTGGTCTTGGGCAGCATGCCCTTTACTGTGCGGCGGAGCAGTCTCTCTGCACCGTTGGGCTTAGCCAGAATCTCGGCAGGAGTTGTTGCACGCTGACCGCCGGGGTAGCCCGTATAGGACAAGTAGGCGCGGTCGGTCATTTTCTTACCAGTGATGATAATCTTGTCGGCGTTCACGATGATTACGTTGTCACCGCAATCCACATGAGGTGTGAACTCTGCCTTGTACTTGCCTCTCAGCAATTTTGCCACCTTCGAGCAGAGACGGCCAAGAACCTGGTCGGTAGCATCCACTACGACCCATTCCTTCTTGACGGTAGCCTTGTTCATCGAGATGGTCTTGTAGCTCAAAGTATCCATTCTTTGTCTAATGTTTTGTTTTGTTTCTACCTAAGTTTATTTCTCTTGCTTCGGCGCGATTCCCGAACCGTCCGCTCAGGCCAATGAAGACGGACTATTCACACGCTCCGACAAGGGCTTTTTGGGGCCCTTTGATAATAATCGGCGTGCAAAGGTACAACTTTTTCCCTAATCTGCAAGCACGGGAAGAAGTTTTTTCGTGTTTAAGTGCTTATTTTCGTGATTTTATGGCATTCCTGACAGAACGCGTCAGCGGCCAAATGAGTGGAAGTGTAAGAATCTTGTCGAAGCGTGTGTGCCGGTTGTCGGCGATGTTCATCTCCTTTTGCATGAGTAAAGCCTGTGTCCGCAATGACGATTTGCCGCTGCGGAAGGCGTGCATCAGGAGTTTGTGGATGCGGTCTTGGAAGAAAGTGTCGAGCTGTTCGTCGGAGATGTTGAAGGTGCGGGCTAAATCGTATGAGAGACGTGTAGCGTTTGCCCAGAACAGGAATTGCTTTTCTTCGCTATCGGGGTTTGAGATGGTGCTTTTGCCGCAGGAGTAGGCGAGGGTTGGCTTGTCGAGATAGGTCACCTTTCCCATTCGCGCAAGAAGGAAGGCTATTTGAACGTCTTCGCATTGGTAGGTTTCAGGGTTGAAGAACTGCGGGTAATCCTGCATTGCTTGGCGAATCCAATCGTTTCGATAAAGGGATGTGCAGAGGTGAATGGCTGGTCTTTCTGTGGGTGCCAAGATGGTCGCCAATGTTACTTCCCTGCTTTCTCCTCCCGAATATGTCTGCTTCCCGGTCTCTTCATCGTACCTGAGCCAGTCTGTATGCACAATTCCAACTTTCTCGTCTTGCTCTAAGATGGTGGACTGTTGCTCGAGTTTCTGGTCGTCTATCCAGAAGTCGTCGCCTGAACAATCGGCAATAAACTTCCCTCGACATGCAAGGATGCAATCGAAATAGTTCCTCACGAGACCTTTGTTAGGCTTGTTGGCAAGGATGCGTATCTTATTGGGATACTGCTTCTGATATTGTTGACAAATGAAAAGCGTGTTATCTGTCGAGCAGTCTTCACCGATAACAATCTCGACAGGCAAATGGCATTTCTGTGACAGGATGCTGTCAAGTGTTCTGCCAATCGTGTCCTGTTGGTTATAAGTGCAGACGATGACGGATATGAGGTCTTGGTGATTTGCCATTTACTATTTGCCATTTGCCATTTCTCGCACAAAGGTACAAAATAATTATGAATTCTGAACGAAGTATCGAATAATTTCGTACCTTTGCAGCCCAAATGTCATAAAACTGATGGACAAGCTCAAGGATCTTCATAACGACGAGACCAGTGACACCTCCTATGACCATGTGTTGAAATATACGGGCATTTTCGGCGGTGTACAAGGGCTGAAGTTGCTTGTCAGTGCGGTTCGTATGAAGCTCACCGCCTTCATCCTGGGCAGCTGGGGCATAGGGCTTATCACGGCCTACAGTTCTATTTTCGAGTTCCTGAACAATGCCAGCAACATGGGCATTCCCTTGAATGCGACGCGCAGGACCAGCGAATTGTTCGAGGAAGGTACGGAGGAGCAGATTGCGCATCAGGTGATGGTCATCCGCACTTGGGTGCTATGGTCGGCTCTCCTTTCTGTCCTTATCTGCCTCTTCTTTTCGCCTCTCATCAGTTATTTCTTCTTTGAGCATGACTGGCATCGATGGCCTGTCGTGATGCTTACTTCGCTTGTGGCGGTGACGAACATTATAGCCGAGGGTGAATGTGCCATCCTGAAGGGGTTGCGGCAGGTGCGCAAGGTTGCTGTCATAGAGACGATTCTGGCTCTCGGCACCTTGGCTTGCACCATTCCCCTGTACTACTTGCTGGGCATCCATGGTGTCATCGTAGGGCTTATTGCCTTTGGGGCCTTGTCGGCAGCCGTGCATTTTTCTTTCTCGCTTCGTTTGGTGTCATACAAGGTGAAGCCGCTTTCCCAAAAGACTTTCTGCGATGGCTTGCCGCTCATCAAGGTGGGCATCCCGTATGTGCTTGCCGGCGTTGCCAATGCCGGACTGCAAATGATTATCCCTGCCATCATCCTTGCCCACCACACGATGGTTGAGCTGGGATATTACAAGGCGGGATGGTCGCTGATGTTCGGTTATGCGGGACTTGTCTTCCTGGCGTTGGAGTCCGATTACTTCCCGCGTCTTTCTGCCGTCAACAACGACACGCAACGCATGAACGACACCATCAACCAGCAGATTGATGTCTGTACGCTCATCCTTAGCCCCTTGCTCATCCTCCTTGTTATGCTTATGCCTTTCGTGTTGCAAGTGCTTTACGAAGAGGAATTTGTGGTTGCCACAGGTATGGCGACGCTTTCCGTTTTCTATCCCTTCCTGCGTTGTCTGGCATTACCGATGGGCTATAGCGTCCTGGCGAAGGGGCACAGCATCTCTTATCTGGTGCTGGAGGTTGTCTATGATGTTCTGTTCGGCTTGCTCATCTGGTGGTGTTACAACGCGTTCGGACTCATCGGAGCGGGCATCGCACTTTCCGCTGGAGCCTTGTACGACGTGGTGATATACTTCCTATACTGTCATTTCCGCTACGGCTTCGTGTTCCGTGCCAGCACATTGTTGTTTTGCATCGGCCAGCTTGCCTGTCTGGTGTTTGCCGTGGAGTACTGCTACCTCGTCTCCCCCTCGGAAGAAGAAAAGTATATTGCCGGCGGACTGGCGTTTGTCCTGTCGGCAGCCCTGAGCCTCTGGCAGCTCCTGCACCGTTCGGATTTCGCGAAAAGCCTGATTCACAAGTTCAAAGGATAACACACACATATAAAATTACATTATTGAAGATTATGAAAAGAACACTGTTTCTCATGTCGCTTCTGGCATGTGCATTCCGTCTGTCGGCCCAAGCTCCGGCATCGCTCACCCAGTACGTCGAGCCCCGCATCGGGACGGCTCATTGTCGCGCTTTCCACTTTGCTCCGGGCTCTATGCCGTTCGGAATGGCGAAGCCCGGACCCTCCACCAACGGTTCCCTGGGCAATGCCGACGGCTGGCAGGCCACGGGCTATGACTATCGCGACACATCCATCGAGGGCTTCGTCTGTACCCACGAGTTCCAGGTCGGGGGCATCACGCTGATGCCGACGACAGGCCTGCTGCTGACGACACCCGGCCATCCCGACGGCACTGGTCCCCGCGGCTACCGCTCCGGCTTCAGCCACGGCGACGAATATGCCACCGCAGGCTACTATCAGGTCCTCCTGGCCGACTACGACATCAATGCCGAGGTGACGGCAACCGAGCGCGTCGCTTTCCTACGCTTCACCTATCCCGAAACGCAGATGGCGCACCTCATCTTCGACATCGGGCATCAGCAGGGCGAGAGCGGCAAGGTGAAGGACGCAGAGGTCTGGATTAACGACGACGGAACGGTGGAAGGCTGGGTCGTGACGCTTCCCGAGTACATCAAGAAGTACCAGCCCGGTGCCGACCAGCGCATCTATTTCTCGGCCGAGGTGGATAAGAAGGCTGTGTGCGGCGGTGTCTTCAACGGTAATGACATCCGCGAGGACCAGACCTACGCCCACGGCATCGGAGCGGGAGCCTACCTGAACTTCCATACAGGGGACGGAGAGCAGATTACCGTCAAGGTGGGCATCTCCTATACCTCCGTCCAGAATGCCCGCATCAACCTGCGGACAGAGGCCTCCGGCATCGGCTTCGACGAAGCCCGGGCTGCCTCGCAGCAGGCTTGGGAAGAGGCACTGGGACGAATAAAGGTGGAGACCTCCCCCATCTCCTCCAACGGAGAAGAGAGCAGCGATGCTGTCAAATTCTACACCGGCCTCTATCATGCTTTGCTGGGCCGCGGCGTGATGAGCGACGCGAACGGCGCCTATCCCAAGCACAACGGCACCATCGGACAGGTGCCCATGGAGGGCGGCAAGCCCCGCTTCCGCATGTTCAACACTGATGCCATGTGGGGCGGACAGTGGAATCTGACGCAGCTATGGGCTCTCGCCTACCCCGAGCACCTCTCCGAGTTTGTCTCCTCGACCCTGCAGGAGTACCAGGACTGCGGCTGGCTGGCCGACGGTCTGGCCAACTCGAAATACGTCTCCGGCGTCGGCACCAACCAGTTGCCGCTGATGATTGATGCAGCCTACCAGTGCGGCATCCGCGACTTCGACCTCGAGCTGGCCTATGATGCCTGCCTGAAGAACGAAATGGACGGTGAGAACCGGCCCGAGGGCGCAGGCAAGGACGATACGGCAGACTTCGTGGAGCTGGGCTATGCCCCCCACAAGAACCCGGGCGAGCGCGGCGAGGACTTCTACTTCTCCGGCTCCCACACCCTGGAGTACTCCTTCTCGGCCTACGCCACCGCCATGCTGGCTCAGAGCCTTGGCAAGACGGAATACCTCGACAAGCTCCTCTGGATGTCGCGCGGATGGGAACGCATCTTCGACGAGAAGACCGGCTACATGCATCCGCGCCTCCGCAACGGCGAGTTCATCGCCAACTTCGACCCCATGCAGGTGTGGCGCGGATTCCAGGAGGGCAATGCCGTGCAATACACGTTCTACGTTCCCCACACCCCCGAGGAACTTATCGACAAGGTGGGTGTGGATGAGTTCAACAAGCGTCTGAACGACATTTTCACCGCTTCGCAGCCCCAGATATTCTCTGGAGGCAAGGAGATAGACGCCTTCGCAGGCCTGCGTACCTATTATAATCAGGGCAACCAGCCCTGCCTGCACATCTCGTGGCTCTTCAACCATAGCGGCCGCGCTGACCTCTCGCAGAAGTGGGTGCGCGCCATCCTCGACGAGTTCTACGGCACGGACGGCATCCACGGCTACGGCTACGGACAGGACGAGGACCAGGGGCAGCTGGGCGCTTGGTACGTCATGTCGGCCCTTGGTCTCTTCGCCGTCGATGGCCTGACGTCGCCCGCTCCGTCCTTCTCCATCGGCAGTCCCGTCTTCAATCGGGCCACCATCCAGCTCAACCCGCAGTACTACCCAGGCCGCGAGTTTGTCATCACGGCAACGGACAGCCCCCAGAAGTCCCGCGGCCGCAAGAAAGAGGCGAAGTGCATATACCTGCAGCACGACAGGATTATCAACGGCCAGGAGAGCACGGCAGGCAGCATCCGCTTTGCCGACATCGTGGGCGGCGGCTCCATGCAGCTGACCAGAACCAACGTCGCGCCGTCAGAGAAGAAATGACGCGGATTGTCACTCGAATTGAGCTTGCCATGCAGGCAGGGGCATGTGGCATCCTGGAAACAAAAAACGGGGAGAATATTTGGAAGTCACGTTATTAAAGCATACCTTTGCATCATCATTGCGTGCAATTATTCAAATTCCACAAAAAAAATGAAGAAGTTTTTCATCCTTTCGATGGTGCTCCTGGTCAGTGCCTGCACAGGCTGCGGGGGCGGTGAGACGGAGCAGCAGGAGAACCTCTCCTGGGGCACGGCAGAGGTGAGCAGGGAGAACCCCGTCGTCCCTGGCGACAGCCTTAGTTACCAAATCTCAATCAAGCTTGACACCTTGACAGGGGAGAGCGACCTGGCAAGGCAGTTGGCCGCCGTGCTCCGCGACAGCGTGCTTCGCGTGTCGGGATGTCTGCCGGTTTCCGAGGCGATAACGCTCCACGCCGACAGCATCGAGACGGAATGGAGGGTGGAGCTGGCCGAGATGTACGACCCCGAGATGGACTTCAAGGAGACGCTCCAGTACTATTATTCCGTAGAAGGCTCTGCTGTGGAGGGTGGGTGCAAGGACGTCCTGTCCTACCAGACGACCACGGACTGCTACCTGGGCGGCGTGCACGGCAGCTACGTGGTGCAGTACTACAACCTGGACAAAAAGAGCGGAAAGCTCTTGACAATCGGGGATGTCGTCCCCGCGGGCAAGGAGAGTCAGGTGCTCCGCGCAATGGAGGAGCAACTCTGCAGGGACTGGGATGCAACGGATTTGGACGACCTGAAGGAACAGACGGGCATCACGGTGCTGGGCGACCTCTACCTGACCAGCAACTTCCTGCTGAAGGGGGACAGCATAGAGTTTCTTTTCAACCAATACGAGATTGCACCCTATGCTGCAGGTCTGATAAGCGTCACCATCCCGTCGCCTGCCATCCCGTAGCCGCGTACCAGGCGGTCTTCTGGAAGTCCTCGTTCCAGCCGCAGGAATTGTATCGGTTCAGGGGAACGAACATGGAGACGCCACCATAATGTTCCGGTTTTGCCACCACGGCCAGGTCGCGGGGACTGACATGATTGGCAAACCATCTGTTTGTGGAAGGAAGTAAGCGCAGGGAGACTGGGACTGCTTCGTCGAAGGCGGTTTGCCAGGCGGCATAGTCCTCGTCGGAAAGCAGGCTATACATCGTGGTGCGCATGTCGAAGCAGAAAGTGTATTTCTCGAAGGTGGTGCAATAGAGCTGGAAGCCGATGGTGCTCCGTTCGCTGCGCCCCATGTAGAGCGGTGTCAGGAAACGTCCCGTCGCCTGGGCCAGTCCGTCCAGTTTCGAGCAGTTGATGCAGGAGAGCAGCACGCCCGGATAGACGCCGTAGGGGTAGCTGGCAGCATAGCCCTGCACGATGCCCTGCACGTCCCCCCGGCAGAGCGCCTCCATAATCTTGTCGTACGGAGCGCCAGGGCCCGGAATCTCTGCTGGCGATCCAATCATGTAGTCTGTAGCGTTGCGCAGTTCGTAGGCCACCTCGATGCATTGCATGAAGCAGGCATCGAAGAAGATGTAGTCGAACCGTGGCAGCTGGGCCAGCACGTCGCGCAGCGCGGGAATCTCCATTTCCTGCGTCCCGGAGGACGGGTCCTTGTCCTGCCCGAAGGTGTTCCGTCGGGAGGACTTCCGCTCCGGTGCCCAGCCCGTGGCGTGCGACCAGAAGGTGATGCCGTAGTGGCGGGCAGGGAAGTAGCTCTCTATCTCGCGGAGCACCGCAAGCATCGTGGGCGAGTCGGTGGAGCAAAGTTCCTCCCCGTATTGCTTCCAGAGCTGCATCCCACGCTCGCGCGAGAGCTCATAGATGGCGGGCTTGTTCTGCCTGTCGTCCAGGAAGAGAATGAAGTTCGTGTCGTCGGGAATCATGGACTTGCCCTTCGCCATCTCAGTCGTATCCCCACGGACAGCGTCGGAGAGCGTGTTGTCGGCTGCCATATAGACGATGACGGTGCGCTCGACCTCTGCACGCGGCTGCGGCGCGGGGTCAACAGGCGGCGTGACCACTTCGTCGTGGCAGCTCGCGACGAGAAACATGCTATATAATATAATAATGTATAGACTGAAACGTTTCATGGGTGCAAAGGTACGACAAAAGTTGAAAAGTTGAAAAGTTTAGGGGTTGAAAAGAAGTTTCGCCGTTTCACTTTTTCACTTTTTCACCTTTTTGATGCAATAAGACGTCGTCTCTTTGCGTTATTATATCGTATGCAATGGATAAATAGGATACGTCAGGTGAAGATTGTGCTGGTCGTCCTGGCCGTTGTGCTCAGCGTGGCCTCGCTGGTCGTGTCGCACTTTCTGGTGCGCGACCTCAAGGTCGAGGAGCAGCGCAAGATGGAGATTTGGGCCGAGGCGATGCGCTCGCTCAACAATGCCGACGAGACGACCGACCTCACCCTGGTCTGGACGGTGCTCAACTCGAACAACACCATCCCTGTCGTCGTGCTCGACAGCGAGGGGTTCGTCCGGGACTACCGCAACATGGAGGTAGGCTCCTCGTATGGCGCAGCCCTCGATACCCTGGTGCTGCACCGCGCACAGTCCATGCGGCAGGCCGGGAGGGTAGTCCGCATCAACCTGGGTGCCTCCGACTATATGGAGATATGCTATGCCGACAGCCTTATCCTGCGCCGTCTGGCCTGGTGGCCGTATGTGCAGCTCGGCGTGGTGCTCATCTTCGTTGTCGTCGCCATTTTCGCCCTGCTCAGCAGCAAGAAGGCTGAGCAGAACAAAGTTTGGGTGGGGCTGAGCAAGGAGACGGCACACCAGCTGGGCACCCCCATCAGCAGCCTGATGGCTTGGCATGAGGTGCTGCGCGAAACATATCCCGATGACGAACTGCTGCCTGAGATGGGCAAGGATGTGCAGCGCCTGCAGCGCATTGCCGAGCGATTCAGCAAGATAGGCTCACAACCCGAGCCGAAGCCCGAGAACCTCAACGATGTGCTTGCCGGAGTGGTGCAGTACATCAGCCGCAGAGCCAGCAACCGCATCACGATAAGTTGCCAGCTGCCGGAAGAGCCGCTCATCGCGCCCGTCAGCGCGCCCCTCTTCGAGTGGGTTATCGAGAACCTCTGCAAGAATGCCATCGATGCGATGGTTCCGCCTGCGCCCGACCAAAGGGAAGAGGGCAAGGGCAGCATCACAATCATCGCCCGCGAAGAGCCGGATTGCATCAGCGTTGAGGTCAGCGACACGGGAAAGGGCATCCCCAAGAACCGCTTCAGCTCCGTCTTCACACCAGGCTATACGACGAAAGAGCGCGGCTGGGGACTGGGACTCTCATTGGCCAAGCGCATCGTCGAGGAATATCATAACGGACGCATTTTCGTCAAGAATTCCGAGTTGGGAAAGGGCACGACGTTCCGTGTGGAGCTCAAAAAACACTAATTGGGCATATTTTTTCTTTTCAATGTTTCACCTTTTCATTTTTTTTCGTAATTTTGCAGCCCGATGGAGAAACTGGACGGTTATAAAGTTGATTTGAAGGGCATGCAGAGCGATACTGTGTCGTACCACTGGCAAGCCGACAATGACTTCTTCTCCGCCGTCCAGGGGCCTGAAATCAAGCATGGTCTGCTCGACGTGGCATTACGGGTGAAGCAGACATCTGGCGCCTACGAACTGGAGTTCCAGTTGCAGGGCGAGGTGGAAGTGTCGTGCGACCGTTGCCTTGAACCCATGTCCCAACCCATCGACGCTCAGTGCGTCCTCCGCGTCAGGATGGGCGACGACTATGCCGACGACGGCGACGTGGTCACCATCCCCGAGCAGGATGGCATCATCAATGTGGCTTGGCACATCTACGAGTTCGCAGCCCTGCAGATACCCCTGCGCCACGTGCATGAGGAGTGCGAAAGCATAGCCTCCTCCCCCAACCCCTCCCCCGAGGAGGAGGGGAGTGACCCGCGATGGAACGAACTGAGAAAACTGGTAAACAATAAAACAGTAAATAGTAAATCGTTAAATAGTAAATAACAATGGCACATCCAAAAAGAAGACAGTCCAAGACCAGGACTCTCAAGAGAAGAACACATGACAAGGCAGTAGCTCCCGCACTGGCAGTTTGCCCCAACTGCGGTGAGTTCCACATCTATCACACCGTATGTCCCGCTTGCGGTTACTATCGCGGCAAGGTGGCAATCGAAAAAGAAGCGTAAATGGTCAATGCCGTCATAACCGGCGTAGGCGGCTATGTACCCGACTATATCCTCGACAATGAGGAGATGTCGCGTATCGTGGATACCAGCGACGAGTGGATTATGGAGCGCATCGGTGTCAAGACGCGCCACATCCTCAAGCCCGAGCAGGGCAGCGGAACATCCTATATGATGACGCGTGCCGTCGCTCAGCTGCTCCGCAAGACCGGGGCCGACCCCGACAGTGTGGAGCTCGTCATCTGTGCCACCACGACCCCCGACTATCACTTCCCCTCCACCGCATCGCTCGTCATTGGCAATTGCGGGTTGGCCAGCGCCTTCGGCTTCGACATGGAGGCCGCATGCGCAGGTTTCCTTTATGCCATGGAGGCCGGAGCCAGCTACATCCGTTCGGGGCGCTACAGGCGCATCATCGTCTGTGGCGGAGACCACATGAGCTCGATGACCAACTACGAGGACCGCAACACGTGTCCCATCTTCGGCGACGGTGCAGCCTGCGTCATGATGGAGGCAACGGAGGAGCCGGTGGGACTCATCGACGGCTACTACCGCGTGGATGGCAAGGGCTACCAGAACCTCCACATGGCAGCAGGCGGCTCAGCCAAGATGCCCAGCCATGAGAGCGTGGACGCCCGCGAGCATTTCGTCTATCAGGAAGGCCGTGCCGTCTATAAGCACGCTGTCCTCGACATGACGTCTGCGGTCAAGACCATCATCAAGCGCAACAACCTCGCCACGGAGGACATCGCATGGGTGATACCCCACCAGGCCAACATCAACATCGAGGTCTCCGTGGCCGAGCGCATCGGTATCGACAGGGAGCACGTCATGGTGAACATCGACCACATGGCCAACACCAGTGGCGGCACCTTGCCACTTTGCCTGTGGGAGTATGAGCCACGGCTCAAGAAGGGCGACAAACTGGTCTTCACTGCCTTCGGTGCCGGCTTCACATGGGGCGCAAGCTACATGATTTGGGGCTACGACGGCGCAGCCGAGGCAGCTAAAGAACCTGCACGGTTCTACAAGGAAGGCGAGATAAGCCGCGAAGAATGGTACAAGCTTCGCCAGAATGCATAATTCACAATTCATAATTCATAATTAAGGCTACGCCCAACCGTGTTGAAACAATTATGAATTATGAATTTATAATTATGAATTAATGTTTAAGTCCGGTTTCGTCAATATCGTTGGCAACCCGAATGTCGGGAAGTCAACCCTCATGAACCTCCTCGTCGGGGAGCGTATTTCCATTGCCACTTTCAAGGCGCAGACCACGCGCCATCGCATCATGGGCATCCTCAATACGCCCGAGATGCAGATATGCTTCAGCGATACGCCCGGCGTGCTGAAGCCCAACTACAAGTTGCAGGAGCAGATGCTGCAGTTCTCCGAAAGCGCACTGCAGGATGCCGACGTACTGCTCTACGTCACCGACATGGTGGAGACACCCGACAAGAACAGCGACTTCCTCGACAAGGTGAAGCGCATGACTGTTCCCGTCCTCGTCCTTATCAACAAGATAGACCTGAGCGACCAGAAGGCTTTGGGCGAGAAGGTGGAACTGTGGCACGAGGCCTTGCCCCAGGCAGAGATAGTGCCCATCAGCGCCCTGCACAAGTTCAACGTCGATAATGTGCTGCGGCGCATTCAGGAGCTTCTGCCCGAATCGCCCGCCTACTTCGACAAGGACCAGTGGACCGACAAGCCTGCCCGCTTCTTTGTCACCGAAATCATCCGCGAGAAGATACTCCTCTACTACGACAAGGAGATACCCTATGCAGTGGAAGTCGTCGTGGAGCAGTTCAAGGAGACGGAGCGGAACATCCACATCAATGCCGTCATCTACGTGGAGCGCGAGTCGCAGAAAGGCATCATCATCGGTCATCAGGGCGTTGCCTTGAAGCGCGTCTCGACCGAAGCCCGCAAGAGCCTGGAGAAGTTCTTCGGCAAGAGCATCTACCTTGAGGTCTTTGTCAAGGTAGATAAGGACTGGCGCCAGAGCGACCGCGCCATGAAGGCATACGGGTATAATTTGGATTAGCCCCCCCTAACCCCCTTTAGGGGGAATAATAATGAACGATGAAAAAGGAAAGTGAAAGAACAACTTGTCCTCCTAAAGGGGGACGGGGGGTCCGTATAGCCATCTTTGTTTCCGGCAGCGGGACGAACTGCGAGAAGCTGATTCGTCACTTCGAGCATTCGGAGTCCGTGAAGTGTGCATTGGTGGTCAGCAATAAGCCTGATGCCTACGCTTTGGTTCGGGCAGAAAGGCTGGGCGTACCGACGGCTGTGGTTCCCAAAGCACAACTGAACAACCCGGACGAAACGCTGCTCTTGTTGCAGAAATACGGCATCGACTTCATCGTACTGGCAGGCTTCCTGCCGCTCGTCCCAGCCTATCTCATCGATGCTTTCCCGCGCAAAATCATCAACCTGCACCCCGCTTTGTTGCCCAAGTTCGGCGGCAAAGGCATGTGGGGCCACCATGTCCACGAGGCCGTGAAAGCAGCGGGTGAGACAGAGACCGGCATGACCGTCCACTACGTCACCCCCATTTGCGACGGAGGCGAAATCATCGCTCAGTTCCGCACCAGCCTCTCCCCCGACGACACCGTCGATGACATTGCCGAGAAAGAGCACCAGCTCGAGATGCAGTACTTCCCCCAGGTCGTGGAGCAAGTGCTTCTTGCTCTTACTTAAAAGAGCCAGCGGGAACCACCAAAAATCTTTACATTATTTTTCTTCAAAGCAGGCCATGTCGCAAGACACGGCTAGGCCTTATCGCCATAAGCACGTGTTCTTATTGGCAACGCTCCACGTCGTGTTTGAAAATTCCCCTGCCTTCGTTGGCGAACTTTTCAGGCTAAAAATGGCGCAAAATCATGCAAAAAGAGCCTGTTTTGCAAGGTAGAGATGCCAATTGCGCATTTTGCGTCAAAAATCACGACTTGTAACGAACTGATTATCAGTACCCATTTGATTTGAGCGCATCTTTTGCATTTTGGATAGCAAAACTCCACCCGCCCCAAAATCCGCCGCCAGAAAAGGCGCGTTTGCGAAATCTCCTGACAATACTATTTTAGAGCCTGATGGTTTCGCCGGACTTTATGGTGAAGGTTTTGATGGTTCTATGGTCTTTCTCCACCTTTACCCTGAGTTTGTTCTTGCCGTTCCTGACCACCTCTATGTTGATGGGGGAGTCCGTGCAGGCGTAGATGTTACTCAGGCTGTACTCGTTCCACTCTGTTGGCATCTGCGGGGTGAGGGTGAAGCTGCGGAAGCCTGTGGGACGGAAGCCAAGCAGACCCTCAATAATAATGCGGCAATAGAGTCCGCTTTCGGCTGCCAGATGGCGCTGGCCTCCTTCGGGCCAAGCCTCCACAACGTAGGGAACATGTTCGCCAAGCAGACGGATGGCAGAGAACTTCTTGAGGTACTCTAAAGCCTTGTCGGCATAGCCTGCAGCAAAGGCTCCTCGAAAGCCGTAGAGGGTGGAGCGGTCCCAGAATATCTTGTCGCCACTCTGCGAAAGCATTCCGTTTTCTGTCCAAAGCTGAGGCGAGAACATCGCCTGAAGGGTTCCTTCGGCACGTTCGTAGATGCCCATCGTCAGGGGGATGCAAATCCAGGAGCGGAGCACATCGTTGCCTTCGTAGTAGCGATAGGTGTCGTAACCTTCCACCGTTGCATGGAAGAACTTATCGATGTTCTGGCGCAGGGTTGCGGCCTGCTGACGGTAGTTTGCGGCTGCCTTCCTGCCCTTGCCAAGTTCCTCTGCCAGATAAGCACTGCTGATAAGGGCATCGTAGTACAGGCTACTGGTGCAGAGGTTGGCGTCGCCGCTGGGCAGACGATGCTCCAGCTCGTCGGCATCGCTGGCAACAACGCCATTCTGGTTGAGCTTGCGATGGCAATACTCCAAGCACCATTCTATCAGCGGCCAAACCTGCTGGGCAATCTCCTTGTCGCCCCTCTCCAGACAATAGCGGCTGGCTCCATAGGCAAGCATCGCTGCATCGCCTCGGTCGAAGGGCCCGAAGACATCGTCGCCCCCGCAGATGATGCTCCAAGGCACGAATTTGTATTCGGGGTTGATGTACTTCAGGTACCACTTCCATGTGGTCATTGCGCTCTCGTTGCCCTTGTCGTAGCTCAGGAAAGGGAAGAAAGGATTGACGTACTCTGCTTGGTCGTTGCACCACATGGCAGCGTAGTACGACTCCCCTCCAGGGGCGTGCATCAGGCCGCCCTGCGTATAGAAGATGCTCTCGCTGGTGCGAATCTTACTCATCTCGAAGAGCGTCTGGATGATGTCGTCGGGGCAACAGAAATGCAGCCTCTTGATGGCGACATCCTCCACAAAGGCCTCGCGGTTAGCAAGCTCCCTTTCCACATCGAGGGCTATCTCCTGCTCGTCTGTAACTGCGTAAGCCTGTACAGAGCAATAGAAAGTCGTGCTCTCGCCTGGCTCCAAGGTTTTCTTGAAGTCCTCCTGGAACTCTGTCCTCGCCACCAGTTTGTAGCAGCCTCGTGTGCCATTTTCCTTGTTCGTCGTGCGAACTGAGTGCAATGCCGGCACAAGGATGGTCTCTTTCTTCTGACCGACATTCTTGATGGTGTATTTCTCGCAGACAGCAGCTTCCGAGGTGCTTGGGAAGAACTTCCTCTTCAGTTCGAAATCGTTGCCGTCGCCCCTGAACGTGCCAAATACCGTAAGAGTCCCGTTGATGGTGACGACTTTGGCTTCTTGCTCTGCCATTAGCCTGCCGTTTGCCGTCATGCCCTTCAAGAAGTCCACGTCACATCTTGGCATCCAACTGGCATGTGTGTTGTTGGGAATCGTCCTGAGCATGGGGAAGACCAGATGGCGGTCCATGTGGAACTGCCGCTTCCCATCGACTCCCCAATAATAGACCACCGAAGCCCGCAGGCCCGACATCTCAATGTGGTCATTATAGGGCAGTTCGCCCTTGGAGGTTTCCCATTGGACGGAATGACTGCCGTTTATGTACCATCTGTTCTCCTTGGCCTGAAGGGTGAAGGAGGCAACCAAAACCGTAAGAAGCAAGACTGTCTTTTTCATTTTTTAGTTGATTAGGTTTTGTGCAAAGATAGGAATAATTGCAGAAACACTTGCATAGTTTAGAAGAAAAAAGTAACTTTGTGCGCGGAAAACCATAAAAACACATAATAATATGAAAAAGTCCTACTTTTCGGAAACACGCAGGCTGGCTCTGGCCGCCTGCATTTCCCTCTTTTCGACAAACATCCTGGCCTTGACGGAAATCCACGTGGAGACGCCGGGAACGCTGCCCTCCCTACTGACCACGACGGACAAGGAACTGAAGGTGACGGGCACAATCAACGGCACGGACATCAAGTACATCCGTTCCTTCGTCACCGTCGGGCTGGTCACGTCCATCGACTGGTCGGACGTACGCATTGTCAGCGGCGGCGAAGCCTATACCGAGACCTACACCACGACGAACGACGTGATAGGCGAGAAGATGTTCTACGAGTGCTCTAAGCTGCAGAGCATCATCCTGCCAGCCACCATAACCGCCATCCAGACCAACGCCTTCTCCAGATCTGGACTCAAGCAAATCGACATCCCCAGCAGCGTGACCCGTCTGGGCGGCGACGCCTTTGCCTATTGCAGTTCGCTGGAGACGGTGGTCATCGGCAAGAAGGTAACCTCGTTGAACCAGGGCGTCTTCTACCAGTCGGCTGTCAAGACGGCATACGTGAAACCCCTCACACCGCCCGCCACACCAGCCTATCTGTTCTCCTCAAGCCCCAAAATTTATGTCTATACCGAAGCCCTGGCAGACTACAGAGCATCAGGCTGGAACAGCTACGGCACCATCACCGAAGGTCTGGAGAATACCTATCCGCAGGAGCAGGACCCAAGCACCGTGGCAAAGACCCAATACGCCAATTTCTTCGAAGACACGGCAGCCACCCAACTGAAGCCTGAATATCAGGCCATGAGCGACGAGGAGCTGACGGCTGCCCTGACGGCATTAGGGATGCCGGAGCTGATGATACAGACAGCCCTCAAGGTGAAGAACCAGACGTGGGCAGCCTACGAGGAGGGATTCCGCATCCACTCGTACAAGGCATACAGCGACGCAAACTACTGGAACAACAAGATGATGGCCTCGGGCGGCTCCTACATGGGCAACCCGACTGGTATCTATGCTGAAAACGACGGCGACGAGATTTACGTTTTCGTGAATGAAGACGTCCCCAGCGACGCCACGCTTTACTTCGCCGGCTGCGTCGAGAACCAGCTCATCACCAATGCCGCAACGGGAACCAAGCTCCAAAAGGGCCTCAACATCATCGAGGGCGTGAAGAATGCCCTCTACTACATCGTCTATACGGCCGATACGAAGTCCATGAAGAAGACCCTCAGCCAGTGGCCCGAGATGAAGATACACGTCGAGGGAGGCAAGGTGAACGGCTACTACGACGTCAACCTGCATGCTGCCGCCGACTACCTGAAGATTCGGAACGCCTCCAAGCTGGGCCGCTTCACCGTCAGGGGCGGACATTCGCTCTACCACCTGAAGACCGCTTCCTACAAGTCTGTTTTCACCTCCTCCACGAAGATGAACAAGAGCATCGCTTGGTTCGACAGCGTGGCCGTCTGGGAGAAGAACCTGATGGGTATGACCGAGGAAGTGGCCACGGGCAAGAAGGCCGGCTATCCCTGGTACCTGACGGGCGGCGAGGCCATCTATCCGCTCTACTACAACAACCCGAACTTTGCCATCGAGGGCGAGGAGAGCGATGCCGGATATGCCAACTCCACGGCCTACAGAACCTCGTACAACGGCATTGCCTGTATCACAAACTGCCTTGATGCTACCAACAAAAACATGGACGACTGGTGCGCCGGGCATGAGTGCGGCCACAACAACCAGCGGGCCATCAACGTCGAGGGCTGCACCGAGGCATCCAACAACGTCTTCTCCAACCTCGTCCACTACCTCGACGGCCTGAACACCTCCGGCGGCTCTACACTCGCTACCGTCATGAACGAGTTCGCACGCCGCGAACCCTTCTACTATCGGGACGTGAACAGCCGCCTGCGTATGTACTGGCAGCTCTATCTCTACTACCATCTGGCCCAGAAGAACACATCCTTCTATCCCGAGCTCTTCAAGGCTCTGCGCAATGACCCCCTGACGCTCTATAACTCCTCAAACAACAACAACGGCGGACTGAAGTTCGTGCGCAAGGTTTGCGAGGTCGCCAAGGAAGACCTCACCGACTTCTTCGACATCTGGGGCTTCTTCGAGCCGATAAAGGTGGGAAGCAAGATAGAGGACTACGGCAGCCATTCTATTGCCGTCACTACCGCTGGCATCAAGTCAACGAAAAACACTATTGCCAAGTACGAAAAGAAGAATCGCGAGATAATCTTCGTGGAGGACCGCGTGGACTACGTGCTCTCCACGGGCTTCTTGCAGGCAGCAGGCAGGAAGCGCAACGGCTCCGACCAGGTGGGACAATGCGGCGACGTGGGACAGTTCACCGACTATCTGCCTGGAGCCTGCGAGCCGTCGGAATACGTCTATCTGCGGGCCGACAGCCTCTATGCTATGGAGGGAACAGGCGGTTTGGGCTTCTTTATGCTCGATGCAGAGAACAACATTATGTATGCGTCCAACGCCAAGAATCTCTGCATCCCAACGAGCGTTGGCACGGACTTCACCATCTATTCTCTCGATGCCGACGGCACGTTGCACGAAGTCAACAAGGCAGAGGGCATGAGCGGCATAGAGTACGTAAAGATGACTACTGCAGGCCGACTCAAGAGTACGCTGCAGAACAGTCAGGTCATCAAGCTGATTGTCAGTGGCCCAATCAACTCAACGGATATGAGTTACATGAAGCAGCTTATCACAAAGGAGAACCTGCAATCCATCGACCTCGAACAGGCGCAGACAAGCACAATAGCCAACACCACCTTCCAGAGCGTCAAGAAGCTTGCCGCCATCCGGCTGCCGATGAGTCTCACATCGATTGGCTCGAATGCCTTCTCGCATACAGAACTCAAGTTCATAGAGATTCCCGACAACGTGGCCAGCGTAGGCGGCGATGCCTTTGCCTATTGCAGCTCGCTGGTTTCTGTGATTATCGGGAAGAGCGTCAAGACGATGGACCAGGGCGTGTTCTATGGCTCCGGCAACATTAAGGAAGCATACGTCAAGGCACTCACCCCACCGACTCTGAATGGTGTGAGCGATTATCTCTTCTCCGGCAATAAACGTACCATCCACGTCTATGCAAGTGCGCTCGAGGCTTACAAGGCCGCCAATTGGGAGAGGTTCGGCACCCTCGTGGGCGACCTGACGGACGAAATGGTCGATGGCATACAAGCCGTCGAAGCGCAGCAGCAACAGGAAATGGTCAAAGGTCAGTGGTCTAATGACGATTGCTACGACCTCTTCGGCCGAAAGGTCACGCAGCTGAAGCCCGGCACCATCTACATCCGGGGCGGCAGGAAGTTCATGTGGAAGTAGCTATGGCATCATGACGAGATAAAGCAATAACAATAAAGAATCTGATATGAAGTTCAGGGGGGTATTGCTCGGAATTGCCTGTCTCTTCGCCGTAAATGCCTGGGCTGCCGATACGATTCATGTGGCAAAGGCCGGAACCCTTGCCTCGCTCATGGAAAACGCCGGGAAGCTGGTTAAGCTGACGGGCTTCATCAACGGCACCGATGTCAAGTTCCTCCGCGAGAAGATAAACGCCGGGGCTTTGACGTCGCTCGACTTGGCAGACGTTCGCATCGTGAGCGGCGGCGAGGCATACTACGAGAGCTATACGACGCAAAAGGACATCCTGGGCGACTATATGTTTGCCGACTGCGGCAAGCTCCGCACTGTCGTCCTGCCTACGACAATCACTTCCATCGGCAAGTACGCCTTCTCGAAGACGGGCATCAGCAAGGTCGAAATCCCCGATGGCGTCACGCTTCTCGGCCATGCCTCCTTTGCCGATTGCACTTCGC
>Ga0310690_10004773_pt1 | contig 18935 bp, 7 predicted proteins | sample AusTroGonzalo_MG_2_FD_207661 | JGI IMG/M metagenome (GOLD analysis project Ga0310690, IMG submission 207661) | Bovine rumen microbial communities from tropical cattle in Woodstock, Queensland, Australia - Gonzalo_04 (v2) (version 2) | ecosystem: Host-associated > Mammals > Digestive system >...
GCCGGCACATACGACAGTCTCATTTGGCTTCAGGCCGTTCAGCACTTGTATGTTGCCTTCGAGGTCGATGCGTCCCACTTCTACAGCACGGCGCTTGACGGTGCTTGTGTTCTTGTCGAGCACGAAGACGTATGATTGGTCGTCTTGCCTGTCAATGGCACTGGTAGGCACGATGACGCCATCCACCTCATTGGGTGCATGGTAAGAGGCATAGACCATTGTCGATATGCCAGGGGTAATCTTCTTGTGGTCGTAGTCGCCCTTGATGCGCAGGCGGGCAGCATAGAGCTGACTGGCATTGGCTTCCTTGCTTATGCGGACAATTTCAAGCGGATAGATTTTGCCAGGCGTTACATCAAAGGAGCATGACGCGCTGAGGAGGTCGCTTTGGCGGGCATAGTCCGATGCCGGTACGAAGACTTCAATCTCCACGTCGCCTGCATTGAACATCGACACGACAGGCATCCCAGCACCGACGGTCTCGCCCGACTCATGCATCTTGCTCTGTATGTAGCCGCTGATGGGAGCGTAGAGGTGTGTGTCTTCGAGCTGGTGCTTGTGGTGAGCCAGCTTCTCTGTGATTTGCTGAAGGCCGTAGCGGGCGCGGTCGTAGTTAGATGCTGTCGTGCCATTCTCTTTGTAGAGTGCAATCACGCGCTCAGCATCAGCCTTGATTTGCTCATATTCTGCCTGTGTAGCAGAGAGCTGTACCTCGTAGTCACGAGCATCCATTTGTGCGATGAGCTGACCTTTTGTTACGTATTGTCCTTCGTTTACCAGAACCTTTTGTATCGGTCCGCTCACGCGGAAAGCCACGTTCACTTCCTCCGAGCTCTTTGTCTTGCCGGGATAGCTCAGCTCGGCAGCATCGCTGATGCGCTTTGCCTGTGCTGTCTTCACGTATTGAGGTTCCTCTTGCGTCCCGTTTTTGCTGTTACCGCACGCCATCAACAGCATGCACACAACCAGCAATGGGGCTGTTGTCAGCCATGAAATCTGTCTTGTCATATTGTTTTATGTTCAATTATTCTTAAATGCCTATTCCTTAATCTTTATGCTTTTATCCTGTCACTTAAAGGGAGAGACTTACTCCCATTCGATTGTGGAAGGCGGCTTCGACGAGATGTCGTAGCAGACGCGGTTGACGCCTTTCACCTTGTTGATGATGTCGTTGGAGACTTTTGCCATGAAGTCGTAGGGCAGATGTGCCCAGTCGGCGGTCATAGCATCGGTGCTGGTAACGGCTCGCAGAGCAACAGGGTTTTCGTAGGTGCGCTCGTCGCCCATTACACCTACGCTGCGGACGTCGGAGAGCAGGATGGCTCCTGCCTGCCAAATCTGGTCATAGAGTCCCCAGTCGCGCAGTCCCTGGATGAAGATGTCGTCGGCATCTTGCAGGATGCGAACCTTCTCGGGCGTGATAGCTCCGAGGATGCGGACTGCAAGACCTGGCCCTGGGAAGGGGTGTCGTCCAATAAGATGTTCGGGTATACCCAGCTGACGGCCTACGCGACGCACTTCGTCCTTGAAGAGCCACTTCAGCGGTTCGCACAGCTGGAGGTGCATCTCTTCGGGCAGACCGCCTACGTTGTGGTGGCTCTTGATGACCTTGCCCGTGATGTTCAGGCTCTCGATGCGGTCGGGATAGATGGTGCCTTGAGCCAGCCACTTCGCGTCCGTAATCTTCTTTGCCTCAGCATTGAATACCTCAACAAAGTCGCGGCCTATTATCTTGCGCTTGCGTTCAGGCTCTGTCACGCCGTCGAGGTCATCAAAGAATTTCTTCGAGGCATCCACACCGATGACGTTCAGTCCCAGGCATTCGTAGTCCTTCATCACGTTCTGGAACTCGTTCTTGCGCAGCATACCGTGATCAACGAAGATGCAGGTCAGGCGGTTGCCGATGGCCTTGTTCAGCAGAACGGCTGCCACACTGCTATCCACGCCTCCCGAGAGGCCGAGGATGACGCGGTCGTCGCCTATCTGCTCCTTGAGCTCAGCGACGGTTGTCTCCACGAAGTTTGCGGGCGACCAGTCCTGCCGGCTGCCGCATATATCGACCACGAAGTTCTTCAGAAGAAGCGTCCCTTGCAGGGTGTGGAACACTTCGGGATGGAACTGAACTCCCCAAATACATTTACCATTTAACGATTTACCATTTATGTTCCCGCTCCAGAATGCAGCGTTGGTGACATCCTTCGTGCTGCCAATGACTTCAAAACCGTCGGGAATGGCGGTGATGGTGTCGCCGTGCGACATCCATACCTGCGAGTGCTGGTCAAAGCCACGGAAGAGAGGATTCTCTGTATTGACGGTTTCCAAGTGAGCGCGTCCGTACTCGCGGGAGTCTGCCTTCTCGACACGTCCGCCGAGGGTGTGCGAAATGAACTGTGCGCCATAGCAGATGCCCAGCACAGGCAGCCTGCCCACGAACTGGCTGAGGTCAACCTTGAAGGCCTCGGGGTCATGCACGGAGTAGGGCGAACCGGAGAGTATGACGCCGATGACATCAGGGTCGGAGGCGGGGAACTTGTTGTAGGGCAGAATCTCGCAGAAGGTGTCGAGCTCTCGAAGCCGTCGGGCAATGAGCTGCGTCGTCTGCGAGCCGAAGTCCAGGATGATAATCTTCTGTTGCTGCATAAATGTAGATGTGTCTTCTTTGGGTTAAAGAGGTTATTATAATTCCGTGTGCAAAGATACGAAAAAAAAGCTTAAGTTGTATGGCTTGGACTTGGATTTTTCTTTTATAATTATATTATTCAGCGTCCGCAAGTAGTTAAATAGAGTCAGTAGTTAAGTAGTTAAGCCGAATGTCCTGACTAATCAGCATCAAGCGAACAGGGTATTGGCTTAACTACTGTCCGCAGGACGAGCGAAGCGATAACTACTTACCTACTTAACTACAAAAGAACTGAAGCTTGAGGAACTTAAATTTTACTGTCGCATTTCTCGCGCGAAAATGATGTCTATTGCATCATTTTATGGGTGAACGGAATCACGCGGCTTGTCGTTCCGGCAAATAAGTACAGCAGTTGTCGGCAATAAGTACAGGTACTTCCCGCCATAAGTACAGTAGTTGTTCGCCATAAGTACAGGGACTTCTCGGCAGGACTTCCGTGCCAAAACAGGGACAAGAAGGCAGAGGCTAACAGGCCGAAGTCAATTATTTCTTGTCAAAAGGGAAAAAAATCCCTGAAGGCTTGCAGAGTTCCGAAAAAAATAGTAATTTTGTTGTCGCGTGAACAAGAACCAAACAGCATCAAAATGCCATAAATTAACAAACAGAAATTTCGGGAGTAGTTAAGTAGTCAGTAGTGAAGTAGTTAAGCCAAAAGCTTGGCTGCTCGCGACAGACGAAAGAGGTAATGGCTTAACTACTGTCCGATAGGACGAACGAAGTGATAAATACTTAACTACTTGACCACAAAGGAGTAAATTCCTGAAAAATAAATTAATCAAAACATTTATGCTATGAAAAACAAATTACTCAAATCACTTTTATTGCTCCTGCTTGCCCTGACAGGGAGCAATTTGAAGGCAGTGGCTCAGGCATCTGAGCAAAACGGCTTTATGGAGATTGCCACTCCCGAAGACTTGAATGCCTTCGCAATACTCGTCGAGGACGGTGCGGAGGTGAATGGTGTGCTGGTTGCGGACATCGACTTGGCCGTAAGTGAATTCCCCAACCTGATGATAGGCACCCAGAGTTCTCCCTTCACGGGCACTTTCGACGGCCAGGGACACACCATCAGCTACAGCTATGAGGTGAGAGGCAGCTACGGAGGCCTGTTCAGCTACACAGACGGAGCCACCATCCGCAACTTGTACGTGCAGGGTGATGCCGTCGTGCAGGGCATCCACTTCGGTGCTCTTGCTGGCTATGTCAGCGGCGAGACGCTTGTTGAAAACGTGGTGACAGACGTCTGCATCACAGGCGACCGCAGCGGTGTGACGGGCGACGGCGGCATGGTAGGCCGTCTGGAAGGCCCCATTACCTTCAACAACTGCGCTACGCTCGGCGAGATGGGCAACCCCGGAAGCTCCATGTACTGCGGCTTCGTGGCCTATGCAGGCAACGGCTCTTCCGTCCTGAACAACTGCTTCACTACTGCAAAGCTGACCGAAGGCACAGGCACCGACTATTGCTTCACCTTCTGTCGCGGTACGGTCCGCCTCAACAACTGCTACTACCTCCATGTAATAGGCGAGGCGCAAGGCACGCCCATTACTGAAGAGCAGGTTGCCAGCGGTTCGCTCTGCTACAAGCTGAACGGCGACCAAAGCATTATCAACTGGACGCAGACCATCGGCACAGACCTCGTGCCCCAAATAGGAACCAGCAGCCAGAGGGTATATGCCTCGGGTACGCTTCGCTGCGACGGCGTGGAGGACGAAGAGAATCCCCTCTCCTATAGCAACACAGAAAGCTATCCCATCATTCCCGACCACAAGTTCGGCATCGACGGTACTTGTGATGTCTGCGGCACACCTGACCCCGATGCTGTCAAGCAGAATGCAGAAGGCTTCTACCTCATCGGCAATGCAAGGCAGCTGAAATGGCTTGCCCTGAAGATAGAACAGGGAGAAATGGACGCGAAGGCTATCCTGACAGACGACATAGACCTGGAGGACGGAGATGAGCCCGAACTGATGTTAGGCTCGGACAGCTATCCGTTCATGGGTATCTTCGACGGACAGGGACATACCATCTCATACTTCTATGCCGAGGTCAGTGCGAAGTGGCGCGGCTTCTTCCGTGCCGTCAACGGCGCCACTATCCGCAACCTCCGTGTGGAAGGCGAGGCCTATCCGACCAATATCCACTTCGGTGCACTTATCGGTGTTGCCTATGGTACTGTGCTTGTGGAGAATGTCGTGACCAACGTCAACATCACAGGATGCCGCAGCGGTGTGACAGGCGATGCCGGCATGTTGGGTGCCAACTATGCAGACATCACGTTCAACAACTGCGCCACACTCGGCGAAATGGGTAATCCCGGCAGTTCCATGTATAGCAGCTTCTCGGGCTGGTCTTCAGGTGACTCACATACTACGTTGAATAACTGCTATACCACCTGCAGGCTGACCGAGGAAACAGGCCTCAGCTCCTGCTTCACCCTGACACACTCTGGCGGTACCGTCACCCTGAACAACTGCTACTACCTCAACGCCGTGGGCAGGGTACAGGGTACAGCCGTTACCGAAGAACAGCTGGAGAGCGGCGAACTCTGCTATATGCTCAACGGTGACCAAAGCGACATCCACTGGTATCAGAACATCGACGACGACGAGGTTCCTGTGCCTGACTGCGAGCACCTGATTGTCTATGGTGCAGGCAAGACCTTCATGAACATCGAGGACGATGCCGACTTCCAGGATTTTGTCTCCCTCGTCATGGAAGAAGAGAACGCCCGCTACGAGGGAACCATTGCCCAGAAGAGTCTTGTCACAACCTATCTCGAAGCCGTCGAAGGCCTGGCCAACTCAGCCAACATAGATGACTTCATGGCAGGCTATGCTGCACTTGCCGACCAGCGCGAGAGCATCCAGAGCTGCGCAGAGGCTTATGCCGCATTCCTCGTCAAGGTGGGAGAAGCACAGACCTACCTCGAGGAGCATCCCGAGCTGGACAACATAAAGGCTCAACAGTTGCTGAGCTACCTCACGGAAACCAACGAGCCCGATGCCGACTTCCCCAACGGCTCTGTTGCCTACATCCTCGAGAACCTCGAGCTCAGCGAAGAAGCTATCAAGGCTGAGACCGCATTCATCGACGACAAACTGGTGGAGGCCATTACTTACACCCCCACAGTCGGTACAGACATAACCATGCTCTTCACCAATGCCGACCTGAGCGACAAGTTCAACGGCTGGGAAGGTCAGCTTCCTACAGGCTGGGGCGGCTCGGAGACAAGTCCTCTCTTTGCTGCCGAATGCCTCGGCGAGACGATGGATATGTACCAGACGCTGACGGGACTGCCCAACGGCATCTACGAGCTGCAGGTCAATGGTGCCTTCCGTCCGACGCCCTATAATGACTTCTACAACGTCAACTATGCCGCTACGCTCTATGCCAATGGCATCCACAACTACTTCCAGACCAACATCGAGGACATGATAAGCATCGATGATGCCATCGACGGTGTGAACTGCAACATCAACGGTTCGATAGCCGACTTTGCCATTACCGACGAGAACGAGAACGTCATCGGCTACACCATGCAGGGCATCGTCAGCTGCTGCAACGCTTTCCAGGCAGGACGCTATCCCAACAGCGTGCTTTGCAAAGTGACTGACGGTACGCTGACCATCGGCATCCGTCAGCCCGGCACAGGACTGACACGCGACTGGCTCGGCTTCGGCAATATCAAGGTGCTCTACTACGGTCAGGTTGATGAAGCAGGCGAAAGTCTCGACCGCGTACTTGCTTCTCAGGCTGCCCGTGCCAACACCATCCTCAATGTATATACACCCGATTGCGAGAACGACTACGCGCTCTATCCCAACTTCAGCCAAGCCCTCAAGGACGAACTCCAGCGGACACTGGATGCCGTAGAGACAACAACCGAGCCGGAAGCCAAGTACCAGCTTGTCGAGAAGTTCTCAAGCCTCTTCCTGCAAATCTACGAGTGTAAGCAGGCATACATCACCCTCATGGAGAAGTCAGAGAAGGTGAATGGCTTGCTGGCTGCCTTTGCTGATATCCTCACCGACGAGGAGTTCAACAAACTGGAAGACCTCTATGCCCTGCTTACCTATGGCTTTATGGACGGCACCCTGTCAACAGAGGAGGCTTTGGCCATCGACATCAAGGACGCAGTGACCTTCTTGCCCGACGAAGTGGACGGCTACTACCTCATCCGCACCCCGAAGGACTTGTATATCTATTCAGGTTTGGTTAGTGCAGGCTACCCTGGAAGCAATGCCAAGCTCCTTGCCGACATCGACTTACGCGAGAGCGAATACCCCGACCTTATGATAGGTACGGAGGACAATCCCTTCCGCGATATCTTCGACGGTCAAGGCCATACGGTGACTTATTGCTATGAGGAAGTCAACGAGACATGGCGCGGCTTGTTCCGTTCTGTCAATGGCGGCACCATCCGCAACCTGCGTGTAGAGGGCGAGGCCTTCCCAAGCAGCATCCACTTCGGCGCACTCATCGGTGTTGCCCGCGGCACGGTGCTTGTAGAGAATGTCGTGACGAATGTCCACATCACAGGAATGCGTAGCGGCGTAACAGGCGATGCAGGCATGTTAGGAGCCAACTATGCCGACATCACCTTCAACTATTGTGCTACACTCGGCGAGATGGGCAGCGAAGGCAGCTCAATGTATAGCAGCTATTCAGGATGGTCCGACGGTGCTTCTTCCACGACCTTGAACAATTGTTACTCTGCTTGCAAGCTTACCGCTAACACGGGAACAGACAACTGCTTCACCCTGACGCATGGCAGTGGCAAGAACACCTTCAACAACTGCTACTACCTCAACGTGATAGGAACTGCACAGGGCAAGAAGATGACCGAGGAGAAGTTCCGCAATGGTGAGGTTTGCTACAAGCTCAATGGCGACCAGAGCGACATCCATTGGTATCAGACTATTGGCGAAGATGCCTTCCCCGTACTTGATGCAAGCCATGCAATCGTCATCTTCGAGGATGGAGCCTATGCCAATGCCGACGGCATCAAGGAGATTAATGCTCAATGCTCAATGCTCAATGTTCAATCAATCTACAACCTTGCCGGCCAGCGTCTGAGCAAGATGCAGAAGGGCATCAATATCGTTAATGGCAAGAAAGTTTTAGTGAAGTAACATGAAAAGTTCTTTTCTATCTATCATCCTCTGCGCCGTAGCCTCTGTTGCTATGGCGCAGAGTTTCACCGTCTATGAAAGCGGCAAGACGCATGGCTTCAACGACGAGGACGTGGACAGCATCGTCTTCAGCCAGGAAAAGGCTGCGGCTAACGCAGTTGAACCGCGACAGATAAAAGGACGCTGGTGTTCGCTTGGCACCTCTATCTCTTGGCTCAACGAGAATACAGCTTCCTATCCTCTTACCAAAGGCTATCAGACACGCGTCATGGAGAAGCTGGCCTTCCAGTATTTTAGCAACAAGGCGGTCAATGGCGGCACGCTCTCATCGGCACTCAATGCTGTTGTTCGTGCCGATTACTATACCATCGAGCATGGTGTCAACGACTGGGGCCACTCCACGCCCGTCGGTACCATCGAGGACTACATTAACAACACGAAGAATGGTACCTTCGCCGCTAACTACCGTCAGGTCATCGACCGCATCTTTACCCGCAACAACAAGGCGCGTGTCATCCTCTGCACACCCCGAAAGGCGTATGGCTATGCCGGTTATCTGCCCGACCATTGGTACGACCCTTTGAATGGTATCTACCTTGAGGAGTATGCCAACATCATCCGACAGATAGCGGCTTACGAGTCTTTCCCTGTGGCTGACTTCTTTGCTGAATGTGGAGGCCAGCGTCAGCTGAAGAACTATAGCTACGACGAAGCGCTTCATCCCAACGATGATGGAATGCAGATAATGGCTAATGTCCTGATACAGGCCTTCGAGAAGATACTGGCAGAAGAATGACCTAGAAAAGGTGAAAAGTTGAAAGGGTGAAAAAGTAAAAAAGGGTGAAGGACAGCTATATTATAGAGGATGTGGTCGTTGTCAATGAGGGCAAATGCTACCAAGCAAATGTCGTTATTGAAGATGGCAGGATAAAAAAAGTTGAAAAATTGAAAGGTTCAGAAGTTGAATCTTTTCACCTTTTCACCTTTTCACCTTTTCAATGTTTCCTATTGCCTGGCATCATAGACGGCCACGTCCATATGCGGGAGCCAGGGCTGACGCATAAGGCAACGATGGAGAGCGAGACGAGGGCTGCTGCCAGAGGCGGAGTGACGACGGTACTCGATATGCCGAATGTCGTGCCGCAAACCACGACGCTTCAGCTCCTGAAGGAGCGTTATGCCCTTGCCGAGCACCAGTGCCACGTGAACTACGGCTTCTATCTTGGTGCCACGAACAACAATCTGGAGGAAATCAAAAGGCTTGATGCCTCGACCTGTCCTGGCGTTAAGCTCTTCATGGGCAGCAGCACAGGCAACATGCTCGTTGACAGAGAAGAGGCGCTCCGCGGCATCTTCAGGGAGTCGCCTACACTCATCATGACGCATTGCGAGGACACCGCTCGCATCAACAGGAATGAAGAATTATTGAAGAGTGAAGAACTAAGAGTGAAGAGTGAAGAATCAAAGAAACTATTGGATGCCGAAGGTAACTCTGATTCTTCACTCTTCACTCTTCACTCTTCACTTCTCAATGGCTTGCCATTGAGATACCACCCTCTCATTCGCGACCACGAGGCTTGCTACAGAAGCACAGAGCTTGCCGTCCGTCTTGCAAAGGAAGAGGGGGCGCGGCTGCATGTGGCACACATCACGACAGCGCAGGAGTTGGAGCTCTTCCAGCCAGATGATGACAGGATAACGGCTGAGGCTTGTGTGCCGCACTTGCTGTTTACAGATGCCGATTATGATACCCTTGGCGCCCGCATAAAGTGTAATCCTGCCATCAAGACCGCTGCCGACAGGGATGCCCTGCGTAAAGCCCTTACCGACGGACGCATCCGTACCATCGCAACAGACCACGCTCCGCACCTGCTTAGCGAGAAGGAGGGCGGCCTGAAGGCCATGAGCGGAATGCCGATGGTGCAGTTCTCCCTGCCTGCCGTACTGTCTCTCGTCGAAGAGGGCGTGCTGAGCTTAGAGCGGGCGGTGGAGCTGATGTGCCACAATCCTGCCCGCCTCTACGGCATCAAGGAGCGGGGCTTCATCCGCGAAGGCTATTGGGCAGACTTCACCCTCATTAGCCGCAAGCCCTGGACGGTCACGAAGGACTGCATCGAGAGCCGTTGCGGCTGGAGTCCCTTGGAAGGCCGCACGTTCAACTGGCAGGTGGAGAAGACTTGGGTGAACGGCAATCTTGTCTGGGACGGAACAGGCTTCCCCTTGCCTCCATCAGGCATGAGAGCCGAGTTCACGCAGGCGGTTTGATGCCTCGGGGCTTCTCGCGTCCTAAGACGACACGTGTTATGATGGCAAACATAACGTGTTATCCTGCCCATCATAACGTGTCGCGTTGGGCATCATAACGTGTTATGCCAGCCATCACGGCACGCCGTCCCCTTTCATCAGGGAAAGACAAATTTGAATTTAATTATTTTGAAATATGACTTATATAACGTACCTTTGCAGCGAAAAACTTTTCTTAGGGAATAAACCTTTGTAAAGAAATTATGTCTAAAGGTAGAAATCAAATTAAAATACACATCCCTCAGGTTTAACTTTTCATCCCTCATTTGTATTGTGAAACGCATCCCAACCCTCCTCATACTCTGCCTTTGCTCGCTTGTGGCTGTGGCACAAAAGGTTACCGTAAGTGGTGTTGTCATAGACGGCTCAATGAACGAGCCCCTGCCAAGTGCCGCTGTCGTACTGCTTCAGCCGAAAGATAGCGTTCAGGTGGCAGGCGTCTCGTCCGACCTCGAAGGCAAGTTCAAGCTCCCTTCCGTCAAGGCGGGCAACTATATTCTGCGCATCAGCTTCGTGGGCTTCCAGCCCTATTTCCGGAACATCGCCCTTACGAAGCAGAACAAAAGCATCAATTTAGGCAACATCACCCTGGAGGAGAACAGCAAGCTCCTCAAGGAAGCAGAGGTGACAGCCAAGCTCGCGCAGGTGGAGATGAAGGCCGACACCTTCGTCTATAATGCCGATGCCTACCGAATGCCCGAGGGCTCCATGCTCGAGGAACTCGTCAAGAAGCTGCCCGGAGCAGAGGTCGATGACGAGGGCAACATCAAGATTAACGGCAAGAGCGTCTCGAAGATTATGGTCGATGGCAAGGAATACTTCCAGAACGACACAAAGATGGCGATGAAGAACCTGCCCTCCAAGCTCATCAAAAAACTTAAAGCCTACGACAAGAAGAGCGACTACAGCCGCATTACAGGTATCGACGACGGCGAAGAGGAAACCGTCCTCGACCTCTCCGTCAAGAAGGGCATGAAGGAAGGCTGGGTTGGCAACTTCGACGGAGCCTACGGCACGGAGGACCGCTACTCAGGTAAGGCCAACGTCAACCGTTTCCTCGACCACAGCTATCTGTCCATTATCGGCAGCCGCAACAATACCAACGACTTCGGAGGCCGTTGGGGTGGGGGTGGCAACGGCATCACTACCAGTACGATGGGCGGCGTCACCTTCGCCTGGGAGAACGGCAAGCCCGACTATACGGCAGGCCTCCTGAAGATGGGCGGCAACGTGCGATACAACAGTAGCGACAGCGAATCGGAGTCGCGCACCAATAGCGAGATGTTCATGACCTCGGGTGCAAGCCAGTTCTCCAACTCCAAGAACAAGGGCACGAACTGGAATCAGAACATCAACGCCAACTTCCAGTTCGAGTGGTTCCCCGACAGCATGACCAACATCCTGTTCCGTCCGAACTTCAGCCACTCGAATGGCAACAGCTTCTCGAACAGCCGTAGCGTCACCTTCAACAAGAGTCCCTTCGAGGCAGGCTTGACCGACCCCGTAGAAGAGTACAAGACGATGAAGGACGACGAAGGCATACGTGTCAATGGCAACGAGCGCATCAATAGCGGCAACAGTCATAGCAACAACGTCAACGGCGGCCTGCAAGTCAATCGTCGCCTAGTCGTTCCTGGCCGAAACCTCACCCTTAACCTCGACGGTTCCTATAGCGAGAGCGATAACGAGTCGTATAGCCGCTCGATGATTAAGTACTATCAGCGTGGCGGAGACATCAAAGCTGACTACCAGAACACGATGTCGCCCTCCAAGAGCTACAGCGTTCAGGGCCGCTTGAGCTACACCGAGCCTATCCTGAAGGGGACGGTCGTGCAGGCAAGCTATCAGGCACAGTACCGTTTCCAAGACAGCAAGCGCGAGATGGACATTTATCAGGAGCTGGATGACTCTTTGAGGAAATACCTTCCTTATGATTATGATTATGTGACAGCCACGAACCTCTATGACGGCACCTACAGAGGCAGGTACTTCACGGACTATGGTATCGACCTCACCGACTTGATAGTGGACAAGGAAAACAGTCAGTATGCCAAGTACAAGGAACTGAATCAGAGCGTCAACCTCATGCTGCGCTACAACAACAAGATGGAGAACGGGCAGGAGTTGTTCTTTAATCTTGGCGTCAACTGGCAGCCGCAGCGGACAGAAATGGACTACAGGAAGAGAGATGTGGACACTTCTGTGGTTCGCCATATCCAGAACTGGGCTCCGCGATTCAACCTCCGTTGGAAGATATCGAACACCAGTCAGCTCCGCATCCGCTACTTCGGCAACATGTCGCAGCCCTCGATGACCAACCTCATCGAAGTCATGGACAACAGCAACCCCCTGTACATCAGCACAGGTAATGCAGGATTGAAGAGCTCCTGGAACGACCGCTTCAACATCGATTACAACAACTACATCACCGAGAAGCAGATGGGATGGAACTTCAACGGCTGGGCCAACTTCAACCGCCGCTCCATCTCGAATGCCACTATCTACGATACGCAGTCGGGTATCAGCTACAGCCGTCCCATGAACATCGACGGCAGTTGGAACGCAGGCGCATGGATGGGCTTCAATACAGCTCTCGATAAGGGCAAGCACTTCAACCTCAACTGGAACCAGAACATCAACTACTCCAACAACGTCGGCTACATCAGCAGCGACTTGGACGACGGAGCCAAGCAGTACATCACTGGGGCCGTTGACATGAAGGGGCTCTTCGATTATATGGACGGTAATGGCTTGCTCAGGAAATCAACGACCAAGAACACCAACCTTGGCGAGAACCTCCGCATCAACTACCGTAACGACCTGATAGAGGTTGGCGTCAATGGCGGCATGAACTACCAACACGCGCGTAACGACATGCAGCAGAATGGCAACCGCGACACCTGGTACTTCAACTACGGAGGCAACATTGTTATCAACACCCCTTGGAACCTTCAGCTGAGCAGCGACATCTCGCAGCAGAGCCGTCGCGGCTATGATGATGCCACCATGAACACCAACGAGCTCATCTGGAACGCACAAATCAGCCAGAACTTCCTCAAGCAGAAGAACGCCACGGTCAGCATCCAGTGGTACGACATCCTGCGCCAGCGCAGCAGCATCAGTCGCAACTATAGCGCCACGAACCGCAGCGATACATGGACCAATGCCATCCACAGCTACGTTATGGTACACTTCATCTACCGCTTCAACCTCATTGGCAACAAGGAAGCCCGTTCCGCAGGCTTCAACGGCGGTGGCGGCCAGGGCGGAGGTCGCGGCTTCGGTGGCGGCGGAGGCCGTGGTGGCGGTGGAGGCTTCGGCGGCGGCCGCTTCTAATCCCCCCCTAACTCTCAACTCTCAACTCTCAACTCTCAACTTTTAACTCTGAACTCTGAACTTTCAACTTTCAACTTTCAACTCTCAACTCTCAACTTTCAACTCCTACGGTATTCCATCGGCGTCTGCCCATGATAGAGGCGGAACATCTTGTTGAAGTAGGATGCAGAGTCGAAGCCCAGCCGGAAAGCAATCTCCTTGCAGGAGAGCGTCGTGCTGAGCAGGAAGTCTTTGGCACGCTCCATCTTGAGCCGCAGGAAGTACTGTGCCGGCGAGAAACCCGTGTAGTCCTTGAACACCTTGCGGAACTTGGAATACCCCATGCCTGACTGTGCCGCAACATCCTCCATCTGGAAATTGCGGTCCAGGTTTTGCCTCATGTACTTCATGGCAAAGTTGATGCTGTTGGCATCCGGATTGTTGAGGTAAGGCAGTTGCCTGCTTCGGGCATAGACGGTGGTAACGATGAGAGTGATATACCCCGCCAGCTGTTGCTGGTAGGCAGGCAATTGTTTCTCCGCCACTTCGTAGGCTTTCTCATAGGCTTCGCATAATGTATCATAAATGCCGACATGATGGACAGGATTCGACCTGTCGGGGAAGAAGTCGTTGACAAGTCTTTCCGCGTTATCGCCTGTGAAGCCTATCCACGCCTCAGACCATCCTGTTGCAGCGTCCGGCGCATAGTTGTGCCATTCGCCAGGGTAAAGGATGACTACATCTCCTGCCTGTAGTTTTCGCTTCGGCTGATGAGCCGAGACGAACCACCCGCTTCCTTTTATAATGTAAAGAATCTGAGGTTCTTGAAGCACACGTCCCTTCTTGAGGGAGAATAGGTAGTCGTCTGGATGTTCACCGATGGGATAGGCACTTCCGGGTGCTACGTCTTGCATTCCTACTGTCTTTGTGATGATGCGCCACTGGCTTCCCTTTTCATTGGCAAACAAGTATTTGATGGTAGCCATTTCCTTGGGGTTTAGAGGTAAAAGGTGAGGGTAAGAGTATTGTTCGCTATGCAAAGATAGGCATTTCTTGTTGCAATGTCAAAAAGTTACATCAAAAAATCATTTAATCATCTTTCTAAAGAAAAGAAAAGCCGACCTTTGCCCCCGAAATCATTAACTAAAACTATTAAATTATGGTCAAAAGATTGTTTTCTTTGTTTGTGTGGGTGCTGGCCACGTCTGCCTTTGCACTTGATGTTACGAACCTTCGTACAGAGGATTACCACAATCCCGTCGGCTTGGACAAAAGTGTCATCCACCTTTCTTGGCAGCTCAAGAGCAATCAGCGCGCTGTATTGCAGACAGCTTATAGCGTGCAGATTGCTCGCGATGCTGCTTTCGGCAATGTGGTTTGGGAGTCGGGCACCGTCAGCTCCGACCAGAGCGTTGGCGTTGAGGCCAAAGGTTTCAACCCAGAAGCAGAGACTCGCTATTACTGGCGTGTCACTGTTAGCGACAACAAAGGCGAAACCGCTACCAGCACAGAGAAAGCTTACTTCGAGACTGGTCTTATGAAGGCCGATGCATGGAGCGGTACACATTGGATTAAGGCAACGGACAAGGAGCAAGGAGCAGAGGGCGAGGAGCTTATTACCAACTACGAGGTGGAGGTGAAGTTCAACGTCCAGTCGCTTGCCGCTGGCCTCATCTTCGCAGCCTCCGACCATAATAATTATTATATGTGGCAGGTCAACACCATGACCGGCAGCCCGCGTTTCCGCCCCCACCGTTGGAGTGGCGGCAACCCTGCCTGCCTCTCGGAGAACGCCATCACACAGGTCAATGTCAAGAACGGCGAGCAGCACACCCTGACCATTAAGGTGACGAATGCCAACGTTGCACGCACCTACATCGACGGCAAGCTGATTGATTCCCGTACAGGCGACTTCGCTTACGGTGACTTCGGCTTCCGCGAGGACTATGACAATGGCAACGTACCCGAACAGGCTTACTTCGACGACTTTATTGTCAGGAGTGGCGACAAGGTGCTCTTCGAAGAGCACTTCAACGAATCGGCTTGTATGTTCCAACGTGGGACTATTCAGGATGGTCAGTTCTACGTGAGTGGCCCTGGCGCATACGCTTGGCAGCAAGCCGTAAGGGAACATGTCCGCTATGATGTTGATTTCGACCTCACTCTTGTGCAGGACAATGCCAGCATCTGCTTCAGCGCCACTTCCAACGACACCTATATGATGTGGGCCATCAATACTTTCGATCTCTCGCAGCCTGTCGTGCGCCGTCATGTCTATAACAATGGCAATCTTACCTACAACGACACGCCCATTTCTTTCTCCAAGGCCGACCTCATTGGCAAGCAGCACCATGTCCGCCTAGAGTGCGAGACACCTTACGTGCGTACATATATAGATAATGTATTGGTCGATACCTACGAGGACACGCAGGGCGTGCTTGCTCTTGGCGACCTTGGAATGCGTGTCAGCGCTACGGGCAACGAGCGCGAAAAAGCCTACTTCGACAACATCAAGCAGACTGTCTATGACAGCAACGGCACGGGTAGTGTGACCTTCAGCGAGGACTTCGAGGGAGCAGGTAATGCCTTCAACGCTACCGACGTGAAGGATTTTGGTGGCAGCCGTCAGTGCTATATGGAGGCTGCTGTGGGTGCGGCCAAGCGCCTGATGCAGCAGGACGGCAGCATCATGGCAGGTATGCCCATCTTCCGCAAGACGTTCGAACTGGGCGATGGCATCCGTCGTGCCCGCCTCTATGCAACAGGCTTGGGCGTCTATAACGTCTTTATCAACGGCGAAAGGGTAGGGCAGACCGACGAGGATGGCAACACGCTCTACGACGAACTCAAACCGGGTGCTACTGAGATGGTGAAGACCGTCTTCTACACCACCCACGACGTGACGGCTCTCCTGCGCGAAGGCAAGAACGCCATCGGTGCTGAGTTGTCGAGTGGCTGGTGGAACGGTGCCATCGTTCATGGCATCTACGGCGGCAAGCCCAATGCCTTCCGTGCCCTGCTGAAGGTAGAACTCGAGGACGGCAGCACGAAGGTCATCCCCACTGACCTCACATGGCTTAGCAATACCAACGGCCCGCTTCGCAAAGGCGATGTCTATAATGGTGAGACATACGATGCTCGTCTTGAGGCTGGACAGTTCTTGCCCGATTACAATGATAGCGATTGGTTTGCCGTTGCCGTAAGCAATGACTTCAAGGGCGAGATACGTGCCTTCGAGGGACCTGCCATCATGGCCGTCGAGGCATTGCGTCGCTATCCGCAGACTATCCAGATATACGAGGGCACAAAGTCCAACGGCAAAACCTTCGGCGAGATAAATGTCGTGGAAGAGACCAGCGGACAGAACAACTTCACCTTGAAGGCTGGCCAGACAGCAGTCATCGACCTCGGGCAGAACGGCTCTGGCTGGGTGAGCTTTACTGCCAAAGGCGCTCGCGGTACAAAGCTTCGCTTCCGCTTCGGTGAGATGCCGAACACCACAGGAGACCGAGGCCGTGGCGACGACGGCCCTGCCGGTTCCATCTACACAGAGAATCTTCGCGGCGCGGAGGCCACACTCTACTATACCCTCAAGGGCGCGGAGGAAGGCGAGTCCTTCCATCCCACTACCACCTATTTTGGCTTCCGCTACATTGAAGTGACCACATCTTCAGATGTGGAACTGACGAATGTCATTGGCGAGACCGTGACCAGTGCCGTTGAGGAGAAGTCCTCTTTCCGCACCAGTCATGAGGATGTCAACAAACTCTACAGCAACATCATGTGGGGACAGCGTTCCAACTTTGTCAGCGTGCCTACCGACTGCCCGCAGCGTGACGAGCGTATGGGCTGGACTGCCGACACGCAGGTTTATTCCATGGCAGGTCTCTACAACGGCGACACCCGCAACTTCTACAAGAAATGGATGCGCGACATGCGCGAAGCCCAACGCGAGGACGGTGCCTATGGCGTCATCGCTCCCTACCATTGGCAGGTGGGCTATGGCGCTGCGGCTTGGGCCGACGCTGGTGTCATTGTGCCTTGGAACGTCTATCTGATGACGGGCGACAAGGACATCCTGCGCGACAACTTCCAAGCCAACGAGAAGTATATGGCTTTCCTCGCCGCACAGGCAGGCGACGGCTATCAGTACAATGGCGGCTATCCCACCTACGGCGACTGGGTATCCTATGTTGTTACCGACAGCCGTTTCTGTAGCGTCAGCTACTACGCCTACGTTGCCGACCTGATGGCACGCACTTGCCGCGTTCTCTCCGAGCAAGAGGGCGACACTTATAGTCAGAAGGCAGCGCAGTACGAACAGCTCTTCCAGAATATCAAGACTGAGTGGCAGAGCCGCTACCTCGGCACGAATAAGGTGCCCACACAAGCCACACAATGCGGCTACCTCATGGCGCTCCGCTACAACCTGCTGCCGGATGCCACTTCCATCTCTCGCACTCGCACCTATCTGCACCGTGCCATCACAAACAATGCCTACAAGCTTAACACAGGCTTCCTCGGCACGGCCATCCTCAACCAGACGCTTACCGAGAACGGTTACAATGATGATGCCTATACCCTGTTGCTCCAGCGCAACGACCCCTCTTGGCTATACAGCATCGACCAGGGTGCAACCACCATTTGGGAGCGTTGGAACTCATATACCGTTGCCAATGGCTACGGCCCTGTCAGCATGAACTCCTTCAATCACTACTCCTACGGAGCCGTTGCCGAATGGATGTTCCGCCACATGGCAGGCATCGCGCCCGACGAGGCACAGCCTGGCTTCAAGCACTTCCTCTTGCAACCCAATCCCGACACCCGCACCACGTTGCGTTACAGCCAGAAGCGTATTACCTTCGCCGATGCCGACTTTGCTTCCGACTACGGCAGCATCAAGGCTGAATGGCAGTGCGAGGGCACGAAGGAGATGACCTATCGCGTCACCATCCCTGCCAACACCTCGGCAACCCTGCGCCTGCCCGCTGGCGATGGTCTCTACATATACGAGAGTGGCCAGTTGGCCGAGCAAGCAGATGGCGTTGCCTATATCGGCACAGCCGACGGCTATGCTACCTACGAAGTGGGCTCCGGCTCGTATCTATTCATGGTTAGCACAGAAAGTCCAGACGGGATAAAGGAACTTGAAAGTGGAAACTTGAAAGTGGAAAGTGACGGACGGCAGTACACCCTTTCAGGTATGCTTCTCCCTAAAGACAGTGTATCGAGTGGTATAGTCATTACTGGCGGTAAAAAGATGTTAAAGTGATGACAGAACCTCCTTCCATTCCCTCCCCCTTACGGGGAGGGAATGGAAGCGGTTCAAACTAACCATAAGAGTTTTTTGGGGTCACCAGCAAAATCCTGTGTTTGATTGTAAACAAAAACCAGAAAGAACCCTTTTCGATGTATGTAGCTCTTGCAGAGCTATCGTGATAAGCGCTCTGTCTTGGTCTTAAAGGACGCGTTCTTACGCCCAAGGCATAACCCTTATCACA
>Ga0310690_10004775_pt1 | contig 18929 bp, 15 predicted proteins | sample AusTroGonzalo_MG_2_FD_207661 | JGI IMG/M metagenome (GOLD analysis project Ga0310690, IMG submission 207661) | Bovine rumen microbial communities from tropical cattle in Woodstock, Queensland, Australia - Gonzalo_04 (v2) (version 2) | ecosystem: Host-associated > Mammals > Digestive system >...
TCTCGGGCGTGTACCCCTTCGCCCACGTGTAGAGCAGCGCCTCCATCGTGTTGTCAGGGCGGCCCTTGCCGTCGCCGCGATGGATGAGCGAATGCTTCAGCGTCTCGAGACGCTCCGGCGTCAGGGCGCGGAACTCTGCTCGCCCCTGCAATGTTACACATGCCGCCGCCACCACGGCCACCTTCACTGCCAACTTCCAGTCAATCATAATCTTTTTCATCTTCTAACCTTTCAATCATTCAACTAACCTTTTAACCCTTCAACCCACTACACCTATAACCTTTTAACCCTTTAATCTTTTAACCTTTTAACCCTTTAACCTACCGATACGTCCACCTGACGTTGTCGAACGTGAAGTCCGTGCAGTTCTCGAACAGGCCGCCGTTCTTCTTCGGCACGTAGTGCGCCTTGCCCTTCTCGATCACGAACTCCACGTTCGAGAAGCGCCAGTTGCTCACGTTGTCCTCCGGGCGGCACTCGAACACCGGCGGCAGCCCGCCCGTGAAGCGGCAGTTGGAGAACGAGATGTTGCGGATGAAATCGACCTTCTCCGTATCCGCGATGCGGACATGTACCGGCGCGTTGACGCTGTCCATGCGCATGTTGGAGAAGCTGACGTTCTCGACGAAGAACGGCAGGATCGGCCCCGTAGGCGGCAGAATGCCGTTCTTGGCGTCGCGCGGCGGATCGATGTGGAAGTTGTCGTTGTTCGGCGGCAGGTTGAACTGCACGCCAAGGCGCGAATGCTGGCAGACGATGTTGTTGATCACGACGTCGCGGATGCCGTAGTCCTCCGTCCAGCCGAAGCGGATGGCGCTCTGGTTGGCGGAGAGGACGCAGTTCTCGATCGTGACGCGCTCGCAGGGACGCGGCACCTTCATCTGCTCCTGGTGCGTGCGAAGGATGAGCGAGTCGTCCTGCGAATGGATGATGCAGTCGCTCACGGTCACGTCGCGGCAGCCGCCGAAGTGCAGCCCGTCGCCGTTGGGGTACTGCGGATGGCACTCGATGCGCACGCCGCGCACCTGTACGCGGTCGCAGTCGAGGAACCACGTGCACCAGCCGCAGGGGTGATAGAACAGGAAGTCCTCCAGCTGCACGTCCTTGCAGGCCACGAAGAACGCGCTCCGTCCGGTGATGAGCGTGTCGGACTTGCGCTTGAACTTGGGCTGGCCGGGCTTGGGATTCGGAACCGGCTCGTGGAAGGAGTCCGCGTTGCCGTCGACGGTGCCGCGCCCGGTGATGGCGACGTTCGTCTGGGCAACGGTGTAGAATAGCGCCCGCTTGTTGAAGCGCGGCACACGGTCCACGTTCCAGCATTCGCTCGGACCGAACTCAGGATACTTGAGCGCGTCCGTGCCGCCCATGAGCGTCGCCCCGCGGTCAATCTCCAGCCGCACGTTGCTCTTCAGGTTGAGCGTGTACGTCATGTACGTGCCGCCGCCCGGCACGAGAACCATACCCCCGCCGGCGGCGTTGCACGCATCGATCGCCTTCTGGATCGCCGCCGTGTTGTCGGTCTTGCCGTCTGCCTTCGCGCCGTAGTCGGTCACGTCGAACGTCCTTGCGCCCGCGCCCGCCGCCAGCAGGATCGCTGCGGCCAGTGTCATGTTCTTCATGTCAGTTCTCCTTTGTTTTGCGTATGGACGACATTATACCATATCTCCCTCGCCGGACGAGCAGCATGAAAACACACAGGGCCGCAGCCTTCCGACCGCGACCCTGTGATGTCATCTGTCTTGCGACACCGTCCGATTACTTCTTCGCGCACGGACAACCATTGCACGGAGGAAGCTTCTCGACGCCCTTGAGCGTCACGGGATAGCCTGTCACCTCCACGGTGTACTTCGCGTAGACGAAGTAGTCCTCCTTCGTGACCTTGTAGCGGGTCGCGGCCAGATGATCGCACTTGGCGGCCTCGCACGCATTGGCGTATGCGCCGTTCTTAGCCTTGGCGAGGGCGCCGAAGCCGAAGAAGTCGGTCTGGTCGGCGGTGTGCGTGGCAGTTCCACCCCAGGAGATGAAATTCATCACGCACTGGATCTGCTCGGTAGCACTGACCGGCTGCGTGGCGACATCATAGATCTCGTGGACCTTGTCCTTGATGATGCAGGGGCGGAGGTTCGCTTCGCCGCCGTCATTCTTGTTAACGGAGATACACCCGGTTGCGCAGATGGCCACAACTGCAGCCATCATGATCATTGACTTCTTCATCTCTGATTTTTCCTTTAGTTTTAATTACTTTTGCGGAGACACCTGTTTCCGCGTACGGTAAGATTATACCATAAAATTATTGCGCTGATACGGTTCTCCAAAATTTAGGACTCAAGGCATCCAGAACGAATCGTACACCGGCATCAGCTGCGCTAGGAGCGCGATCGTCGCCGTGTCCGTACGCAGGATGCGCGGCCCGAGCGACATCCGACGGAACCCGTGCGCCTCAAGGTGCTCCACCTCGTCGTCCGTCCAGCCACCTTCAGGTCCGATGGCCAGGACGGGGCGTGAAGCGAGCCGAGGCGGCTCGCAAACGTTCGCGGCGCGCCTCGCGCCGCATTCGGGATGCGCCACTATCCTGTCCGTCTGCCTGCCGAACTGTTCCTCGAACCGGCCGCCCTCCAGCCACCGGCCGAACGTCCGCTCGATTTGGATCGTCGGCAACGCCGTGGTCCCTGCCTGCATGAGGCCGTCCACCAGCAGCGGACGGTAGATTTCCTCCTTCAGGAGCTGCGCTCCCCAAAACGCCTTCTCCACCTTGGCCGCGCCCACGAGGACGATCCGCCCGACGCCCATCGCGGCCAGCTGCGGCAGCAGCCTCTTCATAGCGCGCGGACGCGGTGGCGCAAGGACCAGGTCGATCCACGGCGGCGCCGCCTCGCGGTCATGCACGCACTTCACCGTCACCTTCTCGCCCTCGATGCGCTCGATGACGCCTGTGCCGATCAGTCCGTCCACCACGCCTGTCTTCAGAGTCTGCCCCACCTCGCCATGAAGTATCGTGAGCACGTGCTCTGCCCGCACGCCGCCAAACGTAACGTGTCCGTCCGCATCCAGCTCGTCAGCGTTGAAAAGTATCCGGTTCATTGCTTTGGCACGACCCAGGAAACAGACTTGTTCTTCTCCTGCAGTATCTCGTTGGCGATTTCTAGCACGTCGTCCGCCGTGACGGCTGAGATTCCAGCAACAACCTCTTCCGGCGCCAGTATCCTGCCGTACGTCTGCACGCAGTTGCCGAAGTAGAAGAGCCGCGCGCGCACCTGCTCGAGACCGAGACGGAAATTGCCCACGAGGTATTCCTTCGTGCGCTTCAGCTCCGCCGGCCCCGGACGCTTCGCGCGGATGCGGTCAAGCTCGCGCTCGATCGCCGACACCGCCTGAGGTACGCGGTCGGTCGCGAGCCCGGCGGTCACCGCCCAGCCTCCGACCTCCTCGAAGAACTGCAGCTGCGAGCGGATGTCGTAGCTGAGGCCGCGCTTCTCGCGCACGCTCTGGAAGAGGCGCGAGCTCATCGACCGCCCCATCAGCCCGTCGAACACGTTCGCCGCGTATTTCTTGCGGGCCGGAGCGCGCACTCCGAAAGTGCGGAAACCCATTGCCAGCTGCACCTGCTGGATGTCGCGCTCGGCTCGCACCTCCTTCACGGGGCGCTGCCGCGCCTTCACCGGCACGTATGAAAGCGGCTTGCCGCCTGCGAGCCCGCCCAAGGCGTTCTCTACGAGCGCGCGAGCCGCCGCCGGATCGAACCGCCCCGCCACAACTGCCGTCGTCGCAGTCGGCACGTACGCGCGGCGGATGTACTTGCGAAGCGTCTGAGGCGTCATTTTGTCGAGCGTCTCGGCCGTCCCTGCTATGGGCAAGCCGAGCGCATTGTCAGGGAAGAGAGCGCGGGAGAGGTTCTCGGACGCCACCGAGTCCGGCTCGTCCGCATACATCTTGATCTCTTCGAGGATGACCTGGCGCTCGCGCGCGAACTCCGCGTCCGGGATCGCGGCATGGACGAACATGTCGGAAATGATGTCAACCGCCGTCGGCAGATAGTCGCAAGGCAGGTAGGCGTAGAAGCAGGTGCCTTCCTCGCTCGTGTAGGCGTTGAAGTTGCCGCCGCGACCCTCGATGGCCTGCGAGATCGCGAGGGCTGTGCGCGTGGCCGTGCCCTTGAAGAGCATGTGCTCGATGAAGTGCGAGATGCCAGCCTCTTTCGCCGCCTCGTGGCGGCTGCCGCTCGCGACAAAAAGACCGAAGCAGACGCTCTCCACGTGGTCGTCGGGCACCAGCACGAGCTTCAGCCCGTTGGGCAGCGTCTCAAGAACGGCCTTCGGAAGCATCGTTCATCTCCTTCAGCGTCGTGCGCCCGTCGTAGAGCGCCTTGCCCACGATGGCGGCGCGCAGGTTCGCGCGGCCGAGCGCGATCAGGTTGCGCACGTCCTGCGGCGACGAGACGCCGCCAGACGCTGTGATCGCGCACGTCGGCGCCGCGTCGCATATGGCCGCCATCTGCGCAAGGTTGGGGCCGCCCAGCATGCCGTCTGTCGCCGTGTCGGTGTAGATGATCGACTTCACGCCGGCGGCGGCGACGGCCTTTGCGAGGTCGGTGGCCTTCACGGCGGTTGTGGTCACCCAGCCGCGCGTCTGCACGAACCCGTCGCGCGCGTCGATGCCGGCGGTGATGCGATCTCCGTACTGCTCCACGGCCTGCGCAAGGAACGCCGGATTCTCCAGCGCGGCGGAGCCGATGATCGCGCGCGCTGCGCCGGCCTCCAGCACGGCGTCGAGCGCCTCGGGCGTGCGCAGTCCGCCGCCCACCTCGACGGGTCCGCCGAACGCCTCAATTATCGCGCGGATCACCTCGGCGTGGCGGGGCGTACCCGCGAACGCGCCGTCAAGGTCCACGACGTGCAGCTCGCGGCCGCCCTGCGTCCGCCAGTCGCGCGCCTGCGCCGCTGGGTCGTCGTTGTACGTGGTGACGTCGTCCGCACGGCCTTGTCTCAGCCGCACGCACACGCCACCCTTCAAGTCGATAGCCGGTAGAATAATCATTTTTTAGCCTCGTGAAAGGCTTGCATTATACCACAAACGGCCTAAGACCAAAAGGTCTTGGCGGAGGGGGAGAGGCGGCAGGTGGACGGCAGCTGCGCGAAGCGCGCCTTCATCTCGCCCAGCGAATCGCCGCCCAGCTTCTCCGCGAGCGCGTCCGCCAGCACGAGGCATACCGCCGCCTCGACCACCACCACTGCGCGCGGCACGGGGCAAACGTCGCTCCGCTCGTAGACGGTCTGCGCAGGCTCGCCTGTCGCGAGGTCGACCGTCGACTGCGGCTTGAGCGTAGTGGGAATCGGCTTCATGGCGGCACGCACCACGAGCGGATCGCCGTCCGTGATGCCGCCCGCAAGCCCGCCCATCCGTCCGCGAGTCTCGGTGCCTTTCATGGCCGCGAGGGCAAAACCGTCGCCGATCTCCACGCCCTTGATGGCGGGGATGGACATCACGGCGGCGGCGAGCCGCGCATCGAGACGACGGTCCGCAGAGACGTGCGAGCCAAGGCCCACGGGGAGTCCCTTCGTCACGACCTCGATAACGCCGCCCAGCGTCTCGCCCTCCTTGCGCGTCTGCTCGATGAGCGCTACGGACGTCTCGTCCGCCCCGTCGCACGGCGCGCCGCCTAGCGCGACGACGCGCCCTTCCACCGCAATCCCGAACTCGCCCAGCATCGCGCGGCAGCATGCGCCCGCCGCCACGCGCGACGCGGTCTCGCGCGCCGAGGCACGCTCCAGCGCAGGGCGAACGTCGTCGTAGCCGTACTTCACCGCCGCCGCGAAATCCGCATGCCCCGGACGCGGCGTGGTGTATGCAGGAACGGACTTCCCCTTCCACGCCTCGTGGTTCGCGTTGGCGATCGCGAGAGCCACGGGTGCCCCGGTGGTGCGTCCGGCCAGCACGCCGCCGACGATCGCCGCGCGGTCTGTCTCGATAGACATCCGCCCGCCAGCACCGAGCGCTATCTGCCGCCGCGCCAGGTCGGCGCGGATCAGGTCCTCGTCCAGCGACAGGCCGGCAGGCATACCTTCCAAGATGATGGTCAGCTGCGGACCGTGCGACTCTCCTGCTGTAACCAACCGGATCATTTCTTCTTCCTCTCTGGCGCCACACCCTGCGGCAGGGGCGTCTGCCTGCTCCTCGGGCTCCACGGCAAGACGTATCGCTCTATGTCCTGAAGGAATGGATATTCCGGAACCCGGATATCCGCCTTCTCGCAGAGCGTGCGCAGCAGCACGCGATACGCGTCGTTCATGCGTGAGGCGCGCAGCATGTCGGTAACGCTCTTTCGGTCAGTCTTGAAGTTCGGCTTGCCACCAAGTTCCTTGTGCATTAGCAGCTTCGCCTTCAGAGTCTTCATGCTGGCGTCGATCTCATCGGATGAGAGCGAGATCGTGTCGTCGACCTCTTTCTTCAGGTACTTCCGCAGCAGCAGCACCTCGCGGAAGTCACGCCGCATCATCTCCTCCGGCAACGGCATCTGCTTGAAATACTGGTCGATCGTAAGGTTGTGGCTCTTGAGGTCGCTCTCCAGCTTCACCAGTTCGTCCTTCTCGTCGTCGACGCCCAGCTCGATGCCGCGGTCTACCGCCTCCGCAAGGAGCACTTCCTTCACGATCCATCGCGCGGCGGCCTGTCGGCGGAAGTCCTCCAGCGTTACGTTGATCATGCCCATGCGGCGGGCGTCCTCAAGCAGCAGCTGCGCGCGCATGTCCAGCTCGCGCGCCGTAAGGATGCGTCCGTTCACAGAGACGGCAGTCCTCCACGGCCGCTGCCGCCACAGCAACACGCCGCCCGCCGCGATTGCGGCGAGAGCGGCAATCGCAATGACATGGAAAACCGCCCGCTTCACCTCGACCTCAGCCAAGTTCCGCCAGCATGCCGTTGGCGACGCCGTGCGCGGTCCGCTCGTCCGTAAGATGCATCAGGACGACAAGCGCGAACAAGATAGCCGAACCTGGCCCCTGGCCGGTGATGATCTGCCCGTCCGCTACCACTGGGACGTCCTGCACGCGCCGCCCCATCTTAGACGAGCAGGACGGGTAGCACGTCACGTCCTCGTCCTCCAGCACCTGCGCCGCCTCAAGCACGGTCGGCGCGGCGCAGATCGCGCAGACGAACCGCCCCTCGGCCTTCTGGCGCTGCAGCCGCGCAGCCAGCGGCTCGCATGCGAGGAGGTTATCCGTGCCCTCGCCGCCGCCAGGCAGGACGATCGCGTCGTACTCGCCATCTATTACGTCAGGAAGGAGCGCGTCGGCCTCCATTCTGACGCCGTGGGCCGAACGCACAAAGCGCTCGTGTCCGAGCGCGGCGGTGACGACCTGCACGCCGCCACGGCGAAGCACGTCGATTATCGAGACGGCTTCGATGTCCTCGAATCCGTCGGCAAGTGGAAGAAGTACCGTTTTCATCATGTCAAGAGTATAGCATATTTTTTCTTTCGCTTGGCAAGCGACACGAAAATAAGGTAAAATGCGTTCGTCCATGGGCGAGTGTGCCCGCAGTTCGCAAACACAAAGACCGGAGAGACGAGATATGGATCTGAACAGACGCGACTTCTTCAAAAGCGCAGGCGCGCTGGCTGGCCTGACCATGGCCGGCTGCGCGACAGTACCGCAGCGGCGGACCGTGTTCGGCCCGAACGACAAGCTTCGCCACGCCAGCATCGGCGTGGGCGGCATGGGCTTCAACGACCTCAGGAACTTCCTCTCGCATCCGCGCGTGGAGGTGGTGGCGCTCTGCGACGTGGACGCGAACAACCTCGCCAAGGCCGCACAGCTCGCCCCAAAGGCCCGCACATACACCGACTGGCGCGAGATGCTGGAGAAGGAGGACATCGACTCCGTCAACATAGCCGTTCCCGACCACCAGCACGCCATCATCGCGCTCGCCGCCATGCGTCGCGGCAAGAACGTGTACTGCCAGAAGCCGCTCTGCCACGACGTGGCCGAATGCCGCGAGGTGGCGCTTGAGGCCGAACGCTGCCACGTCATCACCCAGCTCGGCACGCAGTTCGCCGCAGGCGGCGGCGACCGGCTGGGAGTCGGCTTCCTCCGCGCAGGGATGATCGGCGCGGTGAAGAAGGTATACCTCACATCCAACCGCACTGGTGCGGAACGGTACCGCCTGGTTGGCCCTCGTCCGGCGCAGGGCATTCCGCCGCCCAAGACCCTCGCGTGGGATCTCTGGCTCGGCACGGCGCCAGTCCGCCCGTACGCCGAGAAGATCTACCACCCGATGATATGGCGCTCTTGGCAAGACTTCGGCACGGGCTGGAGCGGCGACATCGGCTGCCATATCTTCGACGCGGTGTGGAAAGGAATGAACCTCGGCAATACCGCGCCTAAGACGGTCAGCGCCCAGGTGCAGGAGAGCTGGAAGAACTCGTCCGCGCGGCGCGCCGACACGTGGCCGCAGTCCAACCACATCACATGGACGTTCGACGGCGTGCCCGCCTCCGACGGCAAGCCGTTCACGATGGAATGGTTCGACGGCGAGTTCTACCCGCCAGAGGACGGACAGGCGCTCGCGCGCGAGGCCGGCTTCAAGAAGTTCCCCGAGGAGGCGGCCATGGTGTTCGGCACCGAGGGCGCGATCCTCATCCCGCACCAGAAGCTGCCGCACCTCCTGCCCAAGGCGAAGTTCGCTTCCCAGAAGCTGGAGAAGCTGCCGTTCAAGAACCACTACCACGACTTCGCCGACGGCTGCCTCGGCGTGACCGAGAGCGCGTCGCCGTTCCAGAAGACCGGCCCGATGGCCGAGACCATCATCCTCGGCACCGTCGCGATCCGTTGCCCGGAGGAGACGTTGCGCTGGAACGCCGATGCGCTCGCGTTCGACGGCAACCCCGCCGCCACGGCGCTCCTGCGCCGCAACTACCGCACGGGATGGTAGGGCGCGTTGTCCCCAACGCGCCGCTTCCTGCTACAGTTCGCGGATCTTGAGGTTGCGGAAGGAGACCGTCGAGTCGCTGTGATCCTGCAGCTTGATGCGGCCCGTCGGCGCCTCGCCCCAGTGCTCGCCAGGCTTCTCCTCCTTCGCGTACTTGGACTGCGCCACGATCGCGCGGAACTCCGCGCTGCCGCGCTCGTACTCCAGCACCTTCGTCCCGTTCAGCCAGTGCTCCACGTGCGTGCCCTTTGAGACGATCTTCGCCGTGTTCCACTGGCCGAGCGGCTTGACGTACGGCTCGGCGTTGGCGGGCATCATGTCGTAGAGCGAGGCCACTCGGCGGCACTTCCCGTCGCGCCCCTTCGTGGAGTCGGGATGGGCCTCGTCCAGAATCTGATACTCCTCGCACGTACCCTTGAACTTGTCCTTGTTGTAGAAGTACTTGATGCCGCTGTTCGCGGCCTTTGTGAGACGAAAGTCGACGGATAGCTCGAAGTCGCGATAATCCTTCGCCGTCACGAGGTCGCCGCCGCCGCCGAGCGCAGCCTGCTCCTTCGGGATATCCACCCACTTGCCGTCCTTGATGCCCTTGCGCGGCAGTACGGTGAGAACACCCTTCTCGATCTTCCAGCCCTTCTCCGGCGGCGTCTTGCAGCCGTTCTTCTCGCCGACCCAGCCGTCTAGCGTCTTGCCATCCCAGAGAAGCTGCCAGCCGGCGGCCTTCTCGGCGGCGGAGAGCGTGTTGGGCACGGCGGCCTCGCATGCGCCTCCAGAGCAGCAATTCGCGCAGAAACCGGCGAGGGCTCCAGCCGCAACAACAGAGAAAACAGTTATTCTTTTCATCGTGATTTCCTTCTTTTTTTTGCCGTGTAGAACATGTAGAACATGAAGAAACTTTCTACACGATCTACACGTTCTACACGGCTTGTAATTTAACGGTTAAGGAGTTCTTTCGTCTCGCGGATGAGCGCGGCGAAATCGCCGTTCTTCTTGTTGAGCGCGGCCTTAAGGTCGTACTTCGCGGCGAGCGCGGCAAGTTCATCTGTACGCTCGCCTGCACGCTTGAGGATGTTGAACTTCTCGGCCTGCTGGATGCCGTTGAATAGCTCGAGGAAGCGCATCGATGGCGACCCGTCGGGGTACACTAGGAACGTGTCGCCGCTGCGCCAATTGCCGTACGACGCATCCTTGCATGCGTCGCGCGGCCAGCTGTTGTACGCCCAGCGGAGAAGCCCGTCGAGTCCGCATGCAGCCGGGTAGAACCCGCACCAGAAAGCCTCGTCGAGCTCCGAGTCCATGAACGTGTTGGGCTTCGCGGGACCGCAGCAGATGTAGTATGTGGTCACCTTGCCTTCCTTCTGGCGCTGCGGCACTTCGGCGAGGAAGTCGGGATTTACGTGGCCGAGCGACTGCGAGTAGCTGTCGATGGCGATGCCCTTGAACTCAGACGGCTTGCGGTTGCCGGCCATGGCGATCTTGAGGCCGGGAGCCTTCTCCTGCATGAACGCGACGGTGTTGCGCAGGTCTTCGGGCGAGCGCTCATCAAGCGAGATGTAGGTGTCATTGAACCAGCCGTTGCGCTTCAGGTGCTTGGCGAAATCCGTGAGGAAAGCGCCCCAGTACTCCTTGAAGAAATCGGACCCCGGCTTTGCCTCGGCCTTGTGCATCTTGCCGTCCTCGTCGAGCCAGCTCACCTTGTAGCCCCACGGACACATCGTGTAGCAGGCGATGTGCGGGCCAAGCCCGCAGTAGCGGCCGAACAGGACGTAGGCGTCGAAGAGCTTGAAGTCGTGCGACCAGGTGCCGTCCGCATGGCGCACCGTCTCGATCATCGGACGATAGCCGTCGTAGCACTGGTGGTTCCAGGGCAGGTCCACGAGCGTGACGGTGAGCGTCTTCTGCCCGGCGGCGGCCAGCATCTTCCAAAGCGGCTCCATCTTCGCGTAGTGCGCGGCGGAGAACGGCTCCACGCCTGCCGCGCGCGCGACGGCCCACGGGTGCTGCCAGAGGTCGAGATAGTACTTCCACTCCTTAGCGGGCGGTAGCACGCGATCAACCACGCGCACCTTCAGGTCGCCGAACTCGTACGTGCCAGGCTTGGCGTCCGCGTCGACATTGACGGATACGACGCGCTTCGCGCCGTCGTTGATCGCGCCACGTCCCCACACCACGCGGTCAGGCACGGAAGCGTAGTCGAAAGCGCCCACCTTCGTGACGAACTGCACGTCCCGCGCCACGCCCGTCTTCACGTGGATGCCCTTCGGCGCGGCATCTTTCTTGGAGAATGACGCCCCGCTCTTCCCGGACGCGCCGAATACGACCTTCTCGCCCTGCGGCACCCATGCCGACACGGTTTCGCCGCGCCAGGCGGACAATTCAATAGCGGACGCAGTGAGCGCCACGCAACAGAGAGGCAGCATCATTTTCTTCATGTCGTGTTCCTTGAAGTGGTTTGTGCGAAGATTATATCAAAACCGACGGCCTCTGCGGAAATTTCGCCGATTTCATGTGTCCCCAAAGAAATGGTAGAACTGGTACCACTGCTCGGGATGCGCCAGCGTCTCCTCCTCCAGGAAGCGCACATAGGCGTCGAGCAGGGATTGGAGCAACGGCTCTTCGGACGGCACGAACTCACGTACGTGCACCTCGTAGGCGTTCCACCCCGTGCGAACACACGTGACGAAGAAGATTGGGGCTTCCATCAGCTTAGCGAACACGAACACGCCCTTGGGCCACACGCATGGCCTCCCCAGGAAATCGTGCCGCAGCACGCGCTCCGAACCGGCCGACACGCGGTCGCCCGCCATCAGCACCAGCTCGCCGCGTCCGATCGCCTCCTGCATCTGCACCGCTGTCTCCACGCCGATCTCCTCCACGGGATGAAGCGCGAGGCGCGACGAGTCGAGATGCCGCGCAAACACTTCGGTGAATACTGCGTCATGGCCCATCTGCTGGAAGGCGTGTACGAAAGGTGAATGGTGAAGGGTGAAAGGTGAAAGGTGTGTGAATGGTGAAGGGTGAAAGGTGAAAGGTGAAGGGTGATTATTCCCCACATCATCTTTCACCATCCTTTCATCTTTCACCTTTCTCCTTTCACCTTTCACCGCCTCTTCATCTTTCACCTTTCTCCTTTCATCTTTCACCTTTCTCCTTTCATCTTTCACCTCCAAAGCTGGGAAGACCTCGATAGTGCCGAGGTGGGTGGAGATGAGGAAGGCACCCTTCCCGGCACGGACGAGGCCGTCGAACGCGCGCCAGCCGGCATCGTCCCGCACGGACATCTTAGGCAGGTTCTTGCGCAACGTGCACGCGTCCGTCTTGTCGGCCAAGGACCAGGCAAAGCCGAGAAGATGGGAGAAGAGAGTGAAATGAAGATTGATGATTGAAGATTGATGATTGAAGATTGATGACTGTGGAACATTAAGGTCTTTAAGGTCTTTAAAGTTGTTAGGGTCGTTAGGGTTATTAAGGTCGTTAGGGTTGTTAGGGTCGTTAGGGCTGTTAGGGACCTTAAGGTCGTTAATGACCTTAGAGACCTTAAACTCCTTAAAGACCTTGTAGAACTCGCGGAGCGCATCGCGCGCGGGGCGCGCGAAAGGATATATGAATGCCATCACAGGTATGCACAGTATCTTCTGGAACGACTTGCCGAACCAGACGTACATGTACCACATGAAGAGCATCCGCCAACGGCCCGCGCTCTGCTCGCGCTGCAAGTGCCAGGCTGGTGTCTGGTGCTTGGTGCTTGGTGCTTGGTGCTTGGTGCCGGGCTGCCTCCCAGCAAACAAGCCAGCGCATAGCCAAGCGAAGAACAGGCCGCACGCGAACGTCAACCCCATCGCGCGCGTCACCGCGAAGTCCGTGAAGGTCAGCATTCCCAGCCCGGCGAACGACGTGAGGAACGCGAAGAACACGACCTGCCTAACGCGCGGAGCGGCTGAGCTGCGCGTGAAGATCGCGTAGTCTAGCCCGAGCCCGGCAACGGCAAAGAAGCACAACAGCGTGAAGAACGTCACCGGCACGCCCAGCCACCCTAGCATTCCGGCGGTCGCCGCAAAGGTGGCCGCCAGCGACGCCACGTAACCAAAAGACCGTCGGCGGAAGATGACCACGAGCAATGCCGCCAGTAAGACCAACGACCATTCAAGAAGTTTCATCGTAGCCGACGAAAAGGTCGCGAACATGTCCTCCACTGCCCTCTTCGGCTCGAGAATCACGACGTTAGGATCGTCAGACGAGAAACCATCTGGGCACGGCGATACGATGCCACCCCTCACGACCATCGACCGCACCATCTGCGCGAGATACGGATCGCCGATGTTGTCCGGATCTAGCAACGCACCTTCCTTCGGCGGCGCAACGCGCAAGCCCGTCTTCGCAATGTAGGCTTTCCCCTCTGCGTCGTAAAGCTTCGCCACGAGATCCACGTTCTCATGCTGGCGCGCGAGCGACGGGATGAGCGCGGAGAGACCAGGTATGCCAGCCGCCTCCTCGCGTTCCAGCGCCTCCTGGACGCTCCGTCCGCGCACGAACACGAACCGTCCCGACTTCTCTGGATTGCATGCCGCAATCCGCTTTTCGCTCTCGGCCAGATAGCGGTCTGGCGTGTAGAAGCTTGCCGGATCCGACGACACGCGCACGCGATACAGCCCGCAAGCTGCAATGACTACAATCAATATCCGAAGCATGGGAGGGACGCGCTCCTGCGCGTCCGCATCAGGCGAAAGCATCTCCTGCGCGCCCGCTTGCACGCCTCCCCACAACACCGCCCACGCGAACGCCGCCAGCAACCCTGCACCCGTGAAGAGCGCCATCTGCCGCAGGACGGGCACGACGGAGAAGAACAGCGGCGCGAAGCACGCCTCCGTAGTCAGGAGCGAGAGAACAAGCGGTCGCAGCACGCTCCGCGCGTTGCCCGCCGCACGCACGTGGTATGCGTAATCCACCGCGAGGCCGATAAGCGACGTTCCGAACACGAACGTCAGCACGTGCGGACGAGGAAACGCCGCGAACAGCACGGCCGCCGCCACCAGGAACGCCACTCCCAGCGTCGCCACAAGCGGCGGCACGAAGCGGAAGGAACGGAAAAGCAGCCAGCCGAAGAGCAGCACGAGCGCGAGCGACACGGCTGATAGGATATTAATTTCGCGCGTCGCGTTCGCTGTCGCGCGCGCCGCGTGGAAAGGCGGGCCGGAGCACCAAGTTGGTGCTTGGTACTTGGTGCTTAGTGCTTGGTGCTTGGTGATGGGTAATGGGTGCTTGGTGCTTGGTGCTTGGTGCGTAGTGCGTAGTGCTCCCACATAGGTGTTTTCTTGGTCAATTGAATCTAGGAAAGCGGTTATGTCGCGCAGGCTGGTAGTGGAAAGATCGAGCGTGAGCAGCACCTGCTGGACGCCGTTTGTCTCATGGGAAAGCAGGCCTTCGCGCAGCGTCCACCCCGCCGTCCGACGCGTCTGCATCGAGAGCATGTAGTCAGTGGCCAGCAGGAACGGGTCCTCCTTCACGGAGACGAGCGGCGGCACGAAGCCGTACAGGCGCGCGATGGCCGCATCCGACACATCCCTGTACTTGCCCGCCTGCAGCAGTTCGCGCGCCTCTGGCGAAAGCAGCCCTGCACGGTGCTCGGCAAGGAACTTCAGCGTCTCCTTGAAGTCGCCTGCCGGCTGGCGAAAACGCGCACGGATCGACGACGCCGCTTCCTTCAGCTTCCCGAAATCCTCTCCTTCCAGCAGCACACGTCCCTGGCCTGCCATTCCGTCGGCGAGCTCGCGCAGGATGCCGCCATGCCGCGTGTCCGCAAGCGCGTAGAGATCCGTCTCCACGCCGTAGCGCGCGCGCAACGCCAGCACGGCCGCCGCGGCGACTGCCAAGCCTATCAGGACGGCCCTACCTGTCGCGAACCATCTCGATCTCAAGGCGGTCTCCATTGGTGAAAGACACGTCCACGCGCGTCGGGAAGCCCGTCGCGGGATGGGCCTGTACCTTCTTCACGAAATCCTTCATCTCGCGGATGGAGAACAGCTGTTCGACCGACGAGACGTTGACCTCCAGCTGCCGCGCCGTCGTCTTGCCGTTCACCGTGATCGCGTAGTTGGTCGGCGTGGCAAGAAAGGTTGACGGCACCGGTTCGCGCGTGTTCCACTCGAAGAACCGGTCGCGCGCGAAGCGGAACGTCCCCTTCGAGACGAGCGTCACCTCCACGTCGGCGAGCACCTTACGCTGCACGAACGTCCCCTCCGCCGCCTCCGGCAGGTCGCGCGGCTCGGGTGCCTTCGCCGCAGGCGCGGCCATCGCCCACCCGGCAACCAGCAAACCTATCCGCAAGACTCGAAACTTTGAGGTCATTTCGCCATTCTCATTCCTTTAGCTTCTTCGTAATGGCAGTGAACTCGGCCTGGAGCGACGTGTCGTCGAAGATCTCGATGGGCGGCAGCTGGAGCTGGAGCAGAGCATCGAACGTGTCCTGGTTCGACTTGACAAGCGCGAGGAAGTCGTCGGCGAGGGACACCGTCTGGTACGAGTTCTCCGCCAAGCGCAACATCCGCCCCGCCTCGTCGGCCTTGGCCTGTATGATGGCCTCGTGGGAATCAAGGATCTTCTCGTATGCCGCCACAGCCCGGATCGTCGATACGTTCACCTCCGCATTCCGGCGAAACACCGCCCGCTGCTGCTCGGTGAATGACGAGTCCTGGGCCGAATCCAAAGCGTTCTGGCGGGCAGAGGTCGCGTCGCTGCCGATCTTGGCGAGCCGCTTGCGCCATTCTCCGTTTCTGCTCTTGTCGAGGTATTCGTCGAAGCACGCCTTCTGGACCTCGACCATGACGACGTACATTCCGAAGTACCTTTTAGCGGCGGTGACATCGCCCGTCGAGAGAAGCTCCCGCAGCTTCTCGACCACCACGCCGATGTTCTTCGCAACGATTATATTGTCTACAAGGTCCCCCACGTTGGCCGTGAAAAGGCACTGTTCGGCTGCACGTCCGGACAGCCGCAGACCAATGGCGTCCAGTTCTTTCAGGACAATCTTTGCCGCCGCCTCTCGCTGCACCACAAGCGCTTTCCGCTTCTCGCGCAGCTGCGCCAGATCGGCGTCAACCTTCTCGCGCCTGTCAGGACGCAGCACGCGCTCCTCGTTCTTTTCACGGATGTCCTCGTCGACATCTGCAATGTCTTCATCAATGTCGTCAATCCGTTCCATGATCTTCTGGGCGTCCGTCGAGAGTAGTAGCTTTCGGATATCCATCAGCTTCTCTCGGATGAGCTTGCGCTGGGACTTCTTGTCGGAGAAGAACCAGGAGTCGTCTGGAAGGCTTTCCATCTCCGCATGAAGCGCAACGGTCTTCATCGACCATTTTGACAGCTTGTCCCAATTGTCCAGGACGGACTGCCGGAGCCTCTGCAGAATCTTCTGCGAGCACTCGGATCCGTCTGGCGAAGCAACGGCAGATTGCGCCACACCAGCAAACAGCAAACATAAAAGAGCGAACGCGCTAACGGATTTCATAGACATCGGTCTTCTTCCTTACGGTTCGGTCGTGAAGCAGGAAGCGGGCAGGCCGGCGGCGTTGTAGAGATTGCCGGGCCCCTGCATGCCCCAGTTGTAGCGCACAGCCTTGGGATTGGCCGCGCCATCCGCCCACACCTTCACGGTGTCGCGGCCCGTGATGCGCGCGTCGGCCCAGTGCCACTTGCCAGCGGCATCCTGTATGGTGAAGCCCTCCAGCTGGCTCGTAGGCGACGAGCGCCGCTCGATGCGGATGACGTCGTTGGAGTGCACGTTCCACGTGAACGACGTCCGCAGTGGCTGCGCGGCAAGCGGCGAGCCCTCGATCTCGAAGCGGACGTCGGCCGACGCCGGGCCGAACTTCACCTCCACGAAGTCGGGAGACTTGCAGACGACGTCCTTCTTCCCGTAGACGCGGTTCAGCGCCAGCGCCGCCAGGCGGTCGCCCGCCGGCTCCTTGAAGCGGCCGTGTATCTCATGTTCGCTGTTGTCGAGAATCACCGCCATCGCGCTGTTCGGAATCAGCTTCTGCGCGCGCCGCTGCGCCTCGCGGAGGTTCGCCGGGCCAGGGTTCGCGTCGGGCGACTTCGGCATGTGCTGCCATCCAGCGAGCTGGCAGTAGAGGAACGGCAGGTTCGGCTTCCCCATCTCGCGCCGCATGTCCGCCACCATGTACGAGAGCCACTTCTGGTAGAGGTGGAGGTTGTCGCGATGGCCCGAGTCGCAGCAGCCCTGGTACCAGATTATGCCTCGGCACGTCATCTTCGAGACGGGGAAGAACATGTTGTTCCAGCAGCGAAGGACAGGTTTCCGCACCTGCTTGCCCTCGCCCTTCGCGATCAGCGCCTCCTGGCGCAGACGCTCCGCCTTCAGCTCCTCGTGCGCGTCGATCGTCTCGCGCGGCATCCACGCCCAGCAGCGCGTGCCGCTCCACGAGATGTCCACGACGCCCGCCGCGCCGCCGATCTGCTTCTGGAGCGTGTCGATGAACATGTAGCCCACCGCCGTAACGGAGCCGAGAGTCGCCGGCGAGATGACGCGCCAGGTGCCTTTCGCGTCACCCTTGATCGGCGCGCCCTCAGAGCGGTGCACCATCTTGAACATGCGGATAGGACGGCCCTTGCACGCGGCTGCGCGCTTCTCGTAGCCGACGACCCCGCCGAAGCTCTTCATGGAGAACTCCATGTTGCTCTGTCCGCCAGCCAACCACACCTCGCCGACCAGGATGTCCGTGGAAGTGACCGAACCGGAGGCGGCGCTTGCCTTCAGGTCGAACGGACCGTCGGTCAGCTTCGACGTGTCGAGACGGGCGAGCCACCAGCCGTCATTTCCGGCCTTCGCGGTCGCGGAGACGTCCGCGAGCGTCACAGTCACCGTCTCGCCGGGATCGGCTTTGCCCCATACGGCCGTGTCCTTCGCGCGTTGCATGATCGCGTGACTGCCAAAAAGGTCAGGCAACGTGACCTGGGCTGTCGCCCCAAACACGCAAGCCGCAAACGCCACCACTAGCGCATGCCTGATCCCGCACAATGCCGAACGTCTCATCTTAACACTCCTTTTGCCTACTCAAGCGGTGCGCAGTTTACGCCCTGGGCGATCAGACGGCGACGGTGCGTCGCCATACGCGCCTTGAAATCCGCGAAGCCCGGCTTCGCGTCGCCCAGCCAAAACACCTCCGCGAGCGCGCACGTGCGCGGCCACATCTTCCACGCTAGGTCGTACTCGTTCCAGGTGTACTCGCTCCAGTTGTTGCACTGGCCGCCCAGGATGTGGGCGCGCGCCTCGGCGGGCACGTCGGCGCACGGGTCGAACGAGTAGCACATCTCCAGCGGCAGCTTGCCGCCGATGTACTGGAACGGATCGTTCGGTAGGCATTGCCCGTAGTCAAGGTAGCAGAACTTGTTGGGCGTCATCACCACGTCGTGTCCGCGCACCGCGGCCTGCGCGCCTGAGACGAGCGCATGGCCGGCACCGCTTTTCGGTCTTGTGCGCCAACTCATGCCGATCGCGCTCTTCGGCACGTCGCCGAGCAGATACTCGTCCCAGCCGAGCGCACGCTTGGCGCGCGCCTCGAGGAACTTCACGAAGTGGCGCGTGATCCACGGCTGGAGGTCGTGCTCGTCCTTCAGGCCCTCGGCTTTGATGCGCGCCTGGCACTTGGGGCAGTCCTTCCAGCGCACCTGGGGGCACTCGTCGCCGCCGATGTGCACCACATCGCCGGGGAACAGGCGGCACACGTAGTCGAGCACGTCTTCCATGAACTTGATGGCCTTGTCGTTGCCTAGGCAGAGGACGTCCTTCTCGATACCCCACACGAGACGCGGCTCGCGAGAAGCCATGTTCGCCGGCACGCATGCGAACTCCGGATAGGCGGCGAGCGCCGCGAACACGTGGCCAGGCAGTTCTATCTCGGGCACGATCACGATATGGCGCTCGGCGGCGTAGGCGACGATCTCGCGGATGTCCGCCTCCGTGTAGAAGTAGGGGCCATACTTCACTCCGT
>Ga0310690_10004776_pt1 | contig 18924 bp, 10 predicted proteins | sample AusTroGonzalo_MG_2_FD_207661 | JGI IMG/M metagenome (GOLD analysis project Ga0310690, IMG submission 207661) | Bovine rumen microbial communities from tropical cattle in Woodstock, Queensland, Australia - Gonzalo_04 (v2) (version 2) | ecosystem: Host-associated > Mammals > Digestive system >...
CCACATTCTACTAAGAATTTAGCAAATTCTGGATAATCAGATGGAGCCTGCCCACAGATTCCGATATATTTTTTCTTTTTTGTAGCTACTTCTATGACTTTTTTAATCATCTTTTTGATGGCTTCGTTATTTTCATCGTATATATCAGAAACTAATTCTGAATCTCTATCTACTCATAAAATTAATTGAGTAAGATCATTTGATCCGATACTGAATCCGTCAAATACTTCTAGGAATTCTTCAGCTAGAATTACATTCGAAGGGATTTCACACATTCACATAACCTTGAGTCCGTGTTTTCCTTGTTTGAGTCCGAATGAACCCATAGTTTTGATTACTTTTTTAGCCTCATCTACGGTTCTTGGGAATGGAATCATTACATCCAGATTATCTAATCCCATTTCTTCTCTTACTTTAAGTACGGCTTTACATTCTAGACCGAAAGCTTCTTTATAGTTCTCAGAGTAATATCTAGAAGCTCATCTCCATCCAATCATTGGATTATCTTCCTTTGGTTCGAATTGTGCTCCTCAGATTAGGTTTGCATATTCATTAGATTTAAAATCTGATAGTCTGAGAATTACTCTCTTTGGATAGAATGCTGCGGCGATTGTGGCTACTCATTCAGCTAATTTATCGATGAAATAATCAGCTTTATTTTTGTATCCTACAGTTAAATCAGCAATTTGCTTTTTTACATTAGCATCTTTTAGTTCATTGAAATGTAGGAGAGCTAATGGATGAACTTTGATATAAGAATTGATAATAAATTCTTCTCTAGCTAATCCAACTCAATCATTAGGAATGAAACTTTCTTCAAAAGCCTGATCAGGAGATCCTACATTCATAGTAATATGGGTTTTAGTTTCTGGAAGTTTTGCAATATTGATTTCATTTACTTTGAATGGTAATTTTCCTTTGTAAACGATACCAGCACTACCTCCACTGCAATCTACTGTAATATCTTTTCCTTGAGGAATTACTTCTGTTCAGTTATTAGTTCCTACTACACAAGGAATTCCTAATTCACGAGAAATGATAGCAGCATGACATGTTCTTCCTCATCTATTTGTTACGATAGCTGAAGCGATTTTCATGATTGGTTCCCAGTCAGGATCTGTCATATCAGTTACTAAAACTTCACCAGCTTTAAATTTACTGATATCTGCTACATCTTTGATTATGTTAGCTTTCCCGGCTCAGATTTTTTCTCATACAGATCTACCTTGAACGATAACTTCGCCTTTCTTCTCAAGCTCATAAGTTTTTAAAACTGACATATCTGTGTTTGAGTGAACTGTTTCAGGTCTAGCTTGAACGATAAATAATTCACCAGTCTTTCCATCTTTAGCCCATTCTGTATCCATAGGACAGAATTTTCACTTCTTTTTGGAATAGTGGTCTTCGATAATTACAACTTGTTTTGCAAGATTGATTACTTCATCGTCAGTCAGAGTTAATTTTTTTCTATCAGCTTCAGGTACTGAAATATTTTTAGTAGGAGCAACTCCAGAGTGAGAATAAATCATTTTGATGGCTTTTTCTCCAACTTTCTTAGAAAGAATAGCTTTCTTTCCTTTTCTAAGAGATGGTTTGAAAATATACCATTCGTCTGGATTTACAGCTCATTGTACTACATTTTCTCCTAGTCCATAAGCTCCAGTTAAAAGTACAGCATCTTTAAATCATGATTCTGTGTCGATTGAGAACATTACTCCACTACAAGCTAGGTCACTTCTTACCATCTTTTGTACAGTAATTGAAAGGGCAATAGAGAAGTGGTCAAAATGTTTATCTTGTCTATAAGAAATAGCTCTATTTGTAAATAATGATGCGAAACATCTTTTACATGCATCGATAATTGATTCGTAACCGAAGATATTTAAGTATGTATCTTGTTGTCCTGCGAATGAAGCATCAGGAAGGTCTTCTGCAGTTGCAGAACTTCTAACGGCAACGTCTACATTCTTTCAGTAGATTTTTTCCATCTTTTTGTATGATTCGATGATAGCCTTAGTTAAATCTTCAGGGAATTCTAGGGATTTAATCAAAGATCTAACTCTAGATCCTCTTTGAGCTAGGTTATCCATATCAGAAGTATCCAAATCTGATAGAATTTCTTTAATCTTTTTATCTGCTCATGTTTCCTTCAATAAATAACGATAAGCGTATGCTGTAATAGCAAATCCGTTTGGAATATTTACTCCTTTGGGAACAAGATTTCTATACATTTCTCCAAGTGAGGCATTTTTACCTCCTACATAAGGTACATCTTCGATTCCGATTTCATTGAATCGTAAGATAAATTTGTTTTCCTTTCAGTTTGTTTTTTTCATTTTGTATTAAATATAGAATAAAATTGATAGTACTAAATAGTTTGTTAACTAAAGTTAAATATATTTTTCTGCTTCGTTGATGATTTTATTCATCACCTTGATACAAGCGATAGGGTATTTTCACATTGAAGTCTCTCATGATAACATTACATAATCGGCTCACTGTGAAACTGCATAAAATATATCAGATACTTCAGCTCTAGTTGGGAAATGGTTATTTATCATACTTTCAAGCATTTGAGTAGCTACGATAACTTTTTTTCATTTTCTCTTTGTTTTTTGAATCAGATTTAGTTGGTGAGATGGAATGGTCTCTACTGGAACTTCAGCTCCCAAATCTCATCTAGCTACCATAATTGCATCAGCATTTCTTATGATTCCAGGGATATTATCGATTCATTCTTGATTTTCGATTTTAGCAATTACTTTCAAGTGAGCTCATCCATTTTTGTATAAGAATTCTTTTAATTCTTGTATGTCTTCTCATTTTCTCGCAAAACTAAGTGCAATATACGACATATTTTGTTCAATGGCGAAGAGAATGTCATCTTTGTCTTTATCTGTGATTCATGGTAATCTGATTGGAATCCCTGGTAAATTTACGTGTCTTCTAGATGTAATAGTTGCTTCATTTTCAGCTACTCAGATGATATAATCTTTGGATTTTTTAGTAATTTTTATATCCAGAAGTCATGATTCGATTCTAACTACATTTCAGATTTCTACATCTTTTACGATATATGGATAGTCTACATACATGATTCTATCATTTTTTACGAGAGCAGAATCTGCTACAATTTTGATTTCTTCTCATTTTGAATATGTGACAGGATTCTTAAGTTCTCAAGTCCTAATCCCTGGACCTTTAGTATCTAATAGAAAAGCAAACCTATTTCATACTGCACGTTCTACAGTTCTTGCAGATTGGATTACTTCTTTCATCCAGTCATGTGTAGCATGAGAACAGTTAAATCTCAAGATTCTGACTCAGTTGTTGTACAACTCTTTCAGTTTCTCTGGAGATTGTGTTGCTGGTCATATAGTTACAATAATTCAAGGCATTTTGTTTTTTTATAATATAAATTTTATCTAATAGTTATTGCTGGATTTTCTTTGTTTTGCTCTAATGCTAGGTCAATTTTGTTTTGAGCAGTAGAATATATAGTGAATAGTATATCTCATTTTTTAACTTTATCTCAAAGCTTTTTTGAAAAATAGATACCAGCTTCATCGATTGCTGGACATCCAAGTCTTCTAGCAATATGGTTTACATTATGTAAATTCACTTCTTTAATTTTTCCATTTTTTTCGGCCAATATTTCTTTTGTAAAAATTCATGGTTTTAAATCTTCACTTTGAATATTAGGATTTCTTCCGTTTTGAGCTTTGATTATTTTTTGCATCATTTTCCGAGCTTCTCAAGATTCGAGTTGTTTTTGGGCGAGAGCTTCAGCTTTTTTACCTTTTGCTAATCCAACGATTTCAATTAATTTACCGGCAAGGAATACAGCTTTTTTCTCCAAATCTGCAGGTCTTTTTGAATGTTGTTGAAGTACTCTAAGAACTTCTCTTACTTGAAGTATTGCTCCTACACCATTTCCAATGACTTCTTTTGCAGGAGTGATTTGGACTGTCATTTTCATTCAGAGTCTTTTACCTACATATTCAAACTTTTTTTTCCAATCACGAGCTTCAGCTAAAGTTGTAACTTTTGCAGTTGGTCCAACAGGGATATCAATGAGAGAGTGAGTTACTCACATTGCATATTTTTTGGCCATGATACTTGAAACTACTTTAGCTCTGGTTTGTATAGCAAGAGGATATTGAACTTTGATTAGTTTATCGTCAGCAGGGGCTAAATCTAAACTTCATCCTCGAACTAAACAGCAATTATTTTTCTTAATTAGATTTTCGATTCATTCTTTGTCAAAATTAATATCCATTAAAACATTTACACATTCACCAGTTGCGGCAGGAGATGTGATAGCTTTTGAAAAATTCTTTGGCATTTTAATTCCTAGACTTGCAAGAATAGGAATTGCAATCATAGTAGTTTCATTTCCTGGAACTCAACCGATACAGTGTTTATCTGCTACGATTTCTCATTTTGGATATTTGAACATTACTCCACATTCAGCCATAGCTTTGGCTGTTTGATACATTTCTTCATCGGTAGTTGGGTAGAAAAAACTAGAAGCAACGTAATATGTCATCATTACATCGTCAAGTTTATTTTCGGAGATGTCTCTGATAATTGAAAGAGTTTCGTTGTAAGAAATTGGTTCTCATCTCATCTTTTTCCTGATGGCTGTAGCAGTTTTGGATGCTCATTCTGTAAGGCAAACTCCAATCATTTCTAGATTTTTAAGTTTGTATCTTTTTGCCAATTCAGAAGAGACGGCGATAGTTCAAATTGTTACCCTACTTGAGAAAGATACATCGGCAACGATTTCTTCTCAATCAAGTCTGATGATGCTTACTTTATCATGAACAGTAATTCCATAGGCTAATGCTTGTTTAGGATTCAAAAATACAATCATTCTTTCTCCATCTTCCATATCACTAATAAATAGTCTGGCAGTGTAATAAGAATCTTCATCTTCTCTAAATGAATGGTAATTTTTTCTTCGTTTATCAAATTTTCTCGCTAATCGTCACATTTTTTTGTTTTTTTGTTTATGTAAATAAAATGATGATTAATTATATACGATAATGCGAAAAAAAGCAAATTTTCGGCGGGATTTTTTACCTAAATTGCTTGCTTTTTTAAGGATTTGAAATATTTATATAAAACTGTATACATAATTTGTTTTGTTTGTTTGATTTTGGTTGATGCTATCTCTGTATATTCATATTCCATTTTGTGTAAAAAACTGTCCATATTGTAGTTTTTCTGTAGTTCAAAATCCGGATAATGAAATGATTCAGAATTACTTAAATGATTTACATTCAGAGATAGATGAGCGATGAAAAGTATTTTGAAGAGCAGAAATTAGGACGATATATTTCGGGTGATGAACGCCAAATTTGGTATGAGCAGAAGAAATAAAAAATCTTATTAATCATTGTGAAGAGATTTTTGATTGTGAAAATGTAGGAGAACTTAGTTTTGAATGTAATCCATTTCCGCAAGATCAGGTTTATGAATTTGTTTCAGAACTACAGAAATCGTTCAAAAAATATCCAAGAGTACGTTTTTCATTCTGAATTCAGAGTTTAGATAATTGAGTCTTAGAAAATGCATGACGTCCATATACATTCCCTGGTATGGTAGATTTTTTACGCTGATTACGTGATTTGAAACAGGAGAATAGTGTATTTAATTTTGATTTTATGGCGTTTGGAGTTTTTAATCAAACCAAAAAATGAGATTTGCAACTGTGGACTCCATCAGCTTTAGAATTTTTTCAAGATTTTGTAAATTCATGATTTGCAGATAGCTTTTCACTCTATATGCTTGAACTTTTTGAACATCAAAAATGGAAGAAAAATCCTGATTGAAATTCTTCTGTTATTCAACAATCCGGATTATTTTGAAATGAAGATGAAATATATGAAGAGTTTGATATTCTTAAAAGTATAATTCAGGACTGATGATACAAACGTTATGAAATATCTAATTTTGCTGCAGTAGGAAAGTCTAGTATTCATAATAGAGTTTATCGAGAAATGGAAGATTATTTGTGATTATGACTTTCTGCTTCGTCATTTATAAATGCTAAAAGTTCATATTTTTGAGACATTATTGAATGCTTAAAAAAAGTGGATTCTTCGCTTCGCTCAGAATGACTAAATGGAATACGTCGAACTAATACTCCATATTTCCCAAAATATATTTGAAATGAAAAATTATCAGAATCTGCTATTCAACCTATGTCGGAGTCAGATTATTTAATTGAATCTTTTTTCCTTTCATTGCGTACTGATAGATGAATTGATGATATATCAAAATTTGAATCGGTTCTTGTTAAAGATTATGCAGAAAAGATTAAACTATACGAAGAAAATGGATTTTTGAATTTACGTAAAAATGGATTCCTACTTACTGATGAGTGAATGGATTGCTATAATGGAATAGTTACTGAATTACTTAAGAAAATTTAAGTTAATTTTTCCAAACTGATAAAATCTCCCAAATCTCATAGGTTGATAACATAAAAATTTGGGTATCAATATCATTTTTTGTCTTCTGTATAAAAACATATACTATATCATTCATTATTAGTATCTAATGCTGTGTTTCTGAGAGTGTCTGAAGTTGAAAATCTTCTTATCTTATAACCATTTTTGTCGTGAAGCTGCTGAGGTGTGATTAATCCGTGGAATCAGTCACTTTCTCTATTTATATAGAATATCTTATTTCTTTTGATAAAATAATTTAATATCATAGGAATCAGCTCGTCAAATCTATCAGTATTTTCTCTGGTTCTGTAAACTAATCCTTCTAAAGATAATTTTTTACCGTCTAGAGAAAGATATTTGTAATCGTCATTTTCAGGTTGTGGTAGGATTCATCTTTTTATTTTGTCTTTATAAATATCGATATCAAAAGAAATATCTTTGATGGCACTTTCAGTAAAATATCTTAATCTGTTTAGTGATATAGATTTTCATAATTCAGGATCGTTCATATTTTTAACTCTGTTGAAAATCCTTTTTTCTAAATCTAAGAAGTTATGATTTCACATTCATAGATCATTGTTGTGAGGATAGAATGAAATTTCCTGGTATAAAGAAAGATCTTCATCAATTTTATCGTCATTAGTTCATTCATTATATTCGTCTTTGTCGATTGAATATTTTACAATTAGTTTAAAATCTTCATATTTACCATTTGATCATCTTTTGATTTCTCACGATGCAATTTTATATGCTTGTTTCATTCATTGACTTGGCTTTTTTTGGTTTAATTTACTATAAATCTGAGATATATGTTCAAGTTTTGAATTCTTTTTTCATGTTTTTACTCTTTTTGTGATATCGATGTTTTCATCATCAGATTCTGATAAATGTTCTTCTAATTCATTCAATATTTCTGTTTCAGCTTCATCATCGATAAAATCTCATTTTTTATCTGTCTGGATACTGTCAATATATACTCATTTAGTGTTTGATATTTTATCTAAGTAATTTTTGCATAAAGTGATTATTGAAGTTTTGATTTTTTCTGGATTTTTTTCTTTTCAATAGAATGTTGCTCTTACTCATGATTCATCTTTGATTTCTTTGGTTCTTCATCAGATTTTTAGCATTTTAGAGGCATCAGTTTTGTATCTTGCAGTCAAATCCCAATTCTGAGGGTCTTCCAATCATTCTTTACTTTTCATTCGTAAGTCTGTCATTTCTTTATGGATAATTCATTTATCAGATAATGCTCATTTTCTATGTTCTTCTTTTAGGTGAATTGTTGTATATAGATTATTCAAAAATGATTTTCTAGATTTGTACCATTCGTTTTGTCATTCAGAACCTCATTCTTCATACGCATTGAAGTTATTTGGATCCATTAAATACATTACAGCTTTCACGTAATGATCCAATGTTCAGATGATAGGTTCTCACTTAGAGTTCTCTTTTCTCAAAAAGTTGAAATCTCCATCGTGAAAAATTTTATGAAAAGATTTAGAAGAACCTGAATTTGGGATATTTTTAATAGTTTTCAAAAACATACGTCAAACATATTCCAGTCATCATTGAGTAATTTCTCCATTTCTGTCTATATAGTCATGATTTTTATCGTACAAAATATTAGCTATAGCTATACATATTTCACTATATAAAATTCATTGTTCTTCTGAGAGCTTTCCATCTTCGACTAATTTTCTTGCATATTTTATGTAATTTCTACGAAATTTTCTATGTGGAAGATGTTTTTTTTCTTCAAGATCATCTCTAGGAGCGATAAATGCTTTAGCTATAAAATCATTAATTCAGATTTTTAAGTGTTCTTTATCACTTTCTTCGATTACTTTCGATTCGTCAATTTTTTTACAGGCTTTATCACGAATATCTAGAATATTTATATCTTCAATGTTCCCCAAAATATCTACAGCTCACTTTTTGGGTGCATCTTTTTTTGTACTTTCAGTAATTTTCCGGTCTTCGTTATAAGAAAGTGAAGCTGTGTCAGCTTGTCAATTATTTCCAGTTTTGAGTTTATATAAAATTAGGGCGGCTTGAATCTGTGATGTAATAGGGTTAATTATTTTTCTATATTTTCGTTGTTTCTCTCAAGTAAATTTATCAGTTTCATTTACTGTTTCCTTATTTTTTGTCATTAAGTATGGGGTTTGATATAAATCAAATATTATTATATATAAAAAACTTTAAAAGTCAAATAATATACATGAAAATATTTATAGTTATTAGTAGAATAATCCAAAAAAGAAAGATGGATTAGTTTCAAATGCTAATACGCAGATAGAGGTAGCTAATAAAATTCGTCATTCTTTTCTAGAAATCTTCCAATCTTTTCTCATGAAGAAAAGGATTAATCCCATAGTCAAAAATAGAAGTAGGAAAGAGAATGATGTATCCTGGAAAAAATGTAGCCATCATTCACATCCTCACTGTAATAAGCATTGAGGAGTAAGTTCTATTGGACGAATAGTGGCACTTACTCAGATTATTCATAATGTATTGAAAATATTTGATCAAACTAAATTTGCAACTCACATATCATATTTCTTTTTTACAATAGCTGTGATAGTTGTGGCTAATTCTGGTAGTGAGGTTCATGCGGCGATAATTGTGGCTCAGATTGCTCGTTGAGACATTCATAATGTTTCGGCGATAAATACAGCAGCGTCTACAATTACATCAGAAGCCATTACAAGGAGACCAATACTAGCAACTAATTTCGTGATATTTAAAAGCATTCATTTTGAAGTTTCTTTTGCTCATGGAATTCTTCTTCTGAATATTATTATCATGAATAATATGAATAGTATTACTACAAAAATTTCACTTACTCAGTCCATTCATAATTCAAAGGAGAAATTTCAATTTGCCGTTTTTACATTTACAAATGCTAACAGTGCAACTCACAAAAATAGATATAAAAAATTTCTGATTTTAGGAACTGAAACATCGATAGATTCATCAGTAGGAGATTCTTTTTTTATAATTAAATATGCATTATATCATACGAGTAAGGCGAGTAACGTAAGTCATTCTCGCAAAGCTACATGCTGATCCCATAGCATTATAAAAATTAGTGCTGTTACTCACAATAAAAAAGCTCAATCTCTATAAACTAATTTCTTTTGGATAAAAACTGGAGCTGCGATTGCAGAGATTCATAAAATAATTCAAAGATTAAATATGTTTGATCAGATTATATTTCATATAGATAATGATCCACTTCATTGTAGAGCTGCCATTCATGATAGGAATAATTCAGGTGCAGAAGTTCATATCGCCAAAATAGTTAATCAGATTAATAAGTCTGATACATTGAAATGTTTTGCTATTCTAACACTGGTATTGATTAGGTGGTTTGCGGAAAATACTAGAAAATATAGACCTACTATTAATACGATTACAGCTCGCAACATTATTCCATTATTTATATAATAAAGCCAGTTTAGTTTAGGATTATGACTGGAAAATACAAGTAAAAGAAAAAGGCTGAATTGAAATTCAACCAGCCTTTGTAGTTTGTTGGACATTACTGTCCTTGTTGTTTCGTGATATCCATCACAGGTAGCATCCCTTCGGTAGGGATATAGATGGTTTGAGGCAGACTGCCTTTATCGGAGATCTTCTCCAGTGTTCTGATAAACAGGTACTGGTTGTACGTAGAAGTTAACTTGCCGTTTTCGATTTCCATCGCCTGAGCCATGCCTTTGGCACGTTCAATCTCGGCTTCGGCGTTCAACTTTTCTGCCTCGAGTTTAGCTTTGGCCTCCTCTACAAGAATCTTACGATTCTGCTCGGCCTTGGCCATCTCAGCTTTTCCGCTCATTTCCTGTTGCCACACATTATATAGCGGCAAACCAAACATGAGGATGGCAATGATTGCTATTATAGCAACTCCAATCCAGATAAAATGTTTTGTTTCCACGGTTTATGGTGTTCAGAACCCTGTCCCCGGTTTTAAAGATTATTGTTTTTGTTAACTACTTTTATTATAATAATTTTATAGATAAAGTCAATACATAATATGTATGTTATTCTCGGGATAAAAGGTGGTGGAATAAACTATTTGTTTAATATTTTTCTGTGTCTATGATGGTGTTAAATTTAATAAAATGTATTTTATTGATAATGACAAGCTAATAGATAATAGAATCAATAGAAAACAAGTGAAAATTTTGAGCTAAATATAGCTTCATAATGTGTAAGATTCTCTATGGTGGGTGAATCTAAATAGGATTAACTTGTAAAAGAAGAAATTAATTATACAAACTGAATTGTAGTGATATAGATTGGGAGTTTCTATATTAGCTCAGGATTGGTATAAAGCATCATTATGTATCGATCACGCATAATGATATTTATTGTACTTCGTAATACTTATACTCGATTTTGAAATAATAAAAGAGTCTCTCAATATCATAGTAGTTTGAGTAGATTTCTAGAAGAATTTTCAGACTTTGGTGTAATTATTTACACTTAACTCCCAAAAATCTGAGGTAACTGATGGAAGAATACTTAAAAGACTGTGAATCGTACAAACTCTTTTATTTTTTATTTTTACGAAGAATGTGAAACTTTTGAAAGAGTAGACTAAGAAAGTGAATATCTATCGTGGCATCGATGGTATTACTTTTGAGTTCTATTATACCAACAGTGCCAGTTTTCGGTGCTTGGTGAGATGATTGAGAGGCTGTTTGGGAATACATTTATAATGAAGCAAGTTGGAATGCTTCATATCAAAATGGAGGTCTTAAATTGTATTATGCATGGGCTGATTGAGCTTCTCCTTATAGAGAAGATTTGTGGAATACAGTAGAGAATCGTGCAGCAAATTGGTCTGATATAGTGAAAAATGAAAATGAAGAGCCTATATATAATGTTGAAATTGATGGTTATGAATATACAAATTGTGTACGTAATTGGTCAGGAGCTATAGGTGCTCCAGAAGCCAAATATCCATGGGCTGTTGTTAAAATGCCAAAGCCATTTGCGGGAACGGTTAAATTTGTATATAATGGAGGGGATCCTGTTTATCCATATTGAGAAGATGCGAGAGCGTTTGGAGGTTGATTTTGAGCTGTGTCAATTCCTGCAATGTTTTGAGATGAATTTAAATTAGATGCTGAATGACATACAACATTTGATCCAAGTAAACTTGTGATTTCACTTGTTCCAATTAATCCTGTTTCAAATGTTAGTTATGATTATATTTATGATGAAACATCTTTCAATGAAGCTTTAAATAAAGCTAATTCTCCGTTAAGTGCTTATTATGATAAAAACCCTCTTGAAGATCGTTGGAATCAATCTGCAAATCGTGCTCCAAATCGGAATGATAGAGTTTATTCTGCAAAAATTTATAGTAGCGCTGAAGATGATGAATGAGTTAGTGTAAGTCTTGGTACTAAATGGGGTTTAAATTATCATTGGTTGTCATATTGAGAGGATAAGTATTTTATTAGTACAGAATCTCAAGTATGAAGCGATGAAAAATATCAATTATTAGATTGTTCATTGAAAAATGAAGCATTACCTCAAGGTGCAGAGATACCAGATTCTCGATTATATGTATGAGATAGTGATGGTAACTTCTTGTGTAGATACTACGTTGATGTCCCTTTAACAAATGATGAGTGTGTAATGCCTGCTAATCTTCCTGATGGTGCAGTTCCGAACTTAAGTAAAGATTGGTGTGTATATACTGTTAATGGCGCATTTGTACCTACGGGGAAGTATGTTAAATTACTTTCTTATTCATTTCCTGGTTTAAATCCTGATTGGAAAGCTGTTGATCAAACGAAGTTTCCATGGATTGTTTTTTCATTACCAAAACCATTTGCATGAACGATTAATGCAACTTATGAAAGTACTACTGTTCATCCTTGAGGAGAAAGTCAGATATTTAGTGATTGATATTGACTTATTTGAGTACCACAAACTTTTTGATCAGAATATGCTTTAAATGGTTGACAAACAACATTTGATACAGATAAATTTTCTGTTAGTTTATCACAAACATTACAAAGCGAAACTTCATTAGTGGCAGTTTATCCAACAGTAGCTTGTGGTGGAAATCAAAATTCTATATTAGGATGAACGGCATGTGAATGTATAGAATGATATATTTTAAATGAGGAAGGAAATGCTTGTGTAGAAGAATTGGTAGATATTCAGGCTGGTACAACTGCTAGTGCTGCAGATTGGCCAGACTGAGTATCAAATGATATATCAGCTATTGAAGTTGTTGAGTCAGAAGATGCAATAACAGCATGAACGACTGATAAAGTAGTTCTTCAGCAGAGTGATATAGAAGATATATCTGAAGGGGAGAAGACGTCTCTTGCAACTGCGGTAACTGCTGATTTAGTTCAGCAGCCATCATGAAGTTCAACAAAGAAAGCAATTGTTTTATGAGTACTTGATCTTAAATTCTGGAAAGTTCCAGTAGATGCAGTAAAATCATTAATTAATGGTGCAATATTATTTAATAGACCTATTAGCGTTAAATTTAAAGTAAATCAACCAGTAAAATTTTGAGTAAAGCATAATTTAGATAGTAAATATTCAACTGATTTATTGGTAACTAAAGCTGATGTTGATTGTACAAACTCTGTTGATGTATCTAATAATGCATATAAGGGAGATGTTAAGACTCCAGTTAATGGAGAGGTTGAATTATGGTCATGTGGAGCATCTCAATTTGTAGCTTATACAGAAGAGACAGTTACTCCTAGTTATTCATGAGGTGGAGGATGATGAGGAAGCTCTAGTTATTCTTGTACTAACTTACCTGATAATGCTACAGCAAATAATAATACAAAACCAACTAAATCTACAAAGTATTCTTATAGCACAGATACATCTAAAGTATGTACATTCCAATGTGATAAAGGTTATACTTGGAATGAAAAAGAATCTAAGTGTGAAAAATCAGAAGTTGCTGATAGTACAGATTCTACTAAATTAGATGAAGGTAAGGCTGAGGAAAAAACAGATAGTGAATGAAGTAATCAGACTAAATTAGATAATGGATTCTCTCAAGAATTTAATGATGCATATGAATTTGCTTTTAAAAATGGAATTACTACTAAAGGTTCAATTAAAGAAGCTGATATGTATGGACCATTAACTAGAATTGCTATGGCTAAAATGTTATCTCAATATGCTATTAATGTATTGTGAAAGAAACCAGCAAATATAATTGTTCCTAATTTCCCAGATGTAAGTGAAAAAATGAATTCTGATTATAATGATGGAGTGACATTATCATATCAATTATGAATTATGTGAATATGAATCAATAAATTCAGACCATTCGATTATGTAACTAGAGCAGAATTTGGAACTGCATTGTCTAGAATGTTATATGGATTAGCTGATGGAGAATGAACTTATTATTCAACTCATCTTCAGAAGTTGATGGAAGAGAAAATTATTACAAATGATGATCCTTCTTTACAAGAATTGCGTGGTTATGTAATGATTATGCTTATGAGAAGTGCTCAGTAAAAAATATGTAATTATATAAAAGTCACTCTGTGAGGGGTGACTTTTTTAAAAAACCGTTCATTATGGACGGTTTTTTATTTCAATAGTTGTAAATTATTTTTCTTCTACTCCTCCTTGTTCCTCAAGTGTCATTCCTATAATTTCTTCTTCATCATTCTGTTGCACTGGAGTAGTAAGAGCTTCTCTATTGATGTAAACATACATTGGGATAATCATTGGTACTCTTCCGATGATCTTTTCTATCTCTCATTCGAGTAAATCTTTTATATTTCTTAGATTATCTTTTATCTCCATTTTCTTTTTTAGATTTTTATTATATTCTGCTCTAGCTAATTCAACTATCTGAGTATGAATTGTTTTAACTTCACTTGAATAAACAAATCCTCTAGATTCGATTTGTAAGTTTCCAACTAATTCTCTAGTTTTAGTATCGATCTTGAATATCAAAGCAACCACTCCATCTTGAGACATAATTCAACGAGCTTTGGTTACATATTCTCAGCTAAGATGTCATTGTCATTTACCATCAATAGTCACTGTATCTAGCTTTAATTTCTTCTCTGATAATAATACACATTCATCATATAGTTCAACGATCTGACCATTTTTTGGAAGTAAGATTTTTTCTTCTGGAATTCTCATATCGAGAGCGATTTTTTTATGAGCATGTCTCATCAAAGCTTCTCAGTGAATAGGGCAGAAATATTCAGGTTTTAATAATGCCATCATTTCTTTCATATCTTCTTGGCAAGCATGTCATGAAGTGTGAAGAGCGAGAGTTGGTTCGTCAACCAAATCAATTCACATATCAATCAATGTATTTAATAATGATCATACAGCTTTTTCATTTCATGGAATAGTATGAGAAGATAGTAATATACAATCTCCAGGTCTGATCATGAAATCTTTATAAGTATTTGTAGCCATTCTTACGAGAGCACTAAATTCTTCTCATTGAGAACCGGTACAAACTATCATTACTCTTTCATCAGGCATTTGATCAATTTCTCCAGAAACTAGTCTAATCATATCTTTTGGTACATTAATATATCATAGTTCCTGACAAAGCTGAACATTTCATACCATAGATCTTCATGCAAGGAAAATTACTCTATTATGTCTTACAGCACTTTCAATAATTTGGATAAGTCTTCAGATATTTGATGCAAATGTTGAGATAACGATTCTTTGGGTTGGATGACTTCTAATTACACGATCAAGGTTTTCTCCAATTAATTTTTCACTTGGAGTATGTCATGGAGTCCTAGCATTTGTAGATTCTCCTAGATATAATTTTACTCATTCCTGTCCGATTCTTGAAATTTTTCCCAAATCTGCAGGTTTGTCAATTGCAGGTACAAAGTCGATTTTAAAGTCTCATGAATGAACGATATTTCCTTTTGGAGTGTGAATTGCATATCACATTGATTCAGGAATTGAGTGATTTACACGGAAAGGCTCAACTAAAAATTCTCAAAGTTTGATTATATCGATATCTGGATCGATAATTTTGTATTTCATCTTTTTTTGATCTTGTTCGTTCTGGCTTCTTTTGATGAGTCCTAATGCTAATGGAGTAGTATAAACGATAGGGTAATCCAATTCAGAAAGAATATGTTTAATTGCTCCGATATGGTCAAGATGTCCGTGAGTAATAAGGATTCCCTTAATATTTTTTTTCTTAGTAATTAAGTAAGAAATATCAGGAATGATATAATCTACTCCGTGCATATCAAAACTTGCAAATTCTAGTCCGGCATCTACAATGATAATATCATCTTTATATTCGATTACAGTCATGTTGATTCAGATTTCTTCTAGTCCTCAAAGACCGAAAACTCTTACTGGAATCTCATCTTTTTTCACCAATTTTTTCAAGTCTGCAATTGATTGAGTTGGAGCTTGATTCCTGTGTTTTAAGAAATTTGCTGAAGATAATGTCTTATCTGCTCATTGAGTATAATTTGGTTTTGATGTGGTAGATCTAGTAGTGCTTGTTGTTGAGTTTGTAGTTCTAGTTGAACTAGTTGCTCTAGTATGAGTAGTGGTTCAATTAGTAGAAGTTGTTGAATTAGTAGTCCTTCTTGTTGGAGTAGGATTTTTTAATTGACCATTTACAGCTTGAGCATAGAGGCTTTGACTAGATGTATTTCTAGAATTATATGTCCTAGTCTCTGCTGTATGAGATTGATTGTTGGAATAAGTCCTTTTAGAATTGTTTTTTTTACTTAAATTAATAGAAATGTTTGAGTGCATTTCTCTGTCACCTTGTGTTGTAATCATAATTGTAATTCAGTATAAATAATATAAATTTTTGTTTGAAAGAGAGAACTTTATCTATTTATTTATTCCTCAATGTTGGATTTATTAGATTTACGTAGATTGTGTGAAGATAGACATATACCATTAATTTCAGTTCAGACTCAAGATTTTATTATTAATCGACTTGAACGTAATCAGCCTAAAAGAGTTCTAGAAATCTGATCTGCTGTATGATATAGTAGTATTGTCATTTCTCAGACAATTTCCAAGCGATGAGGAACTTTGACATCATTTGAAATCAGCTATCCAGCTTACCTTGAAGCTTTGAAAAATATAGAAAAAGCTGAAATAAATAATGTAGTTCTCTATCCTTTTGATATTAATGAAATTTCGTTAGAAAAGTTTTTTTCTCAGAAATTTGATGCGGCATTCATTGATGCTCAGAAGAGTCAATATTGAGATTACCTGCAGAAAATTCGATCACATCTTGCACCAGAAAATACGCTTTTACTTGACGATGTCATCAAATATCAAAACAAACTAACTTGATTATATCAATTCCTCGAAAAAATGCAAATAAATTATGAGATTTTTGATACTGAGCCAGGAGATGGGGTAATGTTGATTGAGTAGTAATCAAGTTTTTGTTGAAAATTTAGCATGCAATTGTATATTTTGATTGTATTTTATTCCCTATAAAAAACATAAATGAAAAAAAAATTAGTTTTGTTGGTTTCTGCTATTTTCTTTTTGCAATGAATATTATTTGCATCTGATTATTCACAGGAATATAAAGATGCGTATAATTATGCGTATAGTCAGTGAATTACTACGGTTAAAAGTATAGATAAAGCTAGGATGTATAGTCCTTTGGATAGGATTTCTATGGCAAAGATGATATCAAATTTTGCTATTAATGTTTTATGATTAGAATTAGATAAATCTATTGATTGTAGTTTTACAGATGTGTCTCCTGAATTAGATGCACAGTATGGTTATTGAGCTACGAAGGCTTGCCAATTATGATTGATGTGAATATGAAATAATTGAAAAAAATCTACTACTTTTAGTCCAAAATGAGTAGTGAAGAGATGACAATGGGCTACTGTTTTTTCTAGAGCTTTGAGTAAATTTAATTGAGATATAGTAGAAGAAGGTTCTCCGTATTATAAAGCTCATTTAGATTATTTATATTCAAAGTGAATTATAAAGGATGTAGAAAAACCTTCGGCAAAGTCTAATGAAAAAAGGTGAAATGTTATGTTGATGATGTATAGGGTGTCAAAAAATGTTAGTAAAAATTATGAAGAATCTAATCTTGTGGGTGGGTTTGAAATAAATCCTTTGGATGAAACTGAACAGGTTGTTGAAAGTACTAATGATGAAAAAATAGAAGATAATTTGTTAGATGATATTCAAGATGTGGATGATTCTGATATTGTAGATGTTGAAAAAGTGAAAGATAGTCAGATAGAATCTTCTGAAGATGGAGCTAGCGAATTTACTTATCATCGTGTAAATAATTCATATGATCAATTTTCTATAGATGATTTTAATGCAGTGGAAGATATTTATCATAATATTAGAGCATGAGATAGAGTTATTTTCTTAGTACGTCATTCTGAACGTATTACTAATTGTACTTCTGAATGATGATTGACAGATCATTGAATTGAATTGGCTAAATGAGTGTGAGCTAAATTGCAATGAGCACCATTTGAAGACACATCCACAGATTTTTATTGATCATCTATTGTAAAGAGAACGGTTCAGACTTCTTATTATGTAGGTGAAAGTCGTGGTAGTAAAGTTTTGAAGGATGTATTAGATGATGACGCGTGGTCTGATTATCGTTTCGTAAACCATTCTTCGGATATTGATAGTGTAGTGTATGGTAATTATTTTTCGGATGGAAATTCATATTCTAGTATAGAACATCTTTATGAAGAAAATAGGGATGTGGTTGAAACCAGAGCTTTGCGTTCTATAGAGAAAGTTTGTAGTTTGACAGAAGGTCATCCATTTTCATGGATTACTTCTCACGATTGGTTTACTTTACCAATTACTGAGTGGGCTACAAATGAAAATCTAACATTTTCTCAATCTAAGTATCAGTGGCCTAATTTCATGCAATGAGTAGCAATTATTGTTCATGAAGATTGATGATGGGAAATCTATCCAGTTAGAAGTCTTGAATCGGGTAGAATGAATACATGGGAGAATCCATGATGTTAGTGTTATTAAATCATTGACATTAGTAATAAAAAACTTATAGTATAAGCACTAAATAAAAAGTCAAATTAAAATATGGGAGTTATGAAAATGTTAACTTTACGTGAAGCAAGGAAACTGGTATGGTTGACTTGGTTTGAGCTGGTGATTGGTGGAGTTATTGTATACATATTCACAAATCCTGTGAGTATGTTTGTACTTTTAGCTGCTCCTTTTCTGTTGCATGCATTGGTTAATTTCTGGGTAAAATCGGATCAGATTCCTGTGAAGTTTTATTCAGTAGTTCCCACTTTGTTTCTGCCGACGGCATTTTTATCGGCATTGGCAGCGTTGGTAGCGGCTCTTGTCTCGGATAATGGTATATTGAATTCTTTGTCCCTGGGGCTTGCTACAGTATGTCTGGCATGTGTGATAGTGGTGTATCCAGAATCTAAGTATGCTGATT
>Ga0310690_10004777_pt1 | contig 18923 bp, 9 predicted proteins | sample AusTroGonzalo_MG_2_FD_207661 | JGI IMG/M metagenome (GOLD analysis project Ga0310690, IMG submission 207661) | Bovine rumen microbial communities from tropical cattle in Woodstock, Queensland, Australia - Gonzalo_04 (v2) (version 2) | ecosystem: Host-associated > Mammals > Digestive system >...
AACTGCTGCATCTTCCCCGTCATGCTGACGCTGTAGAGCCGGTGATGCAGGGGATGTTCTTTGTTGGCCTTGATGATGACGGTCTTCTGTTTCTTGTTGAAGCCCAGTACCTCCATCACGACCCAAGAGCCGCTGGTGAGTTGCTTCAGTTCCTTACCGTCGCGGTCGAAGAGATAAAGGTGGTTGTAGCCGTCCTTCTGACTCTGCATGATAAACTTTGTATTGTCCCAAGGCAGGAACTGAATGGGATGCAAGGGCTCCACGTATTTGTTGCTGGTTTCGCGATACAGTTCTGCGGTCTTGGCACCGGATGCTGCATCATAGGCAACCAGGCGACAGTCGTTCTGTCCGCGATTCAGTTCGAACATGTAGACGGTCTTGCTATCGGGACTCCAGGCGATGTTCGTGAAATAACGGTCTGTGGGATCACCCGCCTGAAGGTAGATGGTCTTACCGGTCTGCAGGTCGAAGACACCCACTGTTACCTTGTGGCTGGTCATGCCTGCCATTGGGTATTTGTCGGGCTCGTAGGCGGCATTGCGGGGGAAGATGTCCACCTGAGGATAGTCGGTCACCATGCTCTGGTCCATGCGGTAGAAGGCCAGACGTTGTCCGTCGGGACTCCAGAAGGTACCCTTCTCGATACCGAACTCATTGCGGTGGACGGACTGTCCGTAGACAATCTCACGGGAGCCGTCGGTAGAGAGTTGGTGCTTCTGTCCGTTGGCATCGACCACGAAGAGTTGGTGGTTGTCGACATAAGCCGTCGCCTTGGACGCGGCGTTCCAGTCGTTGGCTGTCTGCTGGGCGATGCTGTCCTGCCACACGATCTTCTTCTGTTTGAAGTCGACGAGGATGACCGCCTTCCTGTTGCCTACCTGTACGATGGGCTGGTCAGGGTAGGGGAACGAGGCGTTCATCAGGTGACGCACGTATTTCACATCGTCGCTCTCAGCCCACTCGTTGATGTCGTCGAGGGTGAAGAGCAAGGTTTTCTTGCCTGTCTTTACGTCGATGGTATAACACTCTTCCACATCGGTCTGAATCAGTTGGTCGCCCCACCATGTCAGCCACATGTTCTTGGGTTGCATGTTGCCGTAGTTCGTGCCTCCGAAATTCAGGTCCTCGAGCGTGAAAAGTTTGTCTTGTGCAGCCATCGGGGTGAATAATGAACAGTGAATCGTGAACAGTAAAACCAGCAGGTATTTAATCTTCTTCATCGTCAAACCTCCTTTTCTTTGTGAAGTTACGTTCTGCCTTGTTGAATTTCCGGTCACCACGGTCGAAACGTCCTCCCTTGTCCTTCTTTCCGCCACGACGCTCATCGCGGGGCTCGCGGGCTTTCCGGCCTTTACGGTCGCTGTGTTCGAGATCATGGTGATGGAAGGTGAAACTGCGGATGTCGGCCTCTTCATTCTGCTCGGTCTCCTCAAGACGCTGCTTGAACTCGCGCTCTTTCTTGAAACGGTGCTTCTGAGCCATCTGGCGCTTCTCCTCATCGGTCTTCACGATACCGCCGTCGTGACGGAAATCCTTCAGTTTGCCGTCGAACATCTGGTATCTGCGGAACTCACATTCCAGACTGCCGTTGTAGAGGGGGATCTTGATGCTGGGCTTCAGGCCGATCTGCTCGAAGCACTCCTCACGGTAGGAGAGGATCCAGGCATCGTTGCCCTTGAACTGATGCTTCAGACGCTCACCAATCATGCGGTAGGTGCCCAGAAGGTCGGGCGTAGAGATGCGCTCTCCGTAGGGCGGATTGGTGATCATGATGCTCTTGTTCTGTGGCTGGGTGAAATCCTTGAAGTCCTGCTGCTCGATGGTGACGATGCTTGTCAGACCCGCAGCTTTCACATTCAGACGGGCCGTGTTGACAGCCTTGATATCGATGTCGTAGCCATAGATATGATGCTTGAATTCGCGCTCCTGACTCTCGTCATTATAGATCTCGTCGAAGAGGTCGGCATCGAAGTCAGGCCATTTCTCGAAGGCATATTCCTTGCGGAAGAGTCCCGGTGCCATGTTCCTGGCGATGAGGGCGGCCTCGATGGCCAGCGTGCCTGAACCGCACATGGGGTCGATGAAGTCGGTATCTCCCTGCCATCCGGAGAGGAGGATCATACCGGCTGCCAGCACCTCGTTGAGGGGTGCCTCGACACTCTCCTGACGGTAGCCTCTGCGATGCAGCGACTCACCGCTGGAGTCGAGACTCAGCGTGCAGTGATCTTCGGCGATGTGCATGTTCAGACGGATGTCGGGATTGGCTACCGAGATGTTGGGCCGTTTGCCGGTCTTCTCGCGGAAGAAGTCGACAATGGCGTCCTTGACTTTGTAGGATACGAACTTGGAATGACGGAACTCCTCGGAGAAGACCACGGAATCGACCGCAAAGGTCTTCTCAGGTTCCAGATATTGAGTCCAGTCAATCTTCTTGATTTCTTCGTAGACATCATCCGCACTCTTTGCCTTGAAGTGACGGATGGGTTTGAGAATGCGGATGGCGGTGTGCAGTTGGAAATTTGCGCGGTACATCATCTCCTTGTTACCAGTGAATGATACCATCCGTCGACCTATTTGTACATTGTTTGCCCCTAATTGGGTCAGTTCTTTCGCCAGCACAGGTTCCAGTCCCATGAACGTTTTGGCGATGAGTTCATACTCAGCCATGTGAGTATTACTCAAGTCTTTGACTTGCTCCATTTGACTTGTAATTCGTGGAAAATCTTATGTAAAAGTTGACATTTGTCGGCTTTTTGAGTGCAAAGTTAATGCAAGTCGGGCGAAAAAACAAATAAAAAGCAAAAAAAAGTGCTTCTTATTTGCGTTATTCCAGATATTTTCTTAATTTTGCCACATCTTCTATTAATAATAATGAAACTGATTCTGTTATATATATCACTATTCGGTGCCCAGTCCGTGCTGTTGATATGGATTGGAGGAGCCATTTTGTTCCTGCTGCTCTGTTATGGTATTTACCGCCAGTTGAAAACCGGGAAAAGCCTGAAGCGGGAATTGGCGGAGATTGACAAGATCAGACAGAACAACATTGAATATGAGTTTGTGCTGAAGGCTATGAAGATTGCCGTATGGCGCTATGATTCCGCTACGAAGTCTTTTGTTTTTGAGAATGACTTCCGTGAAGGACAGCAGAACTTTATTCCTGGCACTAATCAGCCTTTTATAGATACGCTTACGGTAGTTGGTCCCGCTGACGTGGAACGTGTGAATCAGGGCTTTAATGATTTGTTTGAGGGACGTTCTGATTTCTATCATCAGGAATATCAGGTGACGAACCCCTACACTGGAGAAACGTATTGGGAGGAGAGTTATGCCACCATCGTGGAGCGTGATGAGGAGGGGAAACCGTCCAAGATCGTGGGTACCTCGCAGCGTATTGACGAGCGCAAGAAACTGGAGGCCTCTCTGGTTGCTGCCCGTAACAAGGCCGAGGAGAGCGATCGTCTGAAGACGGCCTTCCTGGCAAATATCGGTCATGAGATCCGTACACCGTTGAATGCCATCGTCGGTTTCGCCGACCTGCTGCCTGTAGTGAAGAATGAGGAAGACCGCCTGCAACTGATTGCGGAGATACAGGAAAACAACCATAAACTGCTGCGTGTCATCGACGGACTGGTCAGCATGTCAAAGATTGAGGCAGGTGCCAAGAGTCTCCTGATGGGTAGGGTCGACCTCAACGAACTTTTGCAGCATGTGGCCGAGGCCTATCAGCCTACGACGAATCTGCCGATTCACGTACAGTGCCCGTTGCCTCACTTGAAGATCGAGACCGACCGTGAGAAACTTCAGGAAGTGCTCGATCATCTGGTGCAGAATGCCATCAAGTTTACAACCGATGGTGAGATCACGCTGAGTTATGAGACACAGGGTAATCAGGTGCGTGTGAATGTGACGGATACCGGAAAGGGTATCGACGAGACCGACCAGACGCGTATTTTTGAACGCTTTGTCAAGGTGGATGAGTTTATCCCGGGTACCGGTTTGGGACTGTCTGTCGTGGAGTCACACATCAAGAACTTAGGCGGTTCGCTCGGCGTAGAGTCATCCCTGGGTGCTGGTTCCACCTTCTGGTTCATACTCCCATTAGAATAACCAGGTTATGCATCGTTTCATTTTATCGGTTCTCTTTTGTTTCTTGGTCGTTGGGACGTGGGCTCAGGAGTTCTCGGTACAGGCGGTTCCCGATTCCATCTTCCAACGGATGCAGGGGCGTTCGTGGCCGAAGGACTGCACCATTCGTCGGGCCGACCTGCGTTATCTGCGACTGTCGCATGTGGATGCCGCGAAAAAGGAGCATGTGGGTGAGATGGTGTGCAACAAGGCCATCGCCAATGATCTTCTGGAAATCTTCCGGGAACTCTATCGTCAGAAATATCCCATAGAGCGTATCCGCCTGATTGATGACTATGAGGCGGATGACGAGCGGGCGATGCGTGATAACAATACCTCCTGCTTCTGTTACCGTAGGGTGTCGGGTACGACCAAACTCTCCAAACATGCTACGGGGATGGCTGTCGACATCAATACGCTCTATAACCCGTATGTGCGTACCGCCAAAGACGGCCACCGTATCGTGGAGCCTGCTACGGCCACGAAGTATGTGGATCGCCGCAAGTCGTTCCCTTATAAGATCGTAAAAGGCGATCTTCTCTATCGGCTTTTCCTGCAACATGGATTTAAATGGGGTGGCTCTTGGCGTACGGTGAAGGACTGGCAGCATTTTGAAAAATGAGCCGGTGCTGCAACTTTTTCGCTGACCGTTACGTCAAACAGACAAATGACAATTAAAACGACAAGTATATGAAGGCAAGAAAGTTTCTGAATTATAGCATCCTATCCGTAGCGCTCACAATGAGCATGGCCTCGTGTGTGACAACCATCGACAGACCCTTTCCCGGTGATGTAACGGTAGAAAACAGACCACTCCGTGGGTTTGAGCGGGTGGAGATCAGCGGCTCCCCCAATGTGGTGTTTACGCAGGCCGATACGTTCGGCGTGCGATTGGAAGGCCCGGAGAAGATGGTTGAGAACATGGTGACAGAAGTGAAGGACCGTACGCTCCATGTGTATAACAAGAGCAGGATAGACCTGAAGGTGGGCTTTATCAATCTGAATTGGGGTGATAAGGACGAGGTGACCGTCTATGTGTCATCGCCGGATCTGATTGCCGTGCGTGTCAACGGCTCTGGCGATTTCATCAGCAGGGAACCGGTCGATACGGATGAGATGGAAATCGTTTTGCGCGGATCGGGTGATGTTGACTTTGACGAGATTCTCTGTGATGCCTGTACCACAGAACTGGTGGGCTCGGGCGATATCAATATCAATCTTCTGGATGCACGGAAATCGTCGGCGGTGCTCGTGGGCGCTGGTGACATCACAATCAATGAGGCCAATGTGGATGAGACGGATCTGTCTTTGAGAGGTTCTGGGGATATCACCGTCAATTTTGGAGAGGGCTGCAAGTCGGCACAGTGTCAGTTGGCTGGCTCTGGCGACATCATGCTCAGCGGTATTTTGAATCATTATGACTGCAAGAAAAATGGTTCGGGCGATATCAATATCGGTAATCTGCAGATCAAATAAAAAAAGCCAAGAGTGTCATCACGACAGTCTTGGCTCTGTTCTAACTAACTTATTATCAACTATTCATTACTCATTCTGAATTCTGGTGCAAAGGTACGGACTTTTTCTCTGATTTTAAGCGATTTAGAGTGAAAAAACAACGTAAACGTTTGCAAGGTTCGGGGATTTTTTGTAATTTTGTCGCCGTATAATCAGTGATAGTGAAAATGGCAGTCAATAAACATCGAACGTCGTTGAAAGACCTGGCTCAGGAATTGGGTGTCAGTATTGCTACTGTCAGTCGTGCGCTGCGTAGTAGTCCGGAGATCGGGCAGGACATGCAGACGAAAGTGAAGGAACTGGCCAAACGACGGAATTACCGCCCGAATCCTTTTGCACAGAGCCTCCGGAAGGAAGCCCCACGGGTGATTGGTGTGGTGGTGCCCAATCTGGTGACCCATTATTATGCTGCCGTATTGGATGGCATCGAGGATGAGGCCCGCAAGGAGGGTTATTCGGTGATCAGTGCCAATACGCATGAAGATACGGAAGCAGAGATACGCGCCATCGACAACTTCATTGGTCTACATGTAGAGGGTATCATTGCCTGTCTGTCGCAGAACACCACCGATTATAGTCATTTTGAAGAGATTGCCAACATGGGGATTCCACTCGTGTTTTTCGGGCGTACCTGTCTGAGCGATCGTTTCTCCAGTGTGACGGCCAATGGGGATGAGGCCGCCTATAAGGCTACCCAGCATCTAATAGATACCGGCAGCCGTAAGATTGCCTTTATCGGTGGTCCTAATCATCTTGATATGGTGAAGCGCCGTAAGCATGGCTATCTGGAGGCCTTGCGTGAGAACCGTATTCCCATCGACCGTGACTTGGTGGCCTGCGAGAAGATCGACTATCAGTGGGCTATGGACACCACCACCAGACTGCTGCAGAAAGAGAACCGGCCTGATGCCATCCTCGCCTTCAATGATATTATCACCTTTGCGGCCTTTACTGCCATCAAGCAACAAGGGCTGCGTATTCCTGAGGATGTGGCGCTGATCGGCTTTACCGATGACGTGCACGCCCAATATGTCACCCCTCGGATGTCGGCCATCGAGGATCAGTCGCGTCTGATGGGCCAGACGGCTTGTCAGTTGCTCCTGAAGATCATCGGCGGCGATACGAAGATTTACCGTGAGATTGTTCCGCAGAAACTGGTTATCCGCGAGACCTCAGCCAGGAAGTAGAATCATTTCGATTATAATCACAAGAAACGGACACGGATTCCATTGTTGGAATGCCGTGTCCGTTGCTTATTGTCGGTGTCTGGCTTATTTTCTGTTGCGCCAGAGTTTGGTCATATCCTCGAGGGTCTTGCCCTTGGTCTCGGGAACAAGTTTCCAGACGAAGAGGGCTGCAATGACGCAGATGATGCCGTAGAGGCCGTAGGTGAACCAGTGGCCGAAGTCGTCACCTTCTGTGAGATGCATATTGAACATGGGCACGAAGGTCGAAGAGACGATGAAGTTGCTAATCCACTGGGCTGCCACAGCGATGGCTACAGCACCGCCACGGATGGTGTTGGGGAAAATCTCTGCGATAAGCACCCAGCAAATGGGACCCCATGAGAACATGAAGCAAGCAGAATAGAGGAGCAGTGAGGCGGCGGTGACGAGTGCGAGGCTGTCGTTACCAAAGGTAACGGCCACACCGAAGGCCCCCAGAGCCATACCTAACGAACCCCAGATGAGCAGCGGCTTACGACCCCACTTCTCGACGGTGAAGATGGCCACCAGCGTGAACGAGATGTTGATGATACCCATGAAGACTGTCAGCATCATCGGGTCGTCCATACCCATATCACCGAAGATACGTGGTGCGTAGTAGAGCACGGCGTTGATACCCACTGCCTGCTGGAACACGCTGAGCATGATACCGATGAAGATACACATGGCACCATAGGTCAGCAGTTTCTCGGTCTTCACCACCATGGTGTCCTTGATGTCCTGCAGGATCTCGGCGGCCTTGCTGCTGCCGTTGATCTTCGACAGAATACCCAGGGCCTTGTTGTCCTGACCGATAGAAACGAGGTAACGCGGAGTTTCAGGTACGAAGCAGATCAACAGGGCGAAGAGTCCTGCGGGCACAGCCTCGGATCCGAACATATAGCGCCAACCTGTCTCCACAGTCCATACTGCTCTTGGGTCAAGAGCGGCGAGTCCCTTGCCCATATCTTCCACAAGCGGCTGAATGTGGTCGCCCAGGATGAAGAAGTTAACGAAGTAGACTACCAACTGACCGAAGATGATGGCGAACTGGTTCCAGGAAACCAGCATGCCTCGGATGTTGGAAGGTGCCACCTCACCAATGTACATCGGGCAGATGGCCGAAGCCAGACCGACACCGATACCACCGATGACACGGTAGAAGTTGAACATGATGAGCAGTGAGTAGGTGGGCTGACCATACTCGAAGAACAGGAACTCCGGATCCATTGATCCCAGTGCCGAGATGAAGAAGAGCAGACCGGCGATGATCAATGACTTCTTACGGCCGAGGTTCGTGGCCAGGAAGCCTGAGAGGGCTGAACCGATGATACAGCCGATGAGGGCAGAGGCAGAGGTGAAACCGTGCCAGCCGTCGGTGTAAGCGAAGTCTTTGGCTTCCATGAAAAACGCTTGGAGACCCTTCTCGGCTCCAGAGATCACTGCGGTGTCATAACCGAATAGCAGACCGCCCAAGACGGCCACCATCACAATACTAATGAGGTAGGACTTGCTACCTTGTTCTGTTTGTTGATTCATTGTTTTTTTTGTTGTTGTTTATGTGTTAAGTTTAATTGGCAGACTAAGGGTAAAACTCGTGCCCTGTTCTGACGTGCGGTCGAGCCGGAGCCCTCCGCCGAGTTTCTGAGCGGTCTCATAACAGTAGGCCAGACCAAGGCCAAGACCCTCCTTGAAGGCATCCACCTTCGTGAACCGTTCGAAAATGGTGCCGACCTTATCGGCAGGAATGCCACAGCCGGTATCTTCAACTGTGAAGTGGAAATGGGTCTTGTCGTGCGACAGAATCAGCCGGATCTGTCCTTCATCCGTGAATTTAACGGCATTCTCCAGCAGATTGCCTAACATCAGCGACAGGCTGTCGCAATTGGTACGGATGATCTTGATATCGTCGTGTATCTGGTCATCGAAGATCACATCGATAGGCTTGCTGCCTATGGATGGCATGGCATGTAGGGCGTGTTGACAGATGTCGGAGACATCCATTTCTTCCACCGCTTTCAGCAGGTCCTTGGTATCTTCGTTGGCCAGGACGAGCATCTTATTGACAATCGAGGTGATCTGCTTGGTGTTGTCGCTAATGGTTCCGGCGATATACTGGCGCTCCTGTGTCTCGAAGGCGTTCGTCTCGTCGGTAAGCACTTGGGTGAAACCGTTGATGATGTTCAGCGGCGTGCGTATCTCGTGGCTGACATTGCGGATGAATTCCGTCTTCATTCTGTCGGCGGCCGTCACCCGTTCGTTGGCGGCGTTCAGTTCCTCGTTCTTGGCCAGGAGACGCTTCGAGAAGTTGCGACGGATAAAGAGAATGCGATGAAGCAGTATGATAACAATAAGGCCTAGCACGACACCGAAGGTCAGCAAGATGTTCATCCGGTGGGAGGCCTCTTGTTGGGATTTCATCATTTCCAAATCGTGTTCCTGCTTTTGGATGTTTTCTGCAATCATCACACCTGTGATGGAGTCGCGGGCACGCATCAGTTCCCGTTGGGTGATGAACGCCTTTTCAGTATCACCGGTATAGCGATAGATGTCACATTTCATGAGATACTGTTCTTTCTTGTTGGGCAATTGATCTGCGGCAGTCAGTGCCTCTTTGGTTTTTCCATCGAGCAGCATCTTGTAGATATGGGCATAGGGAAGAAAAATGTCACTGTTGGACAGGGGATTTTCCCTGCCTGCCTTCATGGATAGTTCATAACACTGATTGAACTCGTCGTAGCAGTGCTTTTTGAATTTCACAATCGCCTTGATGGCATAGGCATCGGCCAACCCTCGGTAGTAATTGGCCTGATCCTGATGACGGCTCAACTCTTCCAGGTCTTTCTCAACCCAATAGAGCGACTCGTCAGGGTCATTGTTCAACTGGATATGAGCCAAGCCGAGATAGAGGAAACCGAGTCCGTCGGCTTCATAACGGGTGCCCTTGATCAGTCTGATGGCCTCTTTGAATTGCTCTTGCGCACCAGGGATATTGCCACAGGTGTTATAGACATGCCCCAGCATCTTGGGTGCCAGGAACTGTTCTTCGCCGGTCGTATACTTGTGGCGGTCCAGGTCTTCCTTCATGGTCTGGGTGATATGGTAGGCATCGTGGATGTTCATTCGGTTGAGGTTGTACATAATACCGCAGATCCACGCATTATAGAAAGCCTCGTTGTCATTGTCTTTCATGGCGTGCTCCTGATAGGCCCAACAGGCTGCATAGACAACGGTCGGGTCGTCTTGCGAACAAGAGGCCCACATGGCATCTTGCAGCCTATGGTGTTCGGCTGTGTCCTTGCATGTTGTCTGTTGCGCATGTAGCATTAGTGGTGCCCAGAGCATAGCGACTGCAAGGATGATGATTGGTTGATGGTTGATATACATACCTGCAGGTTTTCAGAATTCTCTGCAAAAGTACGTTATTTCTTTGGAATAACCAAATATTTTGCCATTTATGCCTAAATTTTTTGCAGAATGTTTGCATACCTCGTGTTTTTTTCCTACTTTTGTGACATCAAATGACAACTATTACGAGAAAATAACTCATGACTTGATGATTATGAAAAAACTGTTTGTTTTTTGTTTGTCGGTCTTTTGTTTGACCGCTACGGCCCAGACTTCATTGATACCGGATATGAAGTTCAGGCGACTTGACACCCCACAGGGCTTGTCGAGTTCTCAGATAAACTGTATTTTCAAAGACTCCAAAGGATTTGTCTGGATAGGTACGCCCTATGGTCTGAACCGTTATGATGGCTACAGGGTCAAGACCTTCTATTCCAATCTGCGCGACACCACGACGATGCGCGATAACTATACGGATCGTGTGTTTGAGGATGCCGACGGTTTGTTGTGGATGCGACAGGGCATGAACTATTGCGTCTATGACCCGAAGACAGAGACCTTTGAGCGTAAGGCTTCCAAGGTGCTGGCCAAACTCGGCCTAAACTGCAATGTGGAATGGCTGCATATCGACTCGAAGAAGAATATCTGGGTGAAGGATTTCGAGAAGGCCATCTATTGTTATCACCCTCACGCCAAGAATAATAAGATCACGACCATCAAGATGGGGTATGGCATGAGTGAGTTCTCACCCAATTACGGCATCTCCACTGTAGCAGAATATGGTAACAACCTGCTGGTGGCTACCAACAACGGCGAACTGGTCTGCCTGAATGGCGATAAAGGTGTGGTGGAATGGGTAGACCGTTGGATGTATGAGACGAGTGGCATCGACAGTCAGGAGTACCGACTTTATGTCGACAAAGACAAGAATATATGGTGTAATGTGTTGTCGTATGTGTTCGTCCGCGAGGAAAGGACCAAGAAATGGTATGGCTCGATAGCCGACTATCTGGCCACCAAGGGAATTGAAGGTGTTCCCACTGCCCTTCAGGTATGGGGGCTTCTCGTCGACAAGAACGACTGGCTCTGGCTGGTGTGCGACCACGATGCTGTGGTGGTCATTGATATGAAAAACAAACAATGGAAGCAGTTCCTGAACAACAAGTACGATGAAACCTCTATCAGCGATAATACCCTCCGTAACATCTATCAGGCTGACGACGGTAGCATCTGGATCGGTTCCTACAAGAATGGTGTGAACCAGTATATCCAGGGCCTTGCCAGTTTGAAGAGCGTTGATCTGGGTGATGTCACGACGGCCTGTGAAGATAAGAGCGGCAACTACTGGGTGGGTACCAACGATCAGGGTATTTTGGTGTATAATCCCAAGTCGGGCGAGGTTGTGAATCACTTCACCAAGGATAATAGCGGACTGGTGAGCAACATCATTGTGGGCTCCTGGGCTGCCAGCGATGGCACCATCTGGTTTGGTTCCTATAATGGTGGTCTGACACATGCCATTCCTTCGGCTGCGGATCCCACGCAGGCTCACATCGTTAATGTGCAGGCTTCGCCTAACGGACTGGCTAACAACAGTGTATGGGCACTGACGGAAGACAAGCGGGGCCGCATCTGGTTCAGTACCTTGGGTGGTGGCTTACAGATGTTAGATACCAAGACCAATAAATACACGACTTGGGACACCAAGAATACCAATATCCCTGGTGATTACCTCACCTCTGTGAATTGGACGAAGAAGGGTTGGCTGATGGTAGGAACCGGTCACTACTATTCCTTGGTGAATCCCGTGAGCAACCAACTGACGAATCTGGAGATTCCAGAGAGTCCGAACGTCAATGTCAGTGTGGGTTCTACGAACTATGTCATCGAGGATAGTCGCGGCCTGATCTGGCATGGCTCCAACGTAGGTGTGATTGTCTATGACCCCAAGACCAAGTTCCAGAAACTCATCGATATGACGGATGGCTTGTTTGGTTCAGGTGTCAACTCCATCATCGAAGATAAGAAACAATCCGTCTGGGTGGTCACGGATCATGGTGTGTCGAATGTCGTGCCTCAGAAACAGGACGACGGCACCTGGCAGTTCACTATCCGCAGTTTCAACAGCCGCGATGGTCTGCAGAAGGCCACCTATAACCAGCGTTCCACCTGGCTCACGCGCGACGGTAAGTTGCTCATAGGCGGTCAGGCTGGTCTCGACATCATCAATCCGGCATTGTTGGAAGAAAATAAGAGCAAGGAGCGTCCCGTATTCAGCGGGTTGCAGATTTTCGACCAAGATGTGGAGGTCGGCAAGAAGTTCAATGGACGTGTGATTCTGGATGAGGCATTGGATGTGTGCAGGGAGTTGACCTTGAAGTACAACGACCAGTTCACCATCCAATTGGCCACCAACGAAGTGCGTATCAACAACCACAAACGTTTCGCCTATAAGTTGGAGGGCTTCAACGAGAACTGGGTGAAGACCTCTGAATTGAACCCGAATATCACCTATAACTCGCTGCGTGCGGGCTCCTATACCCTTTGTGTGCGTATTCTCAATGACGACGGCTCGCTGGGTACGGAGGAGAGTCAACTTGACATCACCATCCTTCCACCGCTTTATCGTACCCGTTGGATGATTCTGCTCTACATGCTCTTCATTGCTGCTATTGCCTGGCTGTTTGTGAAATGGTATCAGCGCAAACTGAAGAAGAAGGCACAACTCGAACAGTTCCAGCGCGATGTGGAGAAGCGTCAGTGGATGAGTGAGATGCGTGCCCAGTTGCAGAAGGGTGGTGTGATAGAGGATAGGCCTAAGAAACCAGTCACTCAGGAGATTGAACTACATCGCACGGAGGGAGATATCGTGGCATTCCTGAAGGATCTCTGTGATAACTTCAAGGCCCCCGAGGACAAGAAGATGAAGATCACCTTCGGCTCACCATTGGAATCAATCCCTATGTCGTTTGATTCGGAGCAGATCCGCAAGGCATTTGAGATTCTATTGTCGAACTCAGTGAAGTTTACGCTTTCATATTGCAGGGTTCAGGTGACGGCCTTGAAACCGTCTGACGACAAGGTGGCCCTGTTGGTGGCAGACAACGGTATCGGCATCCCCGAAGAGTCATGGGCGACGATGTTTGACCCCTATATCGGTGGTGACAGTGAGGATGAGGGTATCGGACTCGATGTGGTGAAACAGATCATCGATGCCCATCGAGGCACCATCAAGGCCGACAGGAATCCTGGTGGTGGTACCGTGTTTACAATGACTTTGCCTGTGGAGGATCCCGACATTGAGGAAGCCACGATTATTGAAGACGAATAATAAATAAGGAATAATAGAATGAAGCATCTGTTTTGTGTGATGTCTGCCCTGATGACAACAGGGATGCTGATGGCAGCAGAGGTGCAGACAAGTGGTAATTATGTGACGATCCGTCCTGACGGCGGTCAGGCCAAGGTCATACAGTTAGAGGTTGTCAACGATAATATCATCCGTGTACGGGCTACATCGAAGGATGCCCTGCCCCAGAAACCCAAGAGCCTGATGATTGTTGACCAGCCTGCCTACAAGGGTAGTGTTTCCATAAAGGAACTGCCTGCTGAGCGCGACGATGTTGTGCTGCCTGCCCGTGTCTTAGTTAAGGCGAAGAATGTGCAGGTCGAGGTGAGCAAGGAAACGGGCCGCATCCAGTTCTACGACGGCAAGGGCCAGCGCCTGCTCTATGAAGCCTACGACCGCGAGGGTGAGGAGCCTGGAAAACAGTTCTGGGACTTCACCGTGCCTGAGCGTGAACTGGGTATCAAGACTGGTTACACGGTGCCTGAGGAACAGAAGCACGGCCTTACGTGGCAGATGAAGTTTGCCATCCCTTTGGGCGAACAGGCTTTTTACGGCTTGGGTCAGCACCAGAGCGAGGAGTTCAACATGCTGGGCAAGAACGAAGACCTCTTCCAGTATAACACCAAGGTATCGATTCCCTTCGTGCTTTCCACCAAGAACTACGGACTGTTGTGGGATGCCTACAGTTATTGTCGCTTTGGCAATCCGCATGACTATCTCCAACTGAACCGTGCCTTCAAACTCTACGACAAGCAGGGTAGGGAAGGTCACCTCACGGGCACCTATGTTGACAGGAATGGAAAGAAACTGGTGCGCGACGAGGACAGCATTTATTATGAATATGGTACGCCCGCGAAGTCTGAGATTGCCCTGAAGACAGACAATGGCGGTATCAAGAACCTGCCCAAGGGCTTTAACCTGGCTGGCGCCAACGTGGTGTACGAGGGCTACATCGCTCCCCTCGCTCAGGGAGGCGACGGCCTCTATCAGTTTATCCTCTACTACGCTGGTTATGTCAAGGTCTACATCGATGGCAAGGAGGTGGTGGCCGAGCGCTGGCGCACAGCCTGGAACCCCAATGCCTATAAGTTCAGCGTCAAGTTGCTTCAGGGCCGTCATCATCTTCGCATAGAGTGGCAGCCCGATGGCGGCGAATCCTATTGTGGCTTGCGAGTGGCAGAGCCGCGTAGTGTCTACGACCGCGAGGCTCTCACCATCTGGTGCGAGATGGCGAAAGATATGGACTATTATTTCATTGCCGGCCAGAATCTTGATGAGGTCATCTCTGGTTATCGCACCCTCACGGGCAAGGCCTCGCTCTATCCCAAATGGGCGCTGGGCTTCTGGCAGAGCCGCGAGCGTTACAAGACGCAGGACGAGTTGGTTTCAACGCTGGCCGAGTTCCGCAAGCGACAGATTCCTATCGACAACATCGTGCAGGACTGGAATTACTGGCCTGAGGACCAGTGGGGCTCTCATGAGTTCGAGGCCTCGCGCTATCCGAATCCGCAGGCCATGCTCGATTCCGTGCATGCGATGCACGGTCGCTTCATGATCTCGGTATGGCCCAAGTTCTATTGCAATACGGATAACTACAAGGAACTCGATGCCAAGGGGTGGATGTATGTCCAGTCGCCGACGGATGATATTCACGACTGGGTAGGTCCTGGCTACACGAATGGTTTCTATGATGCCTATGACCCAGGTGCCCGTCAGATGTTCTGGCGCCAGATGGACGAGAAACTCTATACAGGTCTCTCTGGCAAAATTGTAAATAGTAAATCGTCAAATAGTAAATATATTGATGCCTGGTGGATGGATGCCTCTGAGCCCAATGTGCGCGACTGTACCCCGATGTGGTATCGCAAGGCCCTCAGTGGTCCCACAGCCCTCGGCACCTCTACGGAATATTTCAATGCCTACAGTACTGTCAATGCGGATGCCATCTATAATGGTCAGCGTTCCGTGTGGAAGGGCAAAACCAATGAGCCGCGCGTGTTCTTGCTAACAAGAAGTGGTTTTGCTGGTGAGCAGCGCTACTCCACAGCCACCTGGAGCGGTGATATCGGTACCCGTTGGGAGGATATGCGTGCCCAAATGACAGCCGGTCTGAACTACTCCATCTCCGGTCTTCCCTTCTGGGGTATGGATCAGGGCGGTTTCTGTGTGGAGAACCGTTATGTCGCTGCCCAGCAACTCTTCGACCGTACGGGTCAGGAGAACGAGGACCTGAAAGAGTGGCGTGAACTGCAGACGCGCTGGAACCAGTTCGGCACCTTTATCCCGCTCTTCCGCTCGCATGGTCAGTGGCCGCTGCGCGAGATATGGAACATCGCCCCTGACAATCATCCCGCCTACAAGTCGTTTGTCTACTACGACCGCCTGCGTTATCACCTCATGCCTTACCTCTATTCGCTGGCCGGATGGGCTCATTTCAAGGATTACACCCTGATGCGCGCCTTGGTGATGGACTTCAATGGCGACCGCCAGGTTGAGAACATTGGCAACCAGTGGATGCTTGGCCCAGCCCTCATGGCTTGTCCCGTGGGCTATTACAAGGCCCGCAACCGTAGCGTTTACTTCCCCAAGCAGTGCGGCTGGTATAACCTCTACACGGGCGAAAAGGTCATTGAGCGTGAGGAACGGGGTGACACGAAATATGCGGTTGTCGTGAACGATTTCCCCAATCGTAATATCGTGGTCGATGCACCTTACGAGCAGATACCTGTCTTCGTGCGCGAGGGTGCCATCATCCCCTTCGGTCCTGAGATGGAGTGGAGCGACGAGAAACCCGCAGAACTCATCAACCTCTATGTCTACGCAGGTCAGAACGGCTCGTTCCTGCTCTATGAGGACGAGGGTACGAACTATAATTACGAGAAGGGCAAGTATGCCACCATCGATATCACCTATGACGATGCCACGCGCACTGTATCCTTCGGTGCCCGCAAGGGTCAGTTCGCTGGCATGCTGAAGAACCGTCGGTTCAATGTGGTGCTGATTACTAAGGACCATCCGATGCCCCTCAATCTCGACAACCCAGAGGGAAAACTTGTAGAATATAATGGCAAGGCCATCCAGATACAGATGTAACGTATGAAAAGATTAATCGTATTGGTTTGTGTGCTCTGTGGACTGACAACGGTTCAGGGCCGAGACAGACAGTGTTTCGATAAGAACTGGCGTTTTAACCTTGGCGACTCCATCATCATGGCGAACGTGGATTATGATGATAGTCGTTGGCGACGGCTCGATGTGCCTCACGACTGGGCCATCGAGGGCGATTTTCATGCCAGCAATCCCAGTGGTGCTACGGGTGGTTCCCTGCCTGGCGGCATCGGCTGGTACAGGAAGCATTTCTCGCTCGATAAGATAGAGAAAGTATTTATTGAGTTCGATGGCGTTTATATGAACTCCATCGTATATGTCAATGGCCAGAAAGTCGGTCAGCGTCCTTACGGTTATTCGAGTTTTGAGTACGACATCACTCCCTATGTCCATGAGGGCGAGAATGTGGTGGCCGTGCGTGTGAACAACTCCGACCAGCCCAATTCGCGCTGGTATAGCGGTTGTGGTATCTACCGTCATGTTTGGCTCACGCAGACGGCACCTGTACACGTTTCCCATTGGGGCGTCAGTGCCAGTAGTAGTATGGTTAAAGGCAAGGGCCGGCTCCAGATCGACGTGACTTTGGAAGGACAGGGGGCTGTTGAAAATACCCTGATTGATCCTCAGGGTAAGGTCGTTGGCCGTTCGAAGGGGCTGAAGTCTGTCATCACGGTGGCCAAGCCGATGCTGTGGTCGTGTGAGCAACCATATATATATAAGGTACGGACGCAAGTGAAAGTAGGCGGTAAGGTGGTGGATACCTACGAGACCACCACGGGCTTCCGCGATTTCAGGTTCGATGCGAAGACGGGCTTCTGGCTCAATGGCAAGAACTTCAAACTCAACGGTGTCTGTGAGCATCACGATTTCGGATGCCTGGGGGCTGCCCTCAACGAAGATGCTCTGCACCGCAAACTCTCGAAGTTGAAGGCGATGGGTGTCAACTCCATCCGCAGTTCGCATAACCCGCCCGCCCCTGAACTCCTGAACATGTGCGACACGATGGGTCTCATTGTCATGGACGAGAGTTTCGATATGTGGCGACGCAAGAAGACCCAGAATGACTATGCCCGTTTCTTCGACGAGTGGCACGAGCGCGACCTCACCGACCTGGTGGTGCGCGACCGTAACCATCCCTGTATCCTCATGTGGTCAATCGGCAACGAGGTGCTGGAACAGTGGTCTTCCTCAGACGGCGATGAATTGACACTCGAACAGGCCAACCTTCTGCTGAATGCCAGTCGCGATGCCTCGACACTGGCCAAGGATGGTGAGATGAGTCCCAACTCGCTGTTGGCGCTCCATCTGGCTGATATCGTTAAGCGCAATGACCCGTCAGGACGTCCCATCCTGTCAGGCTGTAACGAGCCGTCGCCCAACAACCACCTCTTCAAGAGCGGTGCCATCGATGTCATCGGTTTCAACTATCACCATCAGTTGGTGAAGGATGTGCCCAAGAACTTCCCAGGCAAGCCCTTCATCTTCTCCGAGAGTGTGTCGGCCCTGCAGACGAGAGGGTATTACAAGATGCCTTCCGACTCGATCACGTGGGCACCGCAGGAGTGGTGGCTTCCCTATACCGACCCCTCGTTCATGTGTTCTGCGTACGACAACTTCCACGCCTCGTGGAGTTCGACACACGAAGAAACCTGGGATGTGGTGAAGCACAACGACTTCGTGGGCGGACAGTATATCTGGACGGGCTGGGACTATATCGGCGAACCTACGCCCTACGGATTCCCTGCACGCTCGAGTTATTTCGGTATCATCGACCTGGCAGGCTTCCCCAAGGATACCTATTATATGTATCAGAGTGAGTGGACACCACAGACGGTGCTCCATCTCTTCCCCCACTGGAACTGGCTGCCTGGACAGACCATCGACCTGTGGTGCTACTATAATAATGCCGACGAGGTGGAACTCTTCATCAATGGTAAGAGTCAGGGTGTGCGTCGCAAGACGGGTGAAAATCCTGAAGGCCGCTACAACATGCGCAACCTCACGACCAGTCTCAACACCGAGTACCATGTGGGATGGCGTGTTACCTACGAGCCAGGCGAGGTGAGTGTGGTGTCGCGCAAGGACGGTCATATCGTCTGCGAACAGACCATCCGCACGGCAGGTGCCCCAGCCGCGATCCGTCTGACGAAGGATTATGTTGGAAAGGAAACCACCTTTATCAATGTCGAGGTGGTGGATAAGGACGGTAATCTCTGTCCGTTGGCCGAAGACCAGATGTACTTCTCTGTCTCAGGCGATGCCGAGATTAT